>Ga0214923_10002327_pt1 | contig 25429 bp, 38 predicted proteins | sample LL1510_MetaG_FD_177993 | JGI IMG/M metagenome (GOLD analysis project Ga0214923, IMG submission 177993) | Freshwater microbial communities from Lake Lanier, Atlanta, Georgia, United States - LL-1510 | ecosystem: Environmental > Aquatic > Freshwater > Lake | place: USA: Georgia | collected...
CCATCCCCAACGGAATCTCGATTCAACTGACACACCGCCATGACGGGGATGCCTAGTTCCTTGGCGAGAGCCTTTAACCCATGGCTAACCAACGCAACCTCCCGCCACCGATCCTTCTCCTTGGTGTCCGAGCTAACCTTGCCAAGTAAGTCCACAATCAGGAGTTCCATCCCGATCTTCTTCCTCCACCGCCTAGCCCTAGCCCTGAGTTCGGAGAGTCTGAGTCTGGGTGGATCATCCACAAAGAATGGAATGCCTTCCAGCCTGCCCCTCGCCTCATGGAGGTTGGCCTTGTCGAAGTCCGTCATGCTCGATCCATCCCGCATCTTCCACATGGGCGGGCCTCCAAGATGTGACATGGCTCGATGCCCGATCTCTCTTGCGCTCATCTCCAACTCCACCAGCACCACGGGATGCCCATACCCATCCCAGTCTTTCGTGTCCTTGTTCCACCTGAACCTTGCCGCATGAAGGGCAAGTTGCAGGGCTAGGGCGGTCTTGCCCTCGCCTGTTCTGGCGGCGATCCCGATCAGTTGTCCAACCTGCCAGCCCCCGCAAATCTGATCCAGCTTGTGAATGCCGGATGGGATTCCGGCATAGAGACATCCCCTTTCAATGGCGGCTTTGACTCCCTCCAAAGCCTTGTCCGCACACTCGGCAATCGTGATGCAGGCCGAAGGGGAGTCAGTCTCCACTTCCTTCATTGCGTTCTCAAGCCCAGTCGCAATCTCTAGGCTTGGCTCCCCCTGCTCCAACTTGATCTTAGCATCCTCTAAAGCCCTAGTGATTGTCCTGAGTCGGGAAAGTTCCTTCAGCTTTTCTATATGCCGATCAATCTGGGTAGGCGTGGAGGGTAGCGTTCCGGCAATGTCTATAATCAGGCTCCTTGTAACGCCGTCCGTCATCGTGGCAGAGAGCGTGGCTGGATCAGTTGGTCTTCCGGCCTCGATCTCGTTTGCGATATAGGTGTAAAGCTTCTGGGTTTCAGGAAGGAAGAAATCGGAGGATTTAAGGTCATCCAAAATCCTGCCCTTGTCCGCCCAGTCATGGCAGAGGGCGGATAGGATGGCCTTCTCAATCGGCCCCCAAGTAGAAGAAGAGAATGCAGTTAAGCTCATGGATAATGCGGCTCCGGCGGTTTGGGTTGGCTGATCAATCCGTAGGTTGCGTTTTCACAACGCCGGATATCTTTAAGGTCAAAGTCCAGAACATCCCCGTTCTGAAGAAGAACCGAGAAAACCTTGTTGTGATCCAGCCCGTAGTCGGTAACAAGGAACGCAAGCCCCTCGCCCTTTGGGGTCATCACCCAGATTTCAGGATTAAGCTGAAGCATCATTGAATCATCTCGCAGTCTTCGGATTGGGTTCCATAACAGATCCCGTTCTGGCTTGTGTAGTAGATGCAGTAATCCCCGTCATCCTCGTATCGGCCTGCCCACTTGCCGGAAGGAATGATCTCGTCAGTTGAGAGGATACGAAGAGGCTTGGAATGATCCGGCCTGTCAGTCATTCCCGCTTCCTCCAGACCAGAACAATCAGGCTTCCAACAAGCATCCCGACAAGGCTTACCAGCCCCAAGATAAAGTCCCTCATTTGTCCCTCCAATCGCCAGAATCGAACTTGGGAGGCTCGGGCTTTTTGTTTAAGGCATCCCTTAGTGCATTGATTACCACCATCGGAGACACAAGAAACATTGAGACAAGGATCTGAATGATAGCGCCAAATACAATGATCGTGACGATTGAGATAAGCCCGATAATCCCGTATCGAAAGCCAAGATAGACAAGCTCAAGTAGCTCGCTCATTCGTCCTTCCCCCAGATCAGATCCAAAACAATGAATCCAATCGTGATGACAATTATGAGTTCAATAAACTGCTCAGGCCCTATACTTTGCATATTTGAATCGCCTTTCTTGCCACTCTTTCAGCGGGGATTCCGGCCAGCACATTGCAAAACCCGCTTCGCTTGCATGGCCCGTGGCTTGGCCAAGCCTCCCCTCCTTGTCCGTGATGGTTGCAGGGAGAGCATTCTCCCTTTGCCTCTATGAAATAATTATTGGGATGGCCTTCCGTTCTCCTTATCGAATAAGAAAAGCTCCCATAAAGCCCGATGGTCGGGACATTCATGGCGCATCCGAAATGGATGAAGGATGAATCTGGGGCGATCAGACAATCGCACAGGCTCGCCAGAGCCACCGAGTCTTCCATGTCCAAGGCATCGGCTGAGGCATTCGTGATTAAAGAATGAGGCCTGTCTATGATGATCGTGTGGGGTTCGGCAAAAAGAACCACCTCGATTTCTTTGGCAACCAAGAGATAAATAACCTCATTCATGTTTGGATAGGTGCGGATCGGGGAACTGGCCTTTAACTGAATCCCAACCCTTGCCTTGGCTTTCCTTGGATATCGAATCCTTAAATCCCCAACCAAGGAACTATCCGGCTCGTAGATCAGCTTGAGCGGAAGATTATTGAATCCAGCCACATCACCAAAGGCATGAACGCCGTGCTTCTCAAACTCCGTTTCAATGACATCCGTGAGATTGAGAACGCTGTCCCTCTCAAGAAGCTCCTTTGCGTTGGCCGGATAGGGAAGCCAGTCCACAAAGGAGGGCAGGGCAAACTTGCTCCGGCTACCGCAACAAACCTCCAAGTGAGCCTCCGGCCATTTGTCATTCATGGCCTTGAGGAGCGGGGTCAGCATCAGGATATCCCCGATTCCTCCGGCCCTCAGAATGGTAAGGGTCTTGTGATTGTAGTCCTCGTTTGGGTAGTAGGGCGGAAGGACAACTGGCTCCACGCTTGCCATTCCGTCAATCTTCGAGAGCAGTCCAACCACTCCCCTCGGCTCCATCACATACCTGTCTCCGGCCTTAAGCTCCACCTGCCCCCAGTTCTGGGTTCTTTCTGGGCTGACAAGCCTCACGGGATGATCCTCCTAAGCACCCAGAGAATTGCCGAAACGGCCAATGTGATAAGGGCGGGAACAAGCAGAAAAACGAATGTGATGTTCAGGATAATTTCAACTGCGCTCATCCGATGTCCTCCAAGTCCTTCGGGAGTTTTCCAGCCCGAACCCGCTCCCTGATGGTCATGGCCGCAATCAGGTTCCAGCAAGCCGCAGACAGATGATCCTCGTCCTTGCGTCCGGCCATGAATTGAAAGGCATGGCGCAGGGCTGAATCCATGATACGGCTAATGGGTTGCCCAAGCTCCCAGTTGCGCTCCCCGTACTTTCCCGCCCCGATTTCAAAATGGCGGGCAAGAAGGGCAATCCCCTCAGGCGGAAGGAGATCATATCTGCCCTTCCCCTCCCGCTTATCCCTGATGGAACCAGTTGAAAATTTATCGTGACTCATTCCTCGTATTTCTCCACGGATTCCTCCTCAACCTCCTCGATCAGGCTATCCTCGGCGGCTTTCTCTAGTTCCTTGCTGGGCTCCTTGACCTCCGTATCCCCGTCCCAGATGGTCAGGTTCGTTACGGACGCATTCTGCGGAGCCCAGACAAGATCCTTGTGGGTTTCGGTGTGACCCCAGTATTCATAGGAGCCAATCCCCCAGTCCTCCTTTTCCATCTCAAACTCCACATCGCCGGAGGCCGAATACTCCCTGCCGTCAAAATGGAAGATTGCCTCGCTAAAGATCGTCTTAGTCATTCTTCTTTTCCTCCTGATGTTTTTTGTGCCACCGCATGATTTCCGTGAGGATGGTTTGGGCTGACTCGATCTGTTGCCGGATGTCCTTGCACCCATGATTTTCGGCGTGATTCAAGGTACGGCAGAGTTCCTTCAGCTTCTTGGACGCATCCCTCAAAATATCGTCCACCCACTCCAGCCTTCTTGTGACGTATTTCATCCGACCTTCTCAACTTGTTTGATCTCCAGTCTTTTTGCCTTGGCCCACGCCATGAGGTGCTTCGTTATGGATTGCTTCACGCAGGGCGTGATTAACACGCTCCGTATAGTCGCTTGTTCTTTTTGTTTCTTTTTCATAAACCCTCCGAATACCCACCTCATCAGCGATAAGGGCTTCGAGACGAGCCCCCTTGCTTTTCTCCCATCCACGCAAAAGAAGGATGGCCTGACAGTCGAGTAACTGCCGCAAATCCGATCTAAGGTATAAGCTTCTCGGCAGGTTTTCGTACTCGTTGACAGCGAGCCGAGCGGGATTGCGGATATCAGACCATCCCGCCTTGCGTAGTTTGTTCTCTGCGTCATTGAACGCCTCCATGTTTAGGTTTGGTAGTCCTGTCATCGGCCCGCTGATGTAGATGGCCGGAGCCTTTAGCCTTTTTCTTGTTTCCTTCAGGACGCAGATGATCTCCTCCAGAGCCGATTCGCTCCTGATTCCCCATACCTTGTTTCGGCTTATTACACTTTCTGCCCCTGACAAAACCCGCTCTAGCTGACCAAAACCACTCGTTGTATCCCGTTGACGCAAGACCACGCTTGGCGAGAAACGCCTCCAGCTTGTTCTTGTCCTCCTTGGCCATCTTCCTTGTGTATTTGGTTTCATCTGGATGCCCGCTTATGCCCACCTTTGGCCGATTGTTTTTTCCGAAGGGGCGTTGCGTCCAATCCGAGGTCGGGAGATTCGTCTCGTCCTCCGATCCATCGAGCAAGTCTTCCCACATAGTCATGGTTGATTAGCGGCCCAGCGAGCCGCACCACTTTGATTCCCATGAGACAAGCCTCGTTATACTTTTCGCAATCCCGCCAGTAGCCCGCAGGATTCGTGTGACGGGCAAATCTTCCAAGCCATATCCCGCCCTCGATCTCAATTTGCACAGGGCCATGCGGACTCTCGCATCGGAAATCCGCCTTCCACCTCCGCTTGGGATGGAACTTGTATTCAGGCTCAAGCTCAGGCCCATCGTTGGCTTTCCAGAGTTGTAGGAATTTTTCCCGTGGTTTCATATTTCATAGAGAAATGGGTGTGTGTTGTCGTAATGAGGTGATGTGAGAAGGCATGATAAACTCACACCATCCCAGCTTCCGTAGCCATCCAACGGATATATGCCTCACCCATTTCAAAGCCTTTCATTTGGGGAAAAGAAGGGTGTTCAATGAACTCGTCCGTAGTCATCCAACGGCTCTATGCCCCTTCAGTTCCGCCTAGTCCTTAGAAGCCCAAGTCATCGTCCGACTCGGATACCTTGTCGGCTGATGGGTTCTTTGGTCTGTTGTCAACCGATAGGGAGATGAACGGCCCCCGCTTCCCGCTCTTCTTCCATCCGGCAATGCGGATTGCCTTTCCGCCGATGAGCAGGTTCCCCTTGAAATCGGGGGCCTTCTCACTCTTCTTTTCTCGTTCTGGGAATAGGACTCCTGATCCCTCTCTAGGTTCGTATGGCATTGTTATTTAATCACTTCAGCTTGCGTAGGCTTGTTAGACGCTACTTGGCCGAAATGTCCTTTACTCGTTTTGCGAGACGAAGCAGAGCGACATAGACTTCCCAATGTCGCTTCCACTCCGTCAGGCTTTTGGTTTCATGTTCGCCCGTTTCCTTGTCCAACCGGACAAGGAGCAGGCGTTGGATCGGGAGCCTGCGGAAGTTTTCCTCCCACAGGTTTGCATAGGCGGCTACCTGAAACAGGTAGTCCTGCCACAGCCCTCCCGAAGTCTTAAAATCGACCAGCGTTAGTTCCTCATGCTGGTCTATCCCTACAAGGTCAATCGTCCCCCCGAAGCGGTAGCAATGGGAAACAAGCTGGGCCTCCACCGCCAATGGGCGGAGGCCAGCTTTTGAGAACCATTCCCGATATGCCTTGAATGCTATCTGGGCGGATCGAACTAGGATGCCGTCACAAGCGGATAGATCCGGCTCCCAGCCCATCAGGTCGCATTGAATAAGGAAATGGGCAATGGTTCCAATCTTGGCGGCATTGCCCTTCTCCGCATTCATGTCCTTGCCCTGCCTGCCCAGCTTATAGGCCCAGCCAATCAGGGCATCCTTTGGGATATACTTTAGAGCCCTAGTAGTTCCATCCACCTCCGTCCCGCAGGACATGAAGTATTTCTGGTGGGGCTCATCCAGATCGAGTTTAACGATCCTATGCTCCTTTAGGGGTAAGGTTAGCTTGTATTCAGCGAGCTTCCTGTGAAGGTTAGCCGAGATTTCCTGAGTTTTCTTCTTTGGCATATATCCCTTTTGGGCTACTCAAGCCTTCTTAGACTTAAACTTCACAAGATAAGAGCCAAGCTTGCTCAACTTGGATGCTACATCCTTCAGCACCGCCTCCGGCAATCTGGCTGGTTCACCACCCACATCCTCAATATCAATCTGGTATTTCTTTGTGCTGACTAGGAAATCAATAATGTCCTGACCTGAGTGCTGGCGATTCTCGATCAGCCACTTCTCGATCATCTCCACGGCCTCCGCTGGCTTAATGCCATCAGCCGGACGCTCCAAGGGTATCACCTTGGGATTGTGTTCAGCCTGCTCCGCCAATGCAGGAGCGGCCCCGCATTTAATCATCTCGTCATACGAAGCCCCGCCCCCCAGCCCCATTGCGGCCAACGCCCGCCCGATGGCGGAAGTCTCGCAATTCTCCATTGCGGCGGCTTTGTTGATGTTTCCCTCCCACTTGGCCTGAGAATGGCCCGTGAAATAACGCTCCGGCTTGTCGGTGTCAGGAATCGCCGTGGCCTCAAAACAAACCCAGTCCTTCCAATCACCCACAAGACGGGTCTTGATGGCCCCTCTTGGATGATTGTGGTTAAAAATGGCAATCCGGCTTTCCACCAGATTATACTCTTTTCCACGGAAGTTGATTGTTTTAAGGCTGGGTTGGCTCATTGGGTTCTCCTTGGTTTGTGTTATGTGATGAATCATCCGGCAAGGATGATCCGACCTCTGGGACATTTGCAGTCCCACGGACAACTTTCTTGGCCTTCCTCTCCAAGGCCTGTTCCACCCAAGTGCGGTGGGTTAGTCGGTAGTTCGCCGCCGACCTCTTCACCTTCATCTTCCACATCCAATGCCGTGCGGACGCAGGCTTGATTCCTAGGAAATCCGCCACATCATTTACATTCCACCAATCTTCGTTCCCTGCCCTCATCTTGGTAATCTTGGCTGTCGCTTCGGTGGGGTTCATGGCGTGTGGAGGCTTACTACCGATGGGGCTTTATATCCTCAAGGATAAACTTTCGGATTTAACCATTTATTAGAGACAAGCCTATACACTATTAGTAATGTTAATAAGTCTATTTACGCCTTGTTACTGATTGACGAAATGGGTTAGTCTTCTTCCATGAACAAACCAAACAACGATAACCTGTCATCTGCCCGTGGGATCAAATTCAGGGCTCCCAAGAATCCAGATGTGGAGATTCTGGCTGACTCTATCGGATTCAAGGCTCCGAAGGAGACGAGAGAGAGGCTGACTTGGTTGAGGAAGTGCCTCAACTACTCCGCCAACCGAATCGTGATCGAGGCCGTGGATGCAGTCTATAACATGATTCAGGTGGGCCACACCCACACCCCCGACATTGTTCTCAGGGGTCGGGATCTCAAGAAATACGTCCAATGATTTCAGGCAAAGCCATTAGGAGGGGGAACTGGTGGCACATCGGCTGGAACGAGAATGGCCGCTGGATGCAGAAATCCACCCATATCAGGGCGGAAGGCAACAATCCTCCGCCGGAAGTGAACAGGCTCCTCGCTGATATTCAGGAAAAGCTCAAATGCTTTAAGACGGGGGAAGAATATATCCCGAAGCTCTTGGTTTCGGAAGCCTTCCTAGAATGGAGTAAGGAGGATGCGAAGATATCCAAGGAGGGAACTTGGAAATATAGGCAGACCTTCGTTCCCCGAACCCTTGGGGAGGAGTTCTTCAAGAAGATGGTGGCCCATGTCAACGAGGGGGATGTTATGAGCGTCATCGGAAGGCTTAACCAGCATGGCATGGCCTACCAGACCAAGCTTACTGTTTTTGCCTCCTGTGCCTCCTTTTGGGATTTCTGCGTAAAGAAGGGATATTCCAAGACTCAGTTCTTCCACAAGTTTAACAAGAAGAAGATAAAGGGAGACATGGAGCCCCGTCTTGAGCGGCGAGCCCTCACGGATGAGGAATGGCAAAAAATCTATGATGCCCTTAGCCGGAATAAGAAGAAGTGGCCGCTTACCTGCGCCATGATTGGATACTGGACTGGGGCAAGGATCTCTGAGGCGATCCAGTTAAGGAAGGATAACTTTTTCTTTTATGAGAAAGAGTTCAATGGGAATGACAATGTATCCCATATACGCATTAAGGACATTAAGCGTGGCGGGGTGATTATGGAGAAGGTTGTGGTTGCGCCTCTTAAGAATTACCTAACCGGACTACCAGATGATGCCTACCCAGATGATAGTGTTGATAAGCAGAAGATGGCCTACCACTTTCAGAATGCGGCAAGGGAGGCTGGGGTTCCAAACGCCACCTTCCATTGGCTCCGGCACACTTTGGCCTCACGGCTCTGTAATGAGGGCATTGAGGAGCGTCTTGCCGCAAAGATCATTGGACACTCCGAGGCAGTCCATAAGGCTTATTCACACGCCAGCAAAAAGGTAATCTATGATAAACTCTCCCAACTGCCCGCTGTCGAGGTTTTGTCGAGTTTTGGGGTCAAAAACGACAAAATTATGCCACCACAAGCAACACTTATTACAGACAAGGAGGCCTCTTCTCTCTGACCAAGTTCGTCTAACAACGACTTATAAGCTATTCGTAAAATCCTCCGTAATAATGACTTACATCGAAAACCCAACAAGTTACAAAAACGCTGTCGAGGTTTTGTGGGGTTTAACTTGCGAACAATTCAGCCTCTTCAACCCTGCGCTTTTGAACTCCTTTTAGCGGACTCCTACTTGCCATTGCTTTAATCAGACCTGCCACGGGCCTCACATTGCCTCTGGAAAGGTTATCGTGGATGGCCTGCATCTCCTCCCTGCCTTTGCCCTGAAGGGCCGATCCCCTGTTAAAAACAAGGCTTACCAAGGCCGTCTTTTGATTGGCATTCAGGTTGTCAAAGTTCGGGAAGGTTTGGTAGGTCTTCATAATCCAACGTGGAAGCGTCACCTTCATAAACTGCTTCAAGGCCACCTCGTAGGGAATCACCACGCCCACCACATCCCTATGGGCCTGCTTCGCCGTCCAGCCACGAAGCCCGCTTACCTTGCAAAGCTTCTGGATATCATCGCTTGAAAGGAAACCCTGCCAGTCGTTCTTGATCTCTTCCGGCGTGTAGTATCCGAGGTCGTAGCCAACCCCGATGGTTAAGCCGCTGGCCTCGTTTAGGGGCTCCAAAGGGGTTGTCAGGTAGCGGTTGTAGTATCGGATTGATCCAACCTCGAAATTAACAATCTTGCTCACCAGATCCTCGGATGGGAGCCAGCCGTGATAGGTGGTGTAGTTGGGCTTTTCCTTGACTGGCTTGGCCTCAGTCTGTGGCTCCTCCGGCTTTGGCTCAGGCTTCTTGGGCTCCTCTACAAGCGTCTGCCCAACCACGCTCTTGAACCAATTCAGGCCTCTTGCCAGTCCTTCGCTTACTCCTCGGCTCATACTAATCCTCCGTTGTTTGGGCCTGTCGGCCAAAATACCAAGCTGTATCTAGTTCCCCACCAGACGGGCGATGCCATGTGCTTAAGATAGCATGGGAACATGGTGGCGGAGCCTTGTTCCTTGGCTCGATCCCACCCGCTCCATTTATGACAACGAATTTTAAGCCGTCCTCCAAAATAGGACTTTGGCGATGAAAGATTAACCGAGATGGCAATCTTGCGCCTATCCCCGCCTGCGGCGTTGTCGAAGTGCCACCCGTAGAATTGAGGCCTCATCGGACTCCCCTTGTAAATCGTGAACTGGAATCTGTTGGATGGGCAGAGGGCGAACCCATATACCCTTGCGGCGTAAGCCAGCAGACTCTCAAGACGCTGGAAGATCCAGTCCGTTTGATCATGCCTGCCCACCCAACTTAAATTGCAACGCCTCCCAGCATCCTTCTTGAACTTGCCGTCATCGCTCATCCCAAGGCCGGACAGAACCTCATTCGCCAAGCCTATCTCGATGATCCTCTCGCATTCATCCGGCGTGAAGGAATTGGGAAGCGTAAAGGCATCGCAGACTTTCGTGTGTTTGAGGTGTTCTGGCTCCACCTGTTCGGCCTGATAGCCAGTCACCAAAGTCCCGCTCCCAACGCTCATCGTCATGCTCATAGGTCGGCCAAGATCCTCCAGCTTGAGCCCGTCTTGGCATTGCGCTTGGAGTTCCTGCTTGTGCAATCCTTGGGTTTCGCAATCCAGAAAAGATCCTCATCCATTCCGTAAAAAACAAAAGAGTCCACGCCCTTTTTGTAGGATTCCTTGTTTGTGCATCCACGGGAGGTCATAAACCCATACCTGTTCTTTTTTGCATCCCGTTTCTCCGATGTCTTGACTTGGATGCGGACAAACCTTCCGTTCTTTTCGGCAACAAGGTCATAGCCTGCAAAATCCTCCAGCGGAGCTAGAACTGAATACCCAAGCCGGAACAGGGCGGAAGCCACCCTCGACACCCCCACGGCCCCGATTTGACGATTGCTCAGTTTCAAGCTGGATGGGTTCCATTGGCTACTTGTGTAGCCTTCTTACATTTTATCGTCAATCGAGGAGTTATATCTTTCCAATGCCTTCATCATCAGGGCCTTCTGCCGCTCCCTGTTGATGTCCAACCTCTTCTGAATGGCAGGATTGGTTCTGTTCTTGTCCATCTCCTGAAGCTTTCGTTTCTGGGAGCGAAGTTCCTTCAAGTCCTGTTCCGTGGCCTTGATCATGTTAACCAAGCGGAGTTCCGGCTTTGCGTCCTGAATGATCTCCCTAGCCCTCTCGGTCTCACCAGCCTGCCTTGCCAGCTTGAGTTCCCTTTCAACCGTGAGTATCTGAGTTCGCATATCCTGATATCGCTTCACATCCACAAAACTTGGAACGCTTCCAGTCACCTTGCGAACCATCGGAATATCCCCGATCAAATCCACCACATCCTCCTGTCCTGCCGCAACCTTCGCCGCCCTGATCGGAGCCATCATCACCCGCTCACCGAACTTGCCCACCGCCCCAGTCAAAAAGTCATATCCATAATCGAGAGTCTCTGGGCTCACATCAATAGAGCCAGACCTAGCTTTTGATCCACCAGTAACCTCATTCAGTTTTTCAGTAACCCACTTGCTTGCCGGATTCACATTGTTCCAATAACGCTGGGAATCGGGAGGAGGCACGGGATCAAATGGATTGGGTGTCGGCATGATCGGCCTGCCGGAGAAATCCTGATTGAGGGCCAAGTCAACGAGAGGAGTGGTAATGGTCGGAGAGATGGCTTGCAGGAGAGAGTAGGAGCCACCGATGGGGTTGAAGTTGTCAATGGCCGCTAGGGTCAGATTCACGGCTGAATCCATCGGCTTCTTCCCTCCTCCGTAGATTTCGCTAGGCATCGTGTCGGCCACAAGTTGTCCTGCATAATCAAAGACGGAATAGCCATAGGGCATTGGAAACTTGAAGTATTGAACCCCCATCTCCTCGGCAAACGGATTCATAATGATCATGTTCTGCCTACGCTGGTATTCTGGAATCTTGTCGTAGATCGGCATACCCGTTTCATCTTCACCACCCACAATCCTGTTCACCATGTCCCTGAAGAATCCAAAGGCCATGGCTCCCAAGACAATCTTCTGGGCCTTCTTGCTTGTGGCGAGGGCTTGGATGATTCGGGCCGAGCCTTGGATGTTGGCGTTAAAGAATAGGTAGAAGGCGTTCATCAGAGGGCCTGCGGTTCCCTTGCGGGTGAAATTGACGGTGATGTTCCTAGCCGCATAAGCGGCCTGTTGGTCTGTGTATCCACGCTCCTTGAGGGTGGCAAAAGTGGCTAGACGGGTTGCGTTCTCAACTGCGCTGTTAAGCTGACCTACCCGATCTAGGACAAGCCTAAACACCCTTGCTCCGGCATTACTGCCTCCACCAGCAAGCTTGGATTGAATCTGCTTCTGAAGGGTCTGAAAATCCTTCATCCCGAAGAAAGTCATCCTGCCACCAGCGGCCTTGAACTGACGGTAAAAGACATCCATGCGTCCGCCGAGATCAGCCTTCCCAAGCTCTGCCCTGTAAGTTGCCTTGAGGGCTGGAGCAATGTTCTTCACTAATCCCCTTGCAAGGCCTTGAGCCTGATCGGAGTTGATGTTGACCAAGGCGGTTTGGAGATCCCTTGCAAAGTTTGAGATGACAAACTCCGGCGAGGCCTGCGTGTTGATGAAGGCAAAGTAGCGGTTGAGGGAACCAAGCTTCTCAATCACGGAGCCAAGCACGGGGCTGGCCCTGTTCTTCATAACATCGGCCAGCCTTGGGTCGTTGATGCGGAGGTACTTGGTTTCCCCGTTCTCCTTGTAGGCAATGATGTCTGGAGCATCGGCAAGATAAGGGTCAATAGTCTTTGCAAAACGAGTCTGCCCGTCCTCCTCATATCTAGCGGTCTTCATCACCTCAGATGGCTTAACCTCAACTATAACTCCATTATCCTTGAAGGACTTTGCAAACCTAGCCGCAGTAAGCAGAACCCTGTTTTTCTCTGAGCGCACAATGGAATCCATGTTTTGCGATACCGCATAGGCAAGCAGATCATTTGCCATGCTTTTGCGTCCGCCTGCCTTGATGATGTCGCTTCCCCTTACATCTAGCCCGCTTCCGGTTCCGGTGATCCTAGCGGCCTCAAATTCAGTACCGCCCTCCACACCCCTGTTCTTTGTTCCTCTCAGGGGAACATAATCCTTGTATCGCTTGGTCAGGAGGTCATGCGTTTCTGCGCTAATCAGACCGCCCTCCAAAAGGTTGTTGATTGTCGAGCGATTAATATCCAGAAGCTTCTGCCGAACTGGCTCAAGCTTTGCCTGAACCTCCAGAGGGATTCCTCCGGCAAGAAGCCTGTCGGCCTCTGCATTTGCCATCCCACTTCCGCCATCAGGCATCTCTGGATTGCGGCCAGCTATGACTGCATTTCGCTCTCTTGCGTGTTTGGCAGTCGCATATTTCTCGAAGGTGGCAGGATCAATTCCAGTATTCCGCAGGTCTTCGATAATCGGCCCAACTTGGCCCTCTTCAAAACTTGTAAGCCTCTCCCCAACTCTGCCATGAAAGAGTTCCTCTGATTGCTTGATATTAACCGCATCCGGCAGGCTGAACTTTCCTTTTTCAATGCGTTTCTGAAGGTTCTCAATATCAACAAACTTATCTTGGAAGGTGCGCCGGAAGTTATCCAGTCCGGTCTTTAACCTCTGTCGGATTGTTTGGCGAGGCTCCGGTGCTGGTTGCGGGGCTGGCTGGGCTTTGGCCGGAGGCTTGGATGGTGGGGGTGGTTCGGATGGAGGCGTGGACTGCTTGGCATTTGGAGGGACTGGCTTTGTGTCTGTAAATAGTGATGTGTCTGGCCTTACAGTCTGGGTTCCATATTTGTCTCCATCGGAGAGAGTTACAGCACCCGTGTCTGGGCTGATATCCGAAACCCTGAAATCTTCTCCTCCGGCAACAAACTTGTCGCCCTTGTAAAATTGGCCAGCCGTGACTGACTCCTTGTTCTGGTTCTTTGGCTTAAGGATATTCCCAACAAAAGCCTTCTCCTGCCTTCCAGCCTTCCTGAAATCCTGCATGGAACGCTTGTTCTTGTTCCTTGTCTCGATTGCTTTTGATACGGAACTCCAAAGCCCGTCCACCGATCCATCCCCTATGGCATAGTTATCAAGAAGCATCTGAGCCATCTCATCTGGCGCAATCGTCCCAGAAATTTCCTTTCTGTATCCGACATTGATCCCTGTTGCTCCGTCATATTCTGCAATGGCTCCAGCTTCTTGAAGCCTGTTAATGGATGAGCCACCCTTCTTGCCATAAAGCCTTAAATTCTTTTCCGATTCAGCCCTGCCTTTGGGAAGAATACCCCCAAGATCCTTAATATAATCAATCACATCTGGGCCACCCAACACATCTGGGCGATCCATTCCTTCGTCTTTAACTATAAAATTGCTTGGATTGTCCTTCTGCTCTGGGTTGGAAAACCCCTTTTGTGTTAGAATCTCTGTGCGGTCATCGGTTAGGCCAAACGGATCTTCAGGTTGGGTTTGCTCCTGAGCCTGTGGCTCGGTTGTAGCTACTTCCTGTTGGGCCTTGGGTTCGGCCATGTCAGCACTTTGAGCGTCTTGAGGGGTTGTCTTCCTCGCCCGAATCGCCTCCTCCATCCTAGCCATCGGTTCCGTAATGGTGGCCTTTCCGAGTCTTGTGGGCTCCGTTTGCAGGGCTCCAATCACCACGCTTGCCCCAAGTCTTAGCGGATCAAACTCTCCCCGCTCCAACTGCCCATAGGCCTCCAAGCCAGTCTGGGTTCCGGCCCCAAAGGCCACATTCAAAAGATTGGAGGCCTGCTCCCTGACGGCAGGAGTTTCCAAGGCCTCTTTCGTGACCTGACCGGACATGATCTGTTTGGCAAAAGATCCGGCCTTGGCGAGGTTGCTTGGGCTTGGGCGGAAGAGGGCAAAGGATGGGGCAACCTGTCCTGCGAATGAGGCCACGGGTTGCTTCTCGGCATCCTTGGCAAACTGCTCGTCAATCGCCTTCTTTGTTTCGGGGGAGACAATCTTCTCCAATCCATAGTCCTGAAGCTTTTCTGCGCCGAAAGCCGCCGCCATGCCGAAGGCAAGACCACCGATTGCGGCTCCGGCTGGAGCAAACGGGCCAGTTGCAACCGCCCCTATGGCCGCCCCAGTTGCCGCACCTGTCGCTATGCCTGCGGCTGTCGGCAATGCTGACCTGATCGCCCCACGGCCAAGGGCTCCAACAAAGGTTGGATCGTCATTGGCGGGATCAGGCCTCTGGTATTCCGACATAGGCTGGAGGCCATCCCTCTTGGGCTGGTCTGGGACGAATCCGAAATCCTCTGCCTTCTTTTTGGGTTCATCAGGAACAAATCCGAAGTTATCCGGCTCCTTCTCCACCCTGACAACCTTTCCGTCCTTGCCTCTCCCCACGGCAAACCCCACGCCCTTCTCCTGATCGTAGCCGGAGGAAACTGTATCTACGCCCTCTTCGAGGGCTTTCTTCACGGCAGGCTCGGCCCTCTTTTCAATCAGGCCTTTGGCTAAGGCTTCCTCGGTTGGAAGTGTCGGGCCAGCTATGGATCCATCTCCACGCTTAAGTGGAGGTTCGGCAATGAGGGCTTCCGGCCCCTGCTCTACAAGAATCTTAGCCCGCTCTGGGCTATAAACATCTTCTGGCTTTCCGCCCTGCTCCACATACTCCAGCTTGGTCTGGGATGCGGGATCATCAGGGATAAACCCAAAGTCTTCCTTTTCCTTCTTTTTGGGAGGATCGGGAACGAAGCCGAAGTCCTCTGCCATCTGGATTACTGGATGATCTCGAACTCGCCGGACTCAACCGCCTTGTTGGCGTTGCCAATGGGCATTGATCCGGTTTGGCCCGTGGCCTTGTTGCGAACCCGAACAACCCCGTCCTGCTTCACGGGGCCAGTCACGGGCTTGGGAACCATCGCCGCAACCGGATTGGGATTGGGAAGCGTTGAGGTCGGGTCAACCTCGGTGGCTCCGTCCACATCCTCTGGGGTGGTTACTCCGCCCTGATTCCTGACGGGACGATAGGAGATTTCAGGTGTCTGCACGGAGGATTCCTCCGGCCCGTAGTAACTGCCGAACATGGAAGTGGAGGCCTGAGTTGCCTGCTCCACCTTATCCTGATCCATCTGCATAAATGCCGAGGCTGGGCCAGTTTGCCTAACCTCATTTTCCTGATCATCCTTACTGATTCTTTCCTCCTTGATCTGGTCGTATGGATCTTTGTCGGGCTTGTATAGATTGTCGAAAACGGATGTGTATGCGCTTGCGGTTTTCTTATCCACCTTTCCGGTCATAAGATCACGCTCAAGCTGAATGGCCCCCATCTTATCGCTTGCAGACTGAAGCTTCACATTGTTTGCGAATCTTGCATCGTCATACATTTTCTTTAGCTCTGGGGTCAGGGTTTTCTCGGCAATGGCCTTTTGATAAGAGCCAACCAACGATTGCTCGGTTCTGCTGGCCTCCTGAATCTCTTTGAATGTGTTCAGGTATTCACCCTCAAGGGCCTTTCGCTTTCCTTCCTGCTCGGCAAGCCTGTTTTGGGCTCTCCGTTGGGTTTCCAGCATCACCTCTTCCTTCTGCTTCCTGTCAAAGTAATCCATCAGTTCAAGTAAGACTGCCATATAATTCTCCTTAGATAAACTTGGGGATAAGGCCGCCGATTCCCGTGATAAAGTTTAGCGGGCTATTTGCCGCCGCATACTGAGTCTGGGTGTTATAGATGGAGGCATTGTAGTCGAGCAGGGCGTTGTATTGGCTTGTCTGGTTGCCATATACACCAAGGGCAAAATTGGTTCCAATCTGCCCAGCCGCCGGATTGACATTCACGCCAGTCGGGATCGGGGTCGGGCTATATGGAGTTGCCCCCTGCTGAAGGGCCGACAATCCACCCGCCTGAGCCACAATCGGGTTCAGGCCAAGGTAGGACTGAACATTCGCCATCCTCTGCTGTTGGCGTTGGACTCCGGCCCCATAACGGGCAATCGCTTCCTGAGCAATCGGAGCCCCTCCATAAATGTTCCCACGGGCCACTTGCGCCCCTCTTACGGACTGGGTTACTTGCCTCTCCTCTTCAGGAGTCAGGCCAGTTCCGGCGGCAAGCTCCGTGGCGAGGCTTTTACCAAGCTCCTCACGCAACGCATAGCCGGATGGATCTAGCTTCTGAAGCTGATCTTTGGCCGTATCCACATACTCGGAGGCATATTTCTTGTTTAGGTCTAGCTGGGTGCGGGCATTAAGATCAGCCTCTTCCCGCTGGAACTTGGCAAACTCCCTTGCGATATCGACATCCGACTTGCCCCGAAAATCCACATCCACCGCATCATAGCCGGTAAGGGTTCCGTCCTTGTTGTATTTGGGAACTTGGACTGTGCCAGCCCCGCCCAACTTGGCGAGGTTCTCCACCTGCTTGCGGGCGGGGAGCGAGCGAATGTCCGCCTCAACTGCCGCCGCATTAGCCGCCGCATAGTTGGGGGGTTCGGGTGGAGGCGGGGGCGGAGGCGGGGAAGGCGGAGATCCGCCGTATCTGACGTTGGCGATCCAGAACAGGCCCGTGAAATTATGGGCCTGCTTTGGGTGGGAAAGTCGTTGCTCTAGGAACATTGCTTAGATCCTCCATGTAATTCCATCTTGCCCTCTGACAAGACATTCATCTTCTCAAACATTTTGACCGGATAAGTCCTTATCCTGCCGTTCTTTAGCCCTCTCTGGTAGGCCACATAAGGCCGCTTTCCATATCTGTCCCAAAGGAGCCGAAATAGGCTGGCCACGGCCCCGCCAGCCTCAGACACCACAAGCTCTACCCAAGTGATCTGCCCCTCTGGGTCGTGCTTATAGGGCTCTAACCCATCTTCGGCCTGCTCTAGGAATCTAACGCAAGCCACGCCCTTAATCTCCCCGTCCTCAGTAGCAATCCCGCAAAGCTTGTTGTTCATATACCATTGCAGGACATTGGTGGTGTGAGTGATGTCCTCCCATCCCTTCATTCTTGGGGCAATCCATTCGGCGGCTTGGGAAGCGGTGATGGTCATAGCACCTGCGGCTTATAGGATTCGAGGAACGAGGAAAGGACGATGGATCGGATGGCCAGCTTGCCAGACGAGGAGGTTAGCTTCACCTGCACTCCCCTCACCGGAGTCCTGCCGCTCAAGTCCCTGCCCCTGCGCTTGGTTCCACCAGACCCCAAGATGGATGAGGAGCTAAGGACAAACGGCAGGACAAGCTGGTTGCCGATGGTGGAGATGTTATTCAGGACGGTTTCGGGCGATCCGCCGTCCGAGATGATCTGAACGGTGCAGTTGGCCAATGACTCGTAAAATTCAAGCTCGATCCCGTAGAGGCTCTTTAGGCTCACCACATCCATGAAGGAAAACTCCCTTGTGACGATGGTGGTGGCGATGTCCGATCCGTCATCCCTGTAATCGGCCTCGGCCTCGTTGGCCTCGCTGACATTCCCCTTCCACCTCAGAACCTTCCCATTGCTTGTGCCCAAGCAAAGATCATCATTGGGGGCTCTTGTGTAGCGGGCAAAGCAGGTTCCAGCAAAGCCAGTCCATTTTCCGCTCCAAGTTTTGAAGTCGGTGTTGAAGACAATGGAAATGTCTGGGCTTTGGGATAGTCCGGTGGGAATGGAAAGGACGTAGCGGTTGAGGTAGTAGAAGCCCGCCGACTTCTGCACATAGGAGAGATTGATGTCCTGAACAATGGAATCAATCGGCTTGGAGAGGGGCTCGCTGATCTCCTGCTCCGTGCCTGCCAAAGTTCTGCGGAGGCTTCTTACACCATCCAAGGCCAGCCAATAGACATCGGCCCCGACTTGGGCCAAGGATCGTGGGGCAATGCAACCCACGCTCTTGTCAATCGTCTGAATCTCCCAGTTGGCAATGGTGGCCGTGGGATCGGCGTTTATGACATAGGTGGCGGTGCGCTTGAAGGCCAGAAGGCGAAACCCAGTCCAAGGATAGATGGCCGTGATCGGGTCGCCATCTCCCCCAATCCGAATGGATTGGATCACGCTCCAGCTTGAGGAGCCTTCCGCATCCAATAGATCCGAGACATAGATTGCATCCGGTTCGCCACTCGGAACCACAAAAAGCCTGTTCGTGTGGGAGGCAATCAGCTTGGGGGCGGCGGGAGCCCCAGAACTTGCATGAACTGACTGGACTACCGATCCGTTAAAATACTTGAGATCCGAGGTTCCATCCGTGAAGAACAGCTTGTCCTCCAGTTGGGCGAAATGAACATCATCGGATGCTGAATTGGTCAGATAGGAGGAGCCCTCCTGAGTCCAAGCCCCCGTCCCAGCGGTGGATGAGAAATGGAAAATCTTGCGGTTCTTGGCCACAACCATTTGGTCGTAGGTCTGGGTGTTGAAGAAGGCCATGCCCTGCACATAGGCAGTACCCTCCGGTAGGGCGGTGGAGGAAAGCGAGGCGGTTCCCTTCCTTGTGATGGCCGTTCCCGTCCGGTCAATATCGACATTGATCAGTTCGGAGGAGGCAAACTCGGAGAGAAGGCGTGGGGCCGAAATGGAATCCATCCCGCCGCTGAATGAGCCAGTCGCATCAAACAGCAGAGGGTCATCCAGACTCTCCACATTCAGGACTGGCATAAGATTATCCCAAGCCTAGGAAGCTCGGCCTGTATCCATCCCCAACGGCGGTGTCCCAGTCATCCCTGCTCCACTCTCCAGAATCCACCACATTTAACTGGAGGTTGTTTGCCGCCTGAGATTGTTCCACATTGGTCGCCACCTTCACCTGCGCCACCCCGTCCTGCATCATTAGCTGGGATTTGGCATACTGCCTATCCCTTGCCAACATATCGGCCTCGGCAAAGGAAAGGAGAGCGTTGTCTATGTTATAGATGGCGGGCTGATCTCCGTCCTGCGTGAGGTTGCGGGTCTGGAACTGCGAGGAGGAGTCGATTACCCGAAGTTTTAGTTTGCCCAATACAGTAAGGGTCTTCGTCTCTCGTGGCTTCTGGACGAGCCTTATTCGACACACACCCGCAGTTGTCTTAGGCAGAGTGATGAAAGCCATTGGAGTGCCAGAATTATCGAAAAGAGTGGGGTCAATCGCAAATACCGCCTCATGGGCCACGGGGCCGAGAGTTGTATCGCTCCATCTTACGGCAACGATTTGATCAACACTCGAGTCTGCGAGAGTAACGTCTTGGGTATCGGCAGGTACGCTCTGGGAGGCCGTGGTGAGCGTGTCCCTCCATAGCTGGCTAGACCAGATAAGCTCGTAGCGGCGGGCCAAGAACTCCTTACACTTGGCAAGCGAGTCGGAGTCGGTCTTCCCAACCTTCCCGCAGATGAAAGATGCCATGTCGGCCAGCGTCACTTAACCCTCGCTCGGCTCGTCCGCAGGAAGCGGCTCGTTGCCCTCGGCAAGCCATTTCAGATAGACTTGGTAGTCGGTGTTGGCTGGGTCGAATGGGATAACGGCATTGTCATCAATACGCAGAACAGCACGGTCGTTTATTTTATCCCCAAAAATTATTTTTTTATACTTATTCATTTATAACTCCGAATTAAAGTCAATATATGTTGTGGTTGAACTGTTACTAATTACTGATTGAGAATAACCAACTGAAGCCACTGCAGAGTTTGAAGTATAAAGTAACATTTGAGTAATTGGCACTGGCTCATTTGACGCTGCGTAACCATATATATTATTTAGAGAATTACCTGAGATTCTTAATGAGAGTTGAGAAGCAGGACTGGAAGAAACAGTTGGAACACTCCTCATTGGAGCTGGGAATTGAATAAGACCTTCAAGCTGAGTTCCAAAATACATATAACCTTGAAAAAAGAATTTTGTGGCTGCGGTACTGGATATCTTCCAATAATACCTCTGACACAACGCCAACTCAGTCCCAATCGGCCTGCGCTCGAAGGCCGTGGCGGAAGACCCAGCCTCAAGCTGAACATTGTCAATCGTCCAAGTTCCGCTGGTTTGCGCCCCAACGGTAAAGACAATTTCAAGTCCAGTCGTGGCGGCGGAAGGGATGGAGATTTGTGCGCTGTAAGTGGTGAGCGTGGAATTAACCGTGAATGTTCCAGTCGCAATCTGGGTGCGGGTCGGGCTGGCCAAGGTTCCAAACGCATCTGCCGTTGAGGCGTAATAAGCAGTCCAAGTGACGGTTGTAAGAAGGCTGTTGGCAAGCTGGACGGAAAGGGTGGCCGTGGAGCCAGCAAGATCCTGAGTATTGGTGGCCTCAAGCCTTGTGCCGAATCCAATGGCAGTAACCGAAGTGGCTCCCGTAAAACGATAGGCAAACTCGTTGGGAGCGGTTGCAGTAACCCGCTGTCCAGTTACATTCGCCCCCGTGCAGTAGCCATAGAAACGATCAACCGAGTAAGCCAAGGCCGCTCCAGCCGTGAATGTCTGGCTCGCGCCCGCATTCCTCTGGTCGATCCGCATATCGCCATTGATGATGCGATTTCTGAACCCAACCGCAGGGCGGGTTGTCTGGGTGCTTCCGTCTGGGAAGGTGATGCCGTTTGTGCCTGAGATTGAAAAGCTCATAAATTAAATCGCCTTTACCAAAACTGCGTTTGCAGACGTATTTCCAGACCCTCCCTCAACAAGAATTGTTCCGCTTGCCTGAATGTATCCGTAAAATTCAATATAGTCAGTAGATCCGTTCATATATATCAGAGACGAGATTGATCTTGCGTCATACGTTGAAAGATTTGTGTTCACGTTTAGATAAACGTAATTGGAACCATTTTTGTATATAGACCACACATAGGTGGCTGGTGATGTCTGTCCGTACATTCTTGCACATAAATTTACCTGATAGTATCCAGCGACATTCGGGGTAAACCTATAATTTGTTGAGTTGTCGTAACATGAGTCAGTATCGAATAACTCTGTATTTATTTGCAATTTCGTATATGTTGCGCTTGTAAGCGTCTGGTTAGATGAGGAATATGCGCTAAAAGCTGGTTGCTTTGATACAATCAAAGATCCAGTTGCATTGACACTAAATACATCATTCGTAGTTGCACCGCTGTTACCCCTCGCCAGCTTGATCGTGCCATCGGGTGAGGATGGGACGGAGAGCGTGAAGTTTTGTGTGGCTGTGGTGGACTGGCCGATTTGGATGGAGTTGGATTTGATTAGGCTCATTGTTTCTCTCCAAGCACCTGCGGCCACACGGCCTTGATCTCATCGGGCGAGTTGCCAGAAATCTCGGTCTGGGTCACATCCCGCAAAGCCTGTTTATGGGCGGCAATCTCGGCCTGCTTGGCGGAATCGCCAGCCTCCACGGCCTTCATAAATTCGATGTCGAGCGAGGCAAGGATGGGATTGCGAGCCGCACGCCATTTGTCCTTCCAGATGGCCTTGGCCTTGTCAGGGTTGATGATAATTCCAGACGGAGACTTCTCCCAAGCTGCCCTAAACGTTCTATCCTCTGGAACCAATAATGCGTCCACAATGGAATACGGCACGCCAGCAGGAACGTCTTTTTGTGCAACTTGTTCAATCGAAATTTCACACCATGGAGCAGGAGTGACAACCGCCACGCCAAGATCTGTCTGATAAATAATTTTTTTCATTTTTATTCGGAAAAAACAATGCAACTAATGTTTGTGTCTTGAGCATTACCCCCAGAATTTCTGCTTTGAAATGTGACCGCGCCAGTTGTCAGCCCAGTTCTTTCAATTCCACCCATTGCCCCACTTGCATGGTTTGTGGCAACCGCAACTGCGTTTGTGGAAGCCGTAAAATTAAAGTTTAGCTGCAAAAGACCCGTTCCGCCATCCGTTACTGATGAAAAACCAAATCCTCCGCTTTGCAATGTACCACCGTTGTTAGCCACGCAGAAAGCTACTGCCGTCCTTTTCTTGACGTTGTCTGATTCCGTGCCGCTGGTTGAGAGCTTTCCATAAGTGATAGATCCGTCTGAAATACCAGATGATCCAACCGCCCCAGAGGCCAGCTTTGCAGATGTTACCGCCCCAGAAGCGATGTCATCTGCCGTAATACACGCATCTGGCAATCCCCCAGCGGAGATGCCCGTGATTGTTCCGGTTCCGTTGATTGAGATGGGCATATTATACCACCGTATAGGTTGCGCCTGACGGAACGGTGAGGGTGATCCCGCTGTTGATCGTGATGGGGCCAGCCGTCATGGCATTCTTGTTGGATGTTAAAGTGTAGTTGGTTGTCATGGTCTGATCGTTTTCCCAGAAAAGCTTGTCTGTACCGCCGCCCACGGCCCCCGCAATAGCGGCGGAAGTGGAGGCAGAAGTCACCTGCCCCTTGGAATTGACAATGATTGTCGGGATGGCAGTAGCCCCGCCGTAGGTTCCCTCTGGGCTTGGAGAAAGTGTGGCAATCTTGGCCGAGGTCAAAGACCCGTCCTCAACCAAGTTGGATAGCTTCACCTTGCGGAGGCCCGTGGCTGAGTTGTCATAGACGAGAGCCAGATCGGCATTCCCCTCTACGGTCAGAAGCTCGGAGCGGTTAGTGATGATTTCCGAACCAACTGAAGCGTTAGCCACAATGTTATTCAGCTTTGCCGCTGTTACCGTGTCGCCATCGGCAAAGCTCTGGGTAGTGGTGATTTCAGCCATAAATTAACTCCTGTTACGATGTAATTCTGTTTTTGATCCAATCAAATAAAAACGAGAAGATAAGTCCTATTACCGAGGCCCCGCCGAGGACTTTTGCCCATATATGCTCTAACGCATTGACCCTTAGAGATACCCTTTCCACCCATTCCCCAAGCTCGGAAGATTGCTTTTCAAGGATTCCCATAATATAGGATTGTCTTTCAACAATGTTCTTGAGCATTTCCTCCGTCCTTGCGAGGCGTTCCCGCAAGTCCGCTATGGATGGATCTCCCATGATCAGAAGAGCCTCTCGGAATCCTTCTTGGATTCTAGGTAGGCAATAGCAACCGCTATGTGGATAATAGCCCCCGTAAGCTGAGTCGGATCGCCAAAGCTTTTCCTGACCTTGGCATAGGAAAGAAGATGCTTGGTTCTGGAATCATATCCGGTTTCTCCAGATTCCTTGTTCTCCTTCTTGGCCACGGAGATGGCCCGTTCAAGGATCTCCCAATCCAAGCGGCCAAGGAAAAGCCTGCCCCAAGCCCAGAAGAGAAAGCCAGTCAGCCAGTTCATTGCTTCCACCAGTCCGCCGAATCCTTCTCGCCAACGGCCTTAATCGCCTTTTGGGCATCTTTCAGATCAGTAGCCAAGAATATCGCAGGCTCCCCGTCCCGATAGCCCAAAACAAGAAAGCCCTCCCGATAGAGATAATCTATGGCTTTGAGGGCTTCGGCTTCGGGGATTTTCACAAATTCTCCGGCACGGGCGGGGCGAGAAACTGGACGGCATCAATCATGTGTTATACTGCTTTGAATAGCTCTCTGCCGCCGAGGCCATGACAAACTGCACGTATTCCGCATCCGTGTTGAGCCTATCGGCTGAGTCTTCAGGCAGTAGATTGTTTCTCGCCTCACGGGCGGAGGTGATTCCATTAAGGTGGGACGGGTCTGTGATTTCAATGGTAAATGTCATTTTCTCTCCTCGGTTAGCTGTTTTTCAATTTCCTGTGCAATCGGTAATGCCAAGACAGAAGCGTTTAGCCCACCTGCTTTCACGGCAAGGTCAAGCAGTTGCATGGTGGTTTTCGCCTGTTCTTCGGTGAGGATGACTTGTTTCATAAATTAGGCGAGGGCTACGGATTTCATCGTGCCTCCGTCATTGGCCCAAAGCTTGATCGTGCCTGTGCCGGAGTTTTTCCAAACACCAAAACAGCCCGAAGCGATGTCCGTGGATGTGGGGTCGCTGGCCGCCGTGTAAAAAGAAATTTCGATTTGCCTATCTGCGCCCGTCCCAGCCTTTTCGGCTAGAATGCTAAAGCGGGTTGTGCCAGTTGAGCTTAATGCAAGACGCTCGTAATTGGATGCGTCTGTGTAGGTACGATAAAGGCGGAAGGTTTGGGCGTTGGTTCCGTTTCGTTGAGCTAAGATGTTTGCGGCATCTCGTCTTAATATTACATCTTTAGTACTCCACCAGTTAGTTGAACCCCATCCAAGAATAGAATTTTCGTTCAAATTTAAGCCTCTTGGCCAATTAACACCTTCACCGCCTGCATCTACGAGTGCCGCCGACTGGTCGTCCAAGGTTCCAATTTGCGAACCAGCAATAAGTCCATCAGCCCTTATGAAAGCTCTTCTCGTCCCAGCGGAATTAAAGACATCTATTGGGTTTGGGCCTGCCGTTCCGGTTGTAGGATTTGTTGCTGTGGAATTTATTCTTATAGAAGAGGCCACCCCAGATGGTGCGGAAATCGAAAGGGTGCCTTTGCCAAATGAATAAACAGTTGTACCGCTAAATTGTAGACTTAAAAATCTTGAGGACGCGTTGCTTGCTGTGTCTGTTATGTTTAAGGTTATTGCGCTTGGAGTTCCTGTCGTATTCCAAGTCTGCGCCAAGCTAATGAGGCTCTGGGCGTTGCTTCCCGTCAGTGAGTTGCCTGTGTTGGAAAAGCCTGTGGTGTTGTTGGCTGGCGCAAAGGAAAGCGTGGTGAACGCTCCCGTATTCGGCGTGGTAGAGCCAATCGCCGAAGGGCTGGCCAGATCCACGCTACTCCCGCCGCCGCCGAAGAAGCCCATGTTATTTTTCCTCCGATTGTAAATTCATCCTGCCAGCGTCCGCCGCCGCACCCATGTCGGAATAGCGGGGTAACTTGTCCTGAATCGTTCCAGAATCTCCGAAGCATCCGACAAGCCCGAATGGAACGACTAGGATCAGGAGCAGGGCTACGAGGGGCATGGCGATTCT
>Ga0214923_10002328_pt1 | contig 25425 bp, 19 predicted proteins | sample LL1510_MetaG_FD_177993 | JGI IMG/M metagenome (GOLD analysis project Ga0214923, IMG submission 177993) | Freshwater microbial communities from Lake Lanier, Atlanta, Georgia, United States - LL-1510 | ecosystem: Environmental > Aquatic > Freshwater > Lake | place: USA: Georgia | collected...
CTGGTATAATGATACTGTTAATAAAGATTTAACTGAAAAAGTTATAAATATATGTAGTAATTCAGGTATGATATGTTATGTATATTCAGATAAGTTAAATAATTCAGATAAGTTAAATAATTCAGATAAGTTAAATAATTCAGATAATATCATATTTTTAAAAGATATCGATATTAATATATATTTTAATAAATGTATGATCGGTTGCAATCTTAGTCAAACTATTCCAACAAGAATAAGTTATAATATGTTGACATCTGGAATGAAAGTTATTGAACTAGATACAGAATATACACAATATGATATACCAAGTGATATATTTTTAAAAATAAAAATGGATGAAAATGAAAAAAATATTTTGTCTAAAATAAATGAATTATTTGATTTAGAATACGAATATAATGATTTATATATTGGATACTTAAATATATATAATGAATTAAATAATATTTTAACTTTTTTTAAGAGTTAACTAATTTATAGTATTAAAAATCTTATTATTTATTGTTATCATTGGTAAATTAAATGACATATTTTTTTCTTTTAATAATATTTCTATTATATTTCGTGAAAATATATTATATGTATTAAATAAATTATTGATATTATTTGAATTTTTAAAATGTGTATATGTTATATGATCTTTATTATCTGTTTTTAATATTGCCGTATCATAAAATTTATCAACATTCCCAACAAATATATCTAAATTATTTTGTTTCATATAATTTAAAATTTTATTATTATATTGACTAAAATTTTGTGGTAATATAGAATTAATATTACAAGTTATTAAAAATTGTTTATTTGTCTTTAAAAAATTATTAAATAATAATTTATAGGATAATACTATTTCATTTATTTTATTTTTATTTCGTATCATATCAAAAAATAGTAAATGTTCTATAAATTTTGTATTGAATTTTTTGAAATGATCTATTTTATCAGATTCTTCTGCATGATACATACATATTATTTGTTTATCTATATCTATATTATATGTTTTATAATTAATTAGGTCTAAACTTATAAGATTTTTTATTAAAGATAATTTAAATTTGTTATATAAATTATATATTGTATTTTGTCTAATAAAATCTATTTGGTCACTAAAATGATCATAATTTTTTAATGATATATTTAATTGATTAATTATATTATTAATATTACTCATATTATCTAAAATATTATCAAAAAATATAATATCATCTTTATAATCATCTAGTTCTCCATCATATATAATTCTACTTTTTTCACATAATATTAATTTATTATATTTTAGATAATAATTTAATTCTGCAATATTTGTATTATCTGTAATGTTTTTATTTAATATAAATATTATTTTAGTTTTTGTAATATAATCATTATATTCTCGTCCAAGATTTTCATAAATTACTTTTATTTTAAAATTATTATTTAATTTAGATAATATGTTTTTTCTTCTATTTGATATTTCTCCAATAAATATAATATCATATGCTTGATCATATGTTTGATCATATATATTAGAATTATATATATTAGAATCATTGATAAATTCATATGATAATGGTATAATTTGTATTTTTGATATTTCTTTTATATCATTAGGAAGATTATTTAAATTATATTTATTATAATCTAATATTATTTTTGAATTTCTATAATAATTATTATCTATATCTAAATAATTAATATTATCAAAATTACAAATTATATAATTATCTAATTTTATATCAATCGTATTTTCTAAAAATTTATATGATGTTATAATTTGTAATTTGCTTGTATCTAAAATTTTACTAGATATATATATTTTAAAACCATATTTCTCTAATTCAAATTTTAAAAAACTAGTGATAAAATAATTATATTTATCACATATTATTATAATATCATATTGCGTTAAATCTAATGGTTTTAATATAACTGGAATATTTTTTTTCATTAATTCGATATTATTTCGAAATATTTTATGTGATTCGATACTATTTCTATTATCTATTATTTTATCATCTAATAATAAATTATCATCTAATAAATTTTTAATATCATTAGTATTAATATTAGTATTAGTATTAGTATTAGTATTAGTATTAGTTGTATCATTATTATTAAAATTTGCAAATCCATTTTGAATATTTCTGTTTATTTTTATTAATTTTTTTTCTTGTTTATTATGATTATTTATTTGACCATATATATTAGTTTGTTGTATTGATTTATTAAATTGATTAGATTGTATTGGTTGAATTGGTTGAATTGGTTGAATTGGTTGAATTGGTTGAATTGGTTGAATTGGTTGAATTTGTTGTATTGGTTGAATTGGTTGAATTGGTTGAATTGGTTGAATTGGTTGAATTGGTTGAATTGGTTGAATTTGTTGAATTGGTTGAATTTGTTGAATTGGTTGAATTGGTTGAATTGGTTGAATTGGTTGTTTTTTATTAAAGTGTGATAATGAATATATTTTTCCATTTAATTTTAATGGTTTATTTGTATTTGATGTTATAATATTATCAACATCATTATTATTAACATCATTATTATTAACATCATTATTATTAACATCATTATTATCAACATCATTATTATTAACATCATTATTATCAACATTATTAATATCGATAATATTATCATCAACATCATCAACATCATCAACATCATCAACATCATTAATATTTTTTGATAATAAAAAATTATTAAAAATATTATAATCATCGTGATCACTTAAATCTATTAAATCGCCAGTTTTTTTTAATGGTTGTATATTTTTTGATTGTATTTGTATTTGTGGTTGTATTTGTGGTTGTATTTGTGGTTGTATTTGTGATTGTATTTCTGGTTGTATTTGTGGTTGTGGTTGTATATTTAGATTATCATTATTTTCTTTTCTTTTATTTATTATCATTTTTAAATTATTTTTAATATTTTCCTGTCTATTTAATATTTCATTTTTATTATTAATATTTATATTATTTGTATTATTTGTATTATTTTTATTTTGTATAATATTTTTATTAGATATCAAATTAAGTTTAATAAATTGCATATTTTTATTTTCTGTTTTATTTTCTGTTTTATTTTCTGTTTCATTTTCTGTTTTATTTTCTATTAATTTAATATTTTCATTTTCTGTTTTATTTTCTATTAATTTAATATTTTCATTTTCTATTTTATTTTCTATTTTATTTTCTATTTTATTTTCTGTTTTATTTTCTATTAATTTAATATTTTCATTTTTAATTTTATTTAAAATCTCTTCTTTTAATTCTTCATATATTTTTTTTTGTATACTTTCTTTTATACTTTCTTTTATATTATTTTTTATTTTATTCTCTAATTCAAATTCATTTAAAGATGGCATAATAAATTTATTAGACTCATTTGGTAAATTTGGTAAATTTGGTAAATTTGGTAAATTTGGTAAATTTGGTAATTTTGATAAATCTAATTTTTTAACTGTTATTATTTTTAATGATTTTTCTTTCTTTGTGGCATTATGTTGATTTGTTTCAGATTTTATTTTATCTTTTTCATGTTGATCATTATTTTGATCATTATTTTGATCATTATTTTGATGATTATTTTGATCATTATTTTTATCTGTATCTGTATCTTTATTTTTATTTTTATTATCATTATTTATAAACTTTTTTTTCATAATTATTATATTTTTTTTCATTGATTATTATGATATAAAATATATAACATATATTTAATACTTAAAAATTACATGATGAATATATTGATAGTAAAAATAAATATATAAAGATATTTTTGTATATAAACATATAAATATATGAATATAATAGATATACATAATTATATAAATAAAAATAAAAATAAAAATAAAAATAATAATTTTAATAATATAATAAATATTGAGAGTAAATATAAGACAAAATTAATAGAAAAAATTAATATTAATTTTAAAACAAAAATAATAATAATTGTATCAAAAAATATTGAAACAATTGCTATAAACATAAAAAAATTATTATATGAATTAAAAATAGAATGTGAAATTAAATTTAATATATCAGAACAAGACTGTATAAATTCTCGAAATATAAATGTATTATATTTATTTATTCATACTAGTATGATAGAGCATAATATGATTCCACATAAATTCATTGTGTATCAAATTGAACAATCAAAATCTATTTGGTTTACTGAAAAATATCTATCATATCTTAAAAAAAGTGATTATATATGGGAATTTTCAATGAAAAATAAAATATTATATATTGATAATGACGCAAACTTAAAATCAGATGAATCTAATTTATTGCCTCAGAACAAAAATAAAGCTTTTTGTTCTGATAATAAAATTACATACATGATGATGCCATTTTATTATAATAAAATATCATCAAGATCATTCGATGATTGTGATACAGATATATTTTTTTATGGAACAGATAATAATAGAAGAAAAAATATATTACAAAAGTTATGTGAAAAATATAATATAAAAATAGGATTTAAATTATATGGAAAATTAAAAGAAGAAATGATACAGAAATCTAAAATTATATTAAATTTACACTATTATGAAGATTGTGCACTTGAATCATGTCGTATTAATGAGATATTACAATATGATAAAATAATAATATCTGAAAAACCATCAATTACAGATATAGATAATCAAAAATTATATGAAAATCTAGTTATATTTATAGATGAGATTTTAGATGATTTATCTAATTTAGATCAATTATATGAAAAATTAAATTTTTATCTTGATAAAAATAATTATATGAATTTTATAGAAAAGAGTAATATTTATAAACACGAATTACATAAAAAATCAAAAATTAATCTACAAAAAAATATAGAAAATATAGAAAATATTGTATAAATATTATATATAATTATGAACAGAAATAAAAATAATAATAATAATAATAATATTGATGATAATATTGATGATAATATTGATGATAATAATTTAAAACAAATAACAAATATAAATAATTTAAATAATTTTTTATCAAATATTAAAAATCAAGAAAGACAAATACAACAACAATCACAAATACAACAACAATCACAAATACAACCAATAAAATCAAAACAATTTGTTTCAAATTCAAGATTAAAAAATGCACAATTATCAAATAATCAACAAAATAATCAACAAAATAATCAACAAAATAATCAACAAAATAATCAACAAAATAATCAACAAAATAATCAACAAAATAATCAAAATATTGATATAAATAACTTATCTATAGATATTTTACAAAAAATAAAAGTCAATATTATAAATTATGAAAATAAATTAACTAAATTAACTGTTGATGATATGTTATCTATGGAAGTTATACCCAAAAATATAGTAACAGATACTAGATTAGGATTTATAATATTACGTCATGTAAATTCAGAATTAACCAATAATTATTGGAAAGAATCATATAATTGTATTCGAAAATATTATCCAGATTGTAAGATAATAATTATAGATGATAATAGTAAATATGAATTTATTGATGAAGAAAATAAACTTATAAATTGTGAGATAATAAGATCAGAATTTCCAAAGAGAGGAGAATTCTTACCATACTATTATTATTATAAATATAAATTTTGTGACAAAGTTGTTATAATTCATGATTCTGTATTTATACAAAAATATATCAATTTCTTAGATAACAATAATGTTAAATTATTGTGGCATTTTCCCAATAGATTATATGATTTTGATGAATATACCCAATATTTAATAAAAAAATTAAATAATAAAGATAAATTACTAGATATATATATTAACGATAATAAATGGTTAGGATGTTTTGGAGTTATGTCATCAATAAGATATGATTTTTTAAGACATATAGTTGAAAAATATAATCTATTTAATTTAATTAATTATATCACATTACGATGTCATAGATGTTGTTTTGAACGTATATTTGCAATTATATGTTATGCTGAAAACAATCAAAGTGAATCATATTTTAATAATATTATTACATATATGAATTGGGGTTATAATTTTGTCGAATACAAAACTAAATTAATTAATCGTGATATAATAAAGGTGTGGACTGGGAGATGAAAAAGTATATTATTATATATTATATTATGAATAGATTAACAAACGTAAATGGTAAATATATAAATACAAAAAATATTATAAAGATTCAAAAAACCATTAATATAGTTGATATTAATGATTATTCTATAGATGATATAAAAATATATCCAATTCAAAAGATCATACAAAAAAATATACAAAAAAAATATTTACGTCTTGGTTATACAGAGACAACTTTATTATTTGTTTTTTGGATGAATAATTATAAAAAATTACACGATGAAAGTTTATTAAATTATAGAAATAAATTTACAAGATGGTTATATACAACTAGTGGTTATTATGATAAAACACAAAGTGGACATTATATGAATGTTATACACAAAACAATAAATGATCCAGATGTATATAATACATATATGTCAACTTTGTTAAATTTTTTAGTAAAAGCAGATATATTAGATATAAGATCACATGTTACAAATAATGATACAAATAATTATAATAACTATAATGAATTTAAAAAATATTTAGAACCAACTACAGAACAAAATATGTCTAGAGAAATTGTATATGATTTTATAAAAAATACTAAATTATTGATAATTTCACCATTCGCACCACTTATGAAACAACAAATAGATAATGGAAATTGTAAAAGAATTTATAATGATTTTCCTAATGTAAATAATGTTTTTGATTATAGATACCCATATACTTTTTTTAATGATGGACCACATAATAATATATTAGAAACGCTTGAAAATGAATATACAAAAATAATTAAAATGTATAATATTAATAATTATGATTCAGTTATTATTAGTTGCGGAGCATATAGTAATTTATTAGCACAAAAATTTTACAAGTTGAATAAACATGTGTGTACTGTTGGAGGTGAATTACAAATATTTTTTGGTATAGCAAATAAAAGAGTAAAAGGTGAAGATAATAATTTTGATTGGAAAACTTATGTGGAAAATTATGAAGATCTAAAAAAGGCGAATATAAATACATACGAATCTGCTTTAGAACATTGGAATAAACATGGTAAGAAAGAGGGAAGAACACATAAAAAATTTAATTTTAGTCAATATTGGATTTTAAATATACCAGATGAATATAAACCAAAAAATTATATGCGTATAGAAAATGGTTGTTATTGGTAATAAAGGATATTTTTTTTTATTTTTTTATTTATATATGAATAGATTAAATAGATCATTAAATACATCGTTGAATACAACACTGAATAGATCGTTGAATACAACAATAAATAAAATTAAAATGGATCAGATGAAAAAAAATATGGAATATATAAAACGTATTGAAAGTATTGATCCAACAAAATTAATTGTACATATACAACAGTTTGATGAAAAAAACAATGAAAAAAATAATGAAAAAAATAATGAAAAAAATAATGATAATCATACAAATTTAGGTTTTATAATATTGCGCCATGTAAATTCAGAATTAACCAATAATTATTGGAAAGAATCATATAATTGTATACGAAATTATTATCCAAATAATAAGATAATAATTATTGATGATAATAGTTATTATAAATTTATTGATGAAGAAGATAAAGTTGTAAATTGTGAAATAATAAAATCAGAATTTCCAAAGAGAGGAGAATTCTTACCATACTACTATTATTATAAAAATAAATTTTTTGAAAAAGTTGTTATAATTCATGATTCGGTATTTATACAAAAATATATAGATTTTACAGATGATTTTGATGTTAAATTTTTATGGCATTTTAAATTAAAAGGAGCTGATAATGTTGATTATATAAAATTATTAATTAATAAATTAAATGGATCAGCAAAATTAATGGAAATATATGATTCAAAAAAATGGGATGGATGTTTTGGTGTAATGTCTGTAATAAGACATGATTTTTTAATAAAAATTGTTGATAAATATAATCTATTTAATATAATTAATGATATAACGTGTAGAGATCATAGATGTAGTTTTGAAAGAGTTTTTGCAGTATTATGTTATGCTGAAAAAGATAATAGTATATCATATTTTGGAGATATACATAAATTTATAAAATGGGGATTTAATTATAAAGAATATAAAAGTAATGTTATACAAAAAGACATTATTAAAGTGTGGTCAGGAAGATAATATTATTATTATGATGTATTATTATATGAATAAAATTGTAAAATTAAATGGAAAAATAATAAATAAAAATAATATAAAATTAATTAATAATAATATAAAATTAATTAATAATAATGTGAATAATAATGTGAATAATAATGTGAATAATAATGTGAATAATAATGTGAATAATAATGTGAATAATAATCAAGTTAATAAAAAAGATAATTTTGATAACGTTGATAACTTTGATTGGAAAACATATATTAACAATTATAAAGATTTACAAGATGCAGGAATTAATACAAAAGAATCAGCATGGGGACATTGGATAACTTATGGACAAAAGGAAAATAGAATATATCATAAAAAAATTAAAAATGAAATAATTTTATATAAAAAATATATTAAAATAAATAAAATAGAAAATAAGATGGATAATAAGATAGATGATAAGATGGATGATAAGATGGATGATAATTTTGATTGGAAAACATATATTAATAATTATAAAGATTTACAAGATGCAGGAATTAATACAAAAAAATTAGCATGGAAACATTGGATAACTTTTGGACAAAAGGAAAATAGAATATTTCATTTAGAAAAACAAATAAATTATTTTAATTCAGAATATTATTATGACAAAATCAAAGAATTTATAAATATTTATAAATATACTGAACAAGAAATTATAAATAATGATAAAAATGGTTTTAGATATTTTTGTTATAAATTTTTAAATTATATTAGACAAATAGATTTACCTTTAATTAATTTTAATAATAAGTATGAGACAGTTTTAATAGAATATCGTTGTTTTCCCCATCTTGAATTTTTAATTAGAAATATGATATTAAAATTAGGATCTAACTGGTCATATACTATTGTATGTGGTAATTTAAATTACGAGTTTATAATCAATATGTGTAAAAATATATCAAATAATATTAAAATTATAAAAACTGATTATGATAATTTAAATCAATCAACATATAGTAAATTATTAGCTTCTGTAAATTTTTGGAATTTATTTTATGGTGATAAAATATTGATATATCAAGAAGATTCATGTATATTTAAAACAAATATTAATGATTTTTTAGAATATGATTATATTGGCGCACCATGGTCAAAAAATCAAAATGACAATGAATTGAATGTTGGTAATGGTGGATTTAGTTTAAGAACAAAACAAATTATGATTGATATCATAAATAAAATTAAGATAGAAGATACTAAATTTAATACATCAACATTAGAATATATGAAAAATTGTAATTTAATTATAGGTCCAGAAGATGTTTATTTTAGTTTAAATATGATAAAATATAATATTGGTAAAGTTGCATCATGGGACATTGCAAATAAATTTTCTATTGAGACACAATATAATGATAATAGTTTGGGAGGACATAATTTTTGGTTATGTGATAAAAATTGGAAGGAACATATTTTTGATAAAATATTTAATAATAAAATTTGTTTAATTTCAAGTCCTTATGGATTAGGTATAGGTGGAGGAGAAATAAATTTATTAAATTTTTCAAAATATTTCATTACACAAAAAAAATGTAAAATATATTTATGTATAAATGAAAATAACTTAATTAAATACAATACAATAAAAAATGTTTTAGGAATTGACTATATCCCATTCTTTAACTTTTTTTCATATAATGAAATAACATTTTTTAATAAAAAAGTAGATTATCATTTTGACATGAATAATTTAAAAAATCCAAATAATATTGGATGTGCAAAAGAATATTTTAATAATTTATATCATTGTCAATTTCCATTTGATACTAATGAACTAATAACAAATAATAATATAAATACTTATGGAAATATTATATTAAATTCAGATTATACAAAATATTATTATGAATTATATACAACTAAATATCTTCAAAAAAATCAAAAATTAAGTATTATATATCCTGCATGCATATATGAAAATAATCTTCTGAATGAAGAAAAAATATTAAACATTATAAATAATAAAGATAAAAAATCATTTATAATGTTGGGTAGAATATGTGATAATTATAATAATGCGCATAATAAAGGATATGATGTTGCCTTGAAATATTTTGAAATAATTAATAATATGGGATATACTGATTTTGATGTAAATATAATAGGTACAGTATATTCACAAAATATGTTAAATAAATTAAAATCATACAATATTAAAAATCTAAATTTTTTTTTAAATTGTGATGATGAAACAAAATATAAAATATTAGAAAAATCAAAATATATTATAAATATAACAGGTATTAATAGAAATAAAATAACTGAATCATATAGTTATGAACATTTTGGAATATCAATAATTGAGGGTATAAATTATGGATGTATTCCAATATCTATAGATGGTGGATATCCGCCGTACTATATTAATGAAAACACTGGAATTATTTTTAGTTCAGAAAATGATTTTTTATGTATAATAAAAGAAATAATAATAAATAATAAACCATATAAATTTGACGATATATATTATAAAAAGTTATTAAATAATTTTACTGAGTTTAATTTTTATAAAAAAATTAATGAAATTATTTAACTATTTATTAATATATATAATTATATGATATCTGAATTTGTTGAACCTGGTCATTTTTATTCTGTTATTCCAAATATTTCAGAAAATTATAATGAATCGAATAAAATTAAATATAATGATTTAGATTTTTCAGATGCTTCGCATATTGATATATTAAATGATATAAAAAATTATATTTCAGATTTTGATAAATTGTTTGGAATAAAACAAACTAACAAAATAAACTTTTCGGATATTTACAGTGATATCAATAAACGTCAAGATGAATTAAAATATTCATTAGGAAATGGTGCTTTTGAATGGATGGATGCTAGATTATTATATTATTATATTGTTAAAAATAAACCTAAAAAAATAATAGAAATTGGATCAGGTAATTCAACATTATTAATATATAACACAATAAAACTTCATAATATTAATTGTAATATTATATGTATTGAACCATTTCCCAATAAATGGTTATATAAAATGCGTGATAAAAATATAATAACATTAATAGAAAATAAATTAGAAGAAATTGATTTAAATATATTTTCACAATTAGATGAAAATGATATATTGTTTATAGATTCATCACATGTAGTTAAATTAAACAGTGATGTATTGTATTATTTTACAAAAATATTTCCAATTTTAAAAAAAGGTATTAATATTCACATTCATGATATATTTTTTCCATATGAATATCCTTGGATAAAAGAAGGACGTTTTTGGAATGAACAATATTTTCTATATGTGTTTTTACAATATAATAATAAATTTAAAATTAGATTTTGTAATTCATATGCAGAATATAAACATAAAAATCTATTAAAAATAATACAACATAATTGTTATGAAAATTTAACGTATAATAGTTGTGATAATAATAAAATTTTTTCAGGTGGTTCTATATGGTTAAAAACTCAAATAAATTAAATAAGTTCTAATTTTATATGTTTAAAATAATCAAATTCAATTTTGTTTATTAATTTTTCTTCAAGATCAATATTTCTAAAATTATCCATAAATTTATTGGCATTTAATGTAATTTCCCTACATTTATCATCATTATTTAAACACCATAAATATATCTCATCAATATCACTAAAATCTTCTTTTAACGGTATATAATGTATCCATGGTTCTAACTTACTTTCCATTAACCAACTTTCATATATAGGTTGTTTCATTAAAACAACTGAATTAGATGCTAATTTCCAATTTATTCCAGAATCTTTTTCATTTCCTTCGATGCTAATTATATATTTATATTTACAAAAATCATCTAATGATATTTCTGATTTTTGTAAATATGAATATTGTGGTATATAATCAAAAATACATGATAATCCAACATTATATTTTTTATAATATAAATCACAAAATTTTATTCTGTCACCATTACCAGTTGGCGCACCTCTCCATATTATTTCATTTTTTTTTGAAGTCCATTCATAATTATCTTTAAATGTATAAAATGGACCCCAATGTCTTCCAAATTGTAGTTTTAATAATAATGATAAATCTGAATGATTATTTATTTTTCTTGTTTTTTGAAAACATGGCATATTATTATTTTCATAACCATCATCTGTCACAATAATAAAATCAGAAATATTATTATTTTTGATTTCATTTTTATAATTAATATTATTATTTAAATCATGTGTTATATATAATGGATAATTATTTTTATATTCTATATATTTTTTATCAATAATAAAATTATAATTATAATTATTATTAAAAATTTTATTTGTATAAAAATCATATCTCTCCTGAAAATTCATTTTAATATAATATGCGTATATAAAAAAATATTAAAATATATTAATATTTTATAGTGATTTTATGTTATCCTATAATAAAGCGAAGTTGTTTTATGAACAATATTGTGAAAATAATATTGATTTTTTAAAAAAAATGTTTAATAATAATATTATTAATGATATTAAAGATGACGATATAAATGATAACAATAATATAATTAATAATGATTTATATGAAGAACAAAATTTAGATGATTTAACTGCAAAATATATAAATAATACTTTAATTACTACTCGTTTTGGATGTGTAGAATCTAAATTTATATTACAATATCATTTTAATAAATATATTACTGATCACAATAATACATTACATAATATAGATATAAATATGCGAATGAATGCTGGTTTATATTATAAAAATCTAAATGATAAAAATAAGGTATTACAATGGTGGATTGATAATAGTATAGATTTATTACATAATTCAACTTTAACATCTTGTTTATTATTTTTAAAATATGATTTAATATTATGGAGTTCATTAAATTTTCAAAAAAAATATTATAATTGGGGATATTTATATAAAATTATATTAAAAAATTCAGAAAATAAAAAAATATTATATATAGGAAATAATATTGATAGTATTAATTATGCATATAATAAAGGAATACAAAATGCATGGAAATTTCCTGTTTCTAAATTTTCTTTGTATTCTTTAAAAACACCACAAACTACATTGAATATGGAATATCCAGATATTACAATGATAGAAACAACAGAAAAAATAATTCAGGAAATAGAATTAAAATATAATGATTTTGATACAGCATTATTAGCTTGTGGTGCATATGGTCCACCAATTATTAATATTTTAAGAAAAAAATTTAATAATAAAAATCTAATATATATGGGGTCAGATGTATTTAAAATATTTGGCATATATTCACATATAATGTCCATTCCAGAAGATGATGATATAAATAAATCAGGTTGGATTCAAATATTAGAACCATGTGATCCCAGATGTAAAAATATTGATGGAGGTAAATATTGGAAAATATAATAACATAAATTAATCACTATAAAATTTTCTCAAAAATATTTCGTATTTAATTGGTAGATATTTATTATTACATATCTTAATTTTTTGAAATACGATGTCTCTATAAAATAAATCATTATGTGTTTCTATATTTTTTTGTATATTTTCTAAATTAGTAATATTTGGTATGTTAAATTCCTGATGTGAAAAACTAATTAATTTATTATAAATAAAACATTTATCACCAAAATATGACAGATGCCAACCTCCATTTTTAATTTTTGGTATATCTTGTAATCTAAATAAATCATTTATATTTACATTCATATCTTTTAATATTTTATATGATAAAATCTTAGATTGATACCATTTATCCATATTTTTTGTAGTAAGATTATAATAATATAAATCCATTTCTAAATTATATATTTGTTCTATTTTAATATTATTTAATAATATTTCTGTTAAGGTAATTGGATCTGGAATTTCATCTGCATCTCCTATAATAATAATATCATCATTATTTATTTGAGCAATAGAATTTAACCCATGAATAATACAATTTCTTTGGAAATTTTCATTTTTCCATTGGTCATTATCTGATATATTTATATTTGGATATATATATGGCATATCTTTAACAATAATATGTATAATTTTTTCTTTAAAATCATCATATAAATGTTTATTTTCATTAAAATAAAGTTTTTTTTCTTTACCTACAAAAGTATGGGTAGATTCAACTATAATAAAATAATCAATAATTTCATTTAATATATTAAGTCGATATGTTAATAAATCTATTTCATTATAAAAAATGAAACAATCGATCATTAATTTTTTGGAAGTCATTTATAATATTATTATATAATATTATATAATAATATTTTTTGTTCAATATTATTCATTATTATATTGTTTAATCCAATTATTGTTATGATCTAATACCCATGCAAAAGATTTTAAATTTAATCTTTTTATATTTAAATTTCTATATTTATAATATAAAAATATTGCAGTTTCTGGATGTATTATATTTGTATTCGGCAATACTGATACATCCAAAAAATTTATATGATCACATAATATTTTTGTGTTTTTATAATTACCAACAGAAAGTGTCACGGCATACGCTCCAACACCATACATATTCCAATCTATTTCAGTGGGGACATATACATTATTTAATCCATTGTCTAATATATATTTATAATCTATTTTTTTATTATTATAAATTATTGTATCACATCTAATTGTAACTATTAAATCAAATTTAATATTTGTTTTTTCATAAAATTTTTTTAGTGTACTTATACATTTTTTTTTGATATAATATCCTGTTATTACATGTCGTAATGATTTATGAATATTACTATCATCTATCTGTATATTTTTATATTTTTCTTCATAATAATCAATTTTATCATTTTCTAATTCATATCTAATTACAAAAGATTCTGGAAATATGTTTTCAAATATTTTTTCTTCTGTTTTCCAACCAGTATATAATATATAAAAATTATTAAAATTATCTTTTATTTGATTTATAGTATCATTTAAATATATCATTGCTCTTTCTTGCCCATAAATATTTATACAAATATATATATATATATATATATATATATATATATATATTATTAAAAAAATGAAGTAAATATAAATTAAGATTTTATATATAATTTATAAAATTAATATAATATATAATTATAATATGGAATATTATAGTATTAGAGATAAATGTATATTTTGTAATAATAAATTAAATGAAACATATTTTAAAAAAGATTATTATAATTATTTGGGACATTATTCTATATCAATGGATTACAACAAATATATAAAAATACCATTTAATATATTCATATGTTCAAATTGTAAAACTATACAAAACAAATATTTAGGTAATTTAAATGAAATATATAAAATAAATCATGCAGACAGTACAGGTTATATAATGAATTCACTACATGAAAAAATTGTGAATTTAATTGTTAAATATAATTATAATATAAAAAATATAATAGAAATTGGAAGTTCACATGGTAATCTAGCTGATTTATTGTTGGATAAAATACAATGTAAATATAATATAATGTAAATATAATATAATAAAACCATGTTATGAAGGTAATAAATATAATAAAATTATTTTTGATGATTTTTATGAAAATATAGATGATACAATAATTGATGCAAATACAATAATTATATCTCATGTATTTGAGCATTTTTATAAACCAATGGAGATATTGGAAAAAATTTATAATAATAAAAATATTGATAATTTTTTTTTAATATTTCCGGATTTAGAATATTATATAAATAATAACATTCTTCATGTTCTTAATATAGAACACACATATTATATTGATAATGATTTTTTAATTAAAATATTAAAAAATTATGGTTTTATATTAATAGAACAAATTGAACATTTAAATCATTCTAAAATATTTTATTTTAAACGCATAAATTTTATTATTCAAAATGTAGAACATATAAATACACACTATAATATTGAAAATTTTTATAATAATATATTTAAAAAAATAAATAAATTTAATGATATCATAAATAATAATAAAGTAATTTATATATGGCCAGCATCTATTCATACAATATATTTAACAATATTTGGATTGCTATATAATAAATTATCTGGTATGTTAGATAATAGTATAAATAAAATAAATAAAAAAATGTATGGAATAAATTTACCAATATTATCATTTACGGATGTTGTTAAAAAAAATGATAATAATACTATAATATTATTAAATGGTGGTATATTTAATATAGAAATAATTAAAAAAATAATTGAATCAAATATTATTTATTATGATTAAAATATTCATACCAATAATTATATGTTTTATAATCATTTGGTGTTCCCCAACATAAATAATTTTTTACATTAAAAATTTTACATTTATATCCTTTTTTAATTAATGGTTCGATTAAATTATCAACATAATATTCATTATTTGTTTTTATTTTATAATTATAAATATATTGCAATCCTTCTAAAAAATAAGATGCTTTCTTAAAATGCATTGTTCCAATTATTGCATATTTATTTTCACAATCAGTAAATGGTTTTTTAATAGATACTCTTTTTATATAATTATTTTTATCAACATCTAACCATGCGTACATATTTGGATATAATTTACTTGTTGGATTATTGGTAAAACTCCAAATAATAATATCAATATTTATATCTTCCAATAATTTTTCATATTCAGTTATATCATAATATACACCATTATCACAAGCAGAAATCATGATAGGTTTATTTAAATCTATATTATAATTAAATGCCATTTCACATGTACATGCTTGTCCTTCTGTTATATTGTTAATACTCAATATTTTTATATTAGAATAAATTAATTTTAATGCATCATCAATTTTATATTTTTCTAAATGAGAATATTGACAAATAAATATTTTATTTTTTGTTTCCGGTAAACATTCTATAGCTTTAATAATCATTGGTTTATTTTCGATTTTTAATAATGGTTTTGGAATTATATATCCATCATTAAAAAATCTACTACCTGCACCAGCCATTGGTAATATTAATGTTGTGTCATATTTATCAATAAAGTTCTTATTAAAATTTACATTCCGTTTTAAAAAATAGTTGGACCAAGTTAAATATTCTTCTAAATCTTTAGGGGTTCCCCATTGTAACATTTTTTCTATTTCAAAAATATAAATATCTAATCCATCTTGTTTCATTAGATTATAAACCATACTAACATAATATTCATTATTTATTGCTAAATTTAAATCTATTAATTTTTTAAAATATTTTTTGACTATAAAACCTGATTTAAAATAATATGTTCCATTTGATGCATATTCATTCATTTTATTATTAGTAAATGGTTTTTTTTCTTGAATTTCTATCATATAATTATTTTTTTCTTTTACAAATGCATAATTATCTGTACCTAACATATGGGGATGAAAACCTCTATAACAAGCTATTGCACCATCAACATTATTATTTTTTATAATTTCTTTAAATTTAGTAAAGTTCCATTGTGTTCCATAATCACAATAAGATACAATAATTTCTTCATTATCATCAATTAATTCTGATGCTTGTAATACTGCATCAACCGGACCTTTTCTATTATTAACTGAAACTTCATAGATATTACAATCTCTTTTTATATTTTTTAAAATATTAAAAATATTTGTATTTTTTAGATGTTCATCATTACAAATAAATGTAAATTTAGATTCATTTGGGAAAAGATTTATTACATGTTCAATAATCGGTATATTTTCTATTTCTATTAAAAATTTTGGTAAAATATAACCAGCGTCAATAAATCTTTTTCCGATACCAGACATTGGAATAATAATATGCATATAATATTATTATTTTATATTTTTTTAAATATATAAACGTAATAATATATTTAATGAATAATATAAAAAAATATATTTTAATTAAAAACATAAAAAAAAATATAAAAAAAAATGATATAATAAATAATAATAATATTAATAATAAAGAATTGTTATTTATTGGTTATTCTGCTTATGGCGATTATTTGTCTTTAAACGGAATGACAAGATATTTATTAAATTTTTTTAAAAAAATTTATTATATAACTGAACATATTAATCATATTAAATATATTGAAATTTTATATAATGATATTTTAGATAAAATTAATATTTATACATATGATAATATTGATTTTATTTTAAATAAAAATAAAAATAATATAATAATTTTTAATCAAATGTTAAATAATAATAAAAATCTATTTTTAAATGATAATAATAAAAATATTTATTATAATTGCGATAATAATATTTCAAAATATTTGAATAATGAAAATATTATTATCAATCAGAAAAATATAAGTAATAGTACAAGTTTTTATTTTAATAATGGATTAAATCCTGGGATTATTAATGATTATTTTTATTTTAAACGTAACTATTTTGAAGAAGATAAATATTATAATTTTGCATTAAATAAAATTAACATATCACCAGAAGATAAATATATAATTATTTCTGAGCTAAATAATATAAAAATAAATTATGATTATATTGTTAAAAAAAATTTAAAAACTATTAATATATGTAATTTAGTTGAACAACCATTATATTTAATAAAACTCCTTGAAAATGCAGAAGAAATACATTTGTTTGAACATTCAAACGCATTAATGATATATTATCTACAAATAACAAATAATTTTAATTATAAAAATATTATATATTTACATTTATATGTTAGAAATAGAGGAAAATCTATAAATGACATGTATAAATTTCCGAAATTAACAAATTGGGAATTTATAGAATAATTTTTATATAATATATTATTATTATATGAAATATAAATTTTTAATTAATAATATTGCAACAGAATATTATATTTATGATATTATTAATTTAATAAAAAAAAATCCAGAAAAAGAATATTATAAAATAATAAATAATAATAAAATTAAAATAAATATTAATTTAATTATAAATACACAATTTATATGTCATAGGATAAATAAGATTGATGAAATAAAAAATATAAATGAATCTTTTGGTTTGGAATTTGATGTAAGAGATGATCATGAATCAAATGAATTAATATTAGCACATGATCCATTTGTATCAGGTGATAATCTTGATTTGTTTCTCAAGCGATATAAACATAATACATTAATTTTTAATATAAAATCAGAAAGAACTGAAATAAAATGTTTAGAATTAATAAAAAAATATAATATATCAAATTATTTTTTTTTAGATTCATCATTTCCAATGATATATTTATTAAATATAAAATATAATAACAATAATTTTGCATCTAGATTATCTGAATTTGAACCTTTAAATTTTACAGAAAACATCAAAGATTATATTCAGTGGATATGGGTTGATTGTTTTACATATTTGCCATTAAATAAAGATATATATAATAACATAAAAAAAATAAATAAAAAAATATGTATTGTTTCTCCTGAATTACAAGGACAATATGATAAAATATTTGAATATAGAAATCAATTAATAGATAATAATATAATACCAGATGCAATATGTTGTAAACAAAATAATATTATATATTGGATATAATATATTTGATCTATGATTGAAGGAGTAATTTTTGATTTTGATAATACTTTATATAATTATGATTATGTTAATAATTTAAGTCTGAATGAATTATTTAAAAATATACATATAAATAATAATATTGATTTAAATATAATTAAAAATGAATATGATAAAATTAATAAGGAAATAAAAAAATCTAATAATTATGCAAATAAATTTAATAAAGCAATATATATAAAATATTTATTAGAAAATTTAAATATTAATTATACATATTTTAATATGTATTTAGAAATTTATAATAATACATTTTATGAAAATATAAAATTATATGATAACGTTGAAAATATTTTGATTTTATTTATAAAATATAATATTAAAATAGGATTGAATACAAATAATTTATTTTTACAACAAATAAATAAATTAAATAAATTAAATATTACTAAATATTTTGATATTATTTATACTAGTAGCGAAGATGGTAATGAAAAACCAAATATTAATATTTTTAATAATATAATACAAAAAATGAATATTAAAACGGAAAATTTAATATATATTGGTGATGATTATTTAAATGATATAGAACCATTACAAAAATTAAATATATTGGGATTTCAATATATAAATAATAAAATAAATATGAATATAAATATATCAGATAAATTTATAAAATTTGGTGATTATAATATATTACATAATTTTTTTTATCAGTATTTCAAAAAAACAAATGAATTAATATTTTTAAATAAATATTTTGGTCAATCTATATTAAATATTCAGGGACAAGGTGGCAATATATCAGTAAAAATAAATAAAGATTTTATGTTAATTAAATCATCAGGAACAATTTTAGGAAATACGTCATATAATTCTGGGTATTGTATGGTAAATAATGATTTATGTAATGATTTTTTAAATAATAATATAGATACAATTAATAAAACAAAAATATTTGGTATTGATAATCCATCAATTGAAACATATTTTCATTCTTTTATGAAAATATATACAATACATTTACATTTTACTTTATCAAATATATTTTTATGTTCAAATAAAAACTATATTCTAGATGAATTAAATCTCCCCTTTAAAATTATAGATTATGAAATACCGGGAATAAAATTAGCAAAATTAATAAAAAATCATTACAATATTAATGTTGATATATATTTTTTAAAAAATCATGGATTAATTATTACAAGTGATACTATAAATAATATTTTTGAATATTATAAAATAATTTTTGAATATTTTAATAATAAATTAAATAAAATTTATTTAAATGAATATTTTTGTTTTGATATAAATAGAAAAATATATGAGAAATTTAATAAAACTATAATATGTAGAATTTATAATAATAATAATATAAATTTTATAAAAAATATAAAATATTGTTTTCCAGATCTTGCAGTATATATAATGAACATAATATTAATAAATAGTTTGGATAATATTTTTAATTTAAATTATATACCAGATATAATTATTTTTAATAATCTAGTATTTATTATAAGTATAAATCTAACAAAATTATATTGTTTGATAGAAACTATTGATTCTTATTATAATATATGTATAAATTATATTGATTTGTTAGAAATAAATAAAAATATTATAGAAAATATGGAACAAGAAAAAATACGAAAAATAAATTAGTGTATAATATTATAATATTATGAATATTATAAATTTTAAAACTTTGGATTATGTAAAAATATCTGATAAAGATTCAACTGAAAGAGATATTGGATATTCATTAATAAAAAATTGTATTATAGTAGGAAAAAATTCATATTATCCAAATGTATTATTGTTTAATAATATATTAATATCACCATATGATGAAAAAATAATGTCATTGAATCAAGAAAGTTTTTATGAATCTAATAAATATGAAATAATAGAAAATGTATATAAAAATACTATTATTTTTAATCCTGTATTTTTTTTTATTTATAATTTTGATAATTATTATCATTTCTTATATGATACTTTACCATATTTATATACATATATAGAATTAAAAAAATATATACCAGAATTAAAAATATTAATAAATTATCCTAATAAAAATATGAAAAATTTATATAAATTTAATATTGAATTATTAAAAAAAATAATAAATATGAATGACATATTATATCATAATGATGATTATATATACAAAGAATGTTATGTATCATCATCATTAACACATGGAGGTTATTCAAATAATCCTCCAAGAAAAGAAATTTTTATTATTTTTGATATAATAAAAAATAATATATGTTTAGAAAATATAAATAATAAATATAAATATTTAAAAAAAATTTATATTTCACGAAGAACTTGGATTAATAATGATAAATCAAATATTGGAACTGATTATACAACAAGAAGAAAAATGATAAATGAAGATAATTTTGTTAATTATTTAATAAAAAAAAATTTTATAGAAATATTTGCAGAAAATTTAAATACAGATGAGAAAATATATTTATTTATGAATACTAATATAATAATTGGAAGTATTGGTGGTGGAATGGCAAATCTTTTATTTTCTAATAAAAAAGTAAAATCTATAATATTAATTACTCCATTTTTTCTTAATATTAATTATAGATTTAAATATAGTTTAGAAAAATCAGATTTTAATTATTTTTATGATATTAACACTTATAAAAATTCAATTATACCATTATATTGCAGAATAAAAATTTTAAAAAATAATAAAATTGGAGAAATTATTAATTTTGACAAAGATACCAATAAATATTTAATAAATATATCTAATAACGATGTCGTAGCCTTTAATAATACTATTAATTTTAACAAAGAATATTATTATGAAAATGAATTTATTTTATTGGATAATGGATTAAATTCACCTTATGTTATTGATATAGATAAATTTAATAATATATTTTATAATATATAATATATGAACTTATGTTTTATGATATGTGGACAACCACGCAGTATAAAAATGATAATTAATAATATTAATAACCTATTTATTGATTATAATTATCATTTTTATTTGTCTATGACAAAAAATAAAGATTTATATCAAACAGAATATATAAATAAAAATGATATATGTGATTTATATCATGATGATAAAATTAAAAAGATATTATTAATTGATGATATAAATGATAATTCATTTAGAAATTCATTAAATTATATTTCGAAAATTATTAATGTAATAAACATAATTGATAATAAATATGATATGTATATAATATTAAGAACTGATTTAATGTTTAATAATATTAATTTTATTTCTAATATTATTGATGATAAATTATATTTTTGTTTTCAACATTATAATCAATATATAAAAGATATTAAAAATAAAATAAATGATAATATTATTATTTCTACAAATTTCCAAAATATAAAAAAATTACAAAACTTATATACATATGCACTAAATAATAATAATTTTTCAGAAATTATTTTATATAATTATTTATTTAGTTATAGTATTGATTATAAATTAATTAATATTGATTATAAATTAATTTTATCAAGTTGTAATATTATAGCTATAGCTGGAGACTCCGGTTCTGGAAAATCTACTTTATTAAATTATTTAATAAAATTATTTGATGGTAATTTTTTAAAATTAGAAACAGATAGATATCATAAATGGGAAAGAGGACATATAAATTATAATACATATACACATTTAAATCCATATGCAAATCATTTAGAAAAAATGTCTGAAGATATTTATAATTTAAAAATTGGAAATGATATATATACTGTAGATTATGATCACAATACTGGTAAATTTACATCTCAACAAAAAATAAAATCAGCAAATAATATTATATTATGTGGATTACATACATTATATAATGATAAAATAAATGATATTATAAATATAAAAATTTTTATGGATACTGATAGAAATTTGATTCGGAAATGGAAAATAAATAGAGATGTAAAAGAACGAGGTTATAATATTGATAAAGTATTAAAACAAATAGAACATAGAGAAAAAGATTATGATGAATATATTAAAAATCAAAAAAATAATGCTGATATTATAATAAATTATTATGAAGAAAATAATTTAATTTATTGTAAATTAATTATTATAAATAAAATATTTATTTATAAAATATTATTATCAACAGAAAAATTATTTTATATATTTGATGATAATAAAAACATAATATTTTTATTTACTGACAATTTTAATAACAATATATGTAATATTATAAAACAAATTTATTTGGATTAAATAAAATTATCCGTTAAATGGTTTATTTGTGTTTTAACACCATACCTCTTTAATAGTTTCTTTATTTCTTTTCTATTTTAGATATATGATTAATAATAATAAAAATATTTCTATAAAATAAATAATTATCAAAATGAATATATATTATCATCTATAAGAAAATTATAAAATATTTATAATTTTACATATTCAAGTCAAAAATATTTACTTCAATTTATATTGCACATATATTATTAATATATTTTTCCCGGTTTGTAGGTATACATATATATAATAATATTTATAGGCATTATATAAAAGTTAAACAAAATTAATTTATTTAAAAATATTTATATAAAATTATTAAAGAAATATTTAATTAGAACTAAAACATTAAAAAAAATATATACAATAAAACAGAAACAAAATATTATTTTGTTTCTTTTTAACGCTTGGGAATTATCTTTTAATAATTCCCAACCGATACTACATTTATAATTAATAAAAAAAAGATTAATTTGTAAAGCAATAAATAAATATATGAAAAAAATAAAAAAATGAAACGCTTAAAAAGAATAAAATATAATTTTATTCTTTTTAATCTTGAGGGAAAAATCAAAAATATTTTTGATTTTTCTCCGCAACAAAGTTTGTATTATAACAGATAATAAATTTATTCCTATAGATATACAAAAAAACAAGCAATCTTAAAGATTGCTTGTTTTTTCTAGAGAAATTATTTAAACATTAGTTTAAATATTTTCGTTACAAATATTTAAAGGAATTTTGAATGATTCCAATATTCTACAACAACAATTTATAAATATATATACTAATATAAATTATTCAAAATATTTTATTGCAGACAACTGAAAGAAATAATAATTTTTAAATTATTATTTCTTAGTGTAAAAAATAAATTTTTTTCGGTTATTGTTTCTTAAAAATAAGAAATATATTAATAAATATATTACCTATAATTTTTTTTTTAATAGTATTGTTTAATATTTATATTGTTTCTTTTTTTAAATTTATTAAGTATCAATATACAAATAAAAATTTATTTTTTATATATTTTTATACAAAAAATAGATCTTAGAAAATTTGTCATACCTTCGGTAGTAAATTTCTATGTATATTTTTATTATTTTAGTATTTGCATATTCTTTTTATAAAAAATAAGTATAATAAGCCTTCATAATTATCAATATATTTCTCATATCTATTTTCTAATTTATGATTACTTTTTAAATTACTAAATATATGTTCTATTTTAATTCTTTTTTTATATCTATTCTTTTCGTTTTTTGTTAATTTATTTATTTTATTTTTATCTTTAGTGTTTCTTCTATTAAAAGGAATTATAGGTAATATATTTTTATTTATTAATATATTCCTTATTTTTGAGGAACAATACCCCTTGTCTGCAATAAAATATTTTGAATAATTAATATTAGTATCTATATTTATAAATTGTTGTTGTAGAATATTAGAATCATTCAAATTTCCTTTAAATATTTGTATGTCTATAGGAATAAATTTATTATCTGTTATAATACTAACTTT
>Ga0214923_10002329_pt1 | contig 25422 bp, 25 predicted proteins | sample LL1510_MetaG_FD_177993 | JGI IMG/M metagenome (GOLD analysis project Ga0214923, IMG submission 177993) | Freshwater microbial communities from Lake Lanier, Atlanta, Georgia, United States - LL-1510 | ecosystem: Environmental > Aquatic > Freshwater > Lake | place: USA: Georgia | collected...
GCAACGGCAAGTCGCAAGGCACAACAACTGCAGAGTCGACTCGCCCTGCTAGAGCTTCAAGTCCAGCGAGCAGACCAACAAGCGGCCCAGCGTCTGGCTGGGAGTCGGTTGTGCGTTCCAGCCAACCTGGCCCACCGAGATTTGAGCCAAAGCGGTCGACGACCACGATCGGGCCACCGCCGAGCCCACGCGCAAGCAGGCGAGCAACCCGCTCATAGAGCTTGGTGCCGTGCCAGTCGAGAGTCGCCTTGTCTACTCCGAGGCGGCTTGAAGCTCCGCCTGCCAGCACGATGCCGCCAACTGCGGCAGCTCGATCAGAGGTCGTCATAGCCGGGCTCGCCCGGCAGCAGAACGCGGGCGATTTCGCCTTCTATCTCGATTCGGGGTTCAACTGGCTGCACGTCGAGATTTGCTGCGTGAGCGAGCAGGGCGTCGGCTGAGTCGAACACGCTGATCTGCTCGAGGTGCTTGATGGTCGGGAACACGAGCATCAGCTCGTCAGCCCGCCAAGCGTCAAGCGCAGACTGCGGAGTCTCCCAGCGCAGGTCAACGCACTCGTTGCCGTCGACGCGGGGCTCAGCTCCTTCCGGGATTGGCGCCAGGAAGAACCAAGTGTCGAACCTGGTCTTGACAAACTTCGGCGTGATCCAGCGCGAGTATGCAACCAAAGCGTTTTGGTCTGGAAGAACTACTGAGGCTTCCTCTTCGACTTCGCGAACTGCTGCAGCCCTGAGTGAAGCGTCGCCGTCGCCTTCGTGAGCATCAACTGCTCCGCCCGGGAAGACCCACGCCCCGCCCATGAATCTGGCGTCAGGGTTGCGTTGCACCAGCAACAACTCGAGTTTCTCACTGCCGCCACGAAGCAGAATCACGGTCGCTGCCATGCGCGGCTTCGTTGGTTCGCCCTCGTTGAGCTCCTCTCCCGGAGCCGGTGCTCTTTCGTCTGCCATCTTCCTGCAGGTTATCTGGCGGGCCACTGGCCTAATCTGGCGGCCATGAGTGAAACAGCGACGTTGAAATGGATGTGCGAAGCCTGCGGCTTCATCTATGACCCTGAAGAGGGCGACCCTGACGGCGGCATCCCCGCCGGCACTGCGTTCGAAGACATTCCCGACACTTGGTACTGCCCTGTGTGCGGAGCGCGAAAGGTCGAGTTCGTCCCCTATGAGGACTAGCGGGCGCCCGCCGAGAAAAATTTCTCGGCGGGTTCCGCAACTTCTTTGGTGCCGACCTGTTTCATAGGTCGGGCCGGTCACCGATTTATCCAAGACCCCGGTTCCGGCGGCCGGCCCTCTCCAACAACCTCCGCCAACCACCGAAAGCCAGAAGTTAAGGCTTTCACGCAGGCGATGCGCCGGTTCCAACGGCACCCTCTCTGAAGTTCAGCTCCTGAAGATCTCTTCGAGCGGCAAATCTGCTCCGGCAGCTGCGAAAGCTTCTGCATCTTGATGGTCGATCTGCGGCAGGGTCGCCACAGCTACATCACCGAGCAGCTCGACTGTCGCGATGTTGTCCAACTCCATCGAGTTGGGAGCTTGCGGCCACGGGCCGAAGATCACGCAACGCACTTCGAGCCCAGCTGCGCGAATTGATTCGATCGTTAGCAGCGAGTGGTTGATCGTGCCAAGCCCTGGGCGTGCCGCCACGACAACTGGCAATGCTAGGTCAGCGGCGAGCTCACGAAAGCCGTAGCTGCCAGTGATCGGAACTCGCCAGCCGCCGGCGCCCTCGACGATCAACCTGTCGGCTGCCGCGCCGGCCGCGCGAATGCCAGCCAGCATGTCGGGGATATCGATGTCAACTCCAGCCTGTTGTGCAGCGAGGTGCGGCGACACGCTTGGGCCGAAGGTAATCGGGGCAATGATGTTGGCGGGTTCAACGCCTCCACACGCTGCAGCGAGCAGCTGATGATCTGGCGGAACTCCCTCGGCGAAAGCGTCGTCAAGCCCGCTCAGCAGCGGCTTCCTGGCTCGCACCGAATAGCCGGCGGCAAGCGACCCCGCAGCCAGCGAGGCGGCAACAAACGTCTTGCCAACACCGGTGTCGGTGCCAGTTACGAAGATGCCACTCACGCAGCGCGGTCGAGGCCGTCTGCCTCGACATCAAACGGCGCCTTACCAGGCTCGCTGCGGCGCTTGCGGCGCACAATGATGGGCAGAGGCCCGTCGCCCGGAACTTGCTCGCGGCTGCGGCGCGGCGAAGTTCCCAGTACCGACCAGTCATCGCCGATCGGTTCAACCGGAGCGCGCAGCGGCGTCGCCGAAGCAGGCATGTTCTGAACCGAATCTGACCCACGTTCTGCCGGTGCAGCGGCTCGTAGCCCGAGCGATTGGCAAGCTCTTGAGACAGTCTTGGCGGCATCACGCAGCTCGCTTGAGCGATGGGTTGCCATCACTGCCAGCCGCAACCGCGAGGTTCCGTCAGGCACCGTCGGCGGACGAATCGCTTGGGCAAATACTCCACGCTTGAGCAGCTCTTCGCAGAGCGCGACTGTCGTGTCGGCGTCACCAATCACTAAGGGGATGATCGCGCTCGGCGATTCCTCGATGTCGAACCCGTTCTGGCGCAGAGCTTCACGCAGGCCCCGCGAATTGGCAGTCAGGCGGTCGACTCTGCGGGGCTCCTGCTCAAGAATGTTGAGTGCAGCAAGAGCAGCCGCGATGGCTGGAGGTGGGGGAGCAGTTGAGTAGATCACCGTCCGCGCCCGGTTGAGCAGCCATTCGGCGATTTCAGAGCTGCACGCTGCGTAGGCGCCGTACGAGCCGAACGACTTGCCGAGCGTGCCGATGACGACGTCGACATGATCTTCAAGACCGGCTGCTGCAACTGCGCCGCGGCCACCTGGGCCAACCACTCCAGTGGCATGGGCTTCATCGACTACCAGTCGGGCACCGTGGCGCTGGGCCACTTGCACGATCTCTGCGAGCGGAGCGACATCGCCATCCATCGAGAACACGGAGTCAGTAACGATCAGAGCTTGTCGGCCGCGCGCCCTGCTGAGACCCCATTCGAGGTGCTCGGTGTCAGCGTGGTCGTAGATGAAGGTCTCGGCCCCAGAAAGGCGGCAGCCGTCGATCAATGAAGCATGGTTAAGCGAGTCTGAGCAGATGACCCCGCCCTTGTCTGCCATTGCAGCGATGACTCCAGTATTGGCGAGGTACCCCGACCCGAACAGCAGTGCCTGCTGCTGGCCCTCGAACGCTGCCAGCCGCTCCTCAAGCCTGCCGTGGATCGTCATGGTGCCGCTGACCAGCCTCGACGCGCCAGCTCCGGCACCCCAGCGCATCGCTGCATCGGCAGCTGCCTCGCGCACCTGAGGGTGGTTGGCAAGGCCCAAATAGTTATTCGAGCACAGCATCAGAGCTGGCTGGCCGTCGACGACGGTGTGAGGCCCTTGGGGGCCACTGATCAATCGGGTGCGGCGGTGAAGGCCGCGGGCGCGGAGCTCGGCGAGGCGGGCTGAGAACGCGCTCACAGGTGCCTCAGGCTGCCCGCTTCGCCGCCTCGGCCTCGCGCGTTTCACGCCCGAGACCAACATTTGGAGCACCGTCGGGGCGCGGTGGCACCGACTTCTTGCGGTGGAACTTCAGCTGGCTTGCCGGATCCCACAGACGCACCTCAAAAGATGCAGCTGGGGCAGCGACCTCAATATGTTCGCCAACGATGTCGGGGGTTTCGCCCTCAAGCCAACCGCTGCGGTTATCGGGCCGTGGGTTGGCACCGTTGTCGGTCTGGCGGTTGACGTTGAGCCCGTGCTCTTTGAACATCGCGATGTCTTCTTCTGGCGTGTTTCCGAGAGTGGTGAGGAAGTTGCCCATCATCACTCCGTTGATGCCTGCCTTGACAGCAAGCGGCTGCAGGTCGGCGATGTTTTCGACGCGGCCGCCACACAAGCGGAACAATGCCTCGGGCAGGATCAGGCGGAAAATTGCGATCCACTTGACAGCTTCCAGCGGATCCATGTACTCGCGGTCGCCAAACTTTGTGCCAGGGCGCGGGTTAAGCAGGTTGATCGGCACGCTCGTTGGGTTGATGCCAGCCAACTGGAAGGCCATTTCGACGCGCTGTTCGCGAGTTTCACCAAGGTTCAAGATGCCACCAACACAGGTCTCGAGCCCTGCCTCCTTGACTGCGTCAATCGTGCGCAGACGGCCTTCGTAGCGGACTGTCGAGCTGACCTCGGGGTAGTAGCTCTCAGCAGTCTCGACGTTGTGGTGCACTCGCTGAACGCCAGCTTCCTTGAGCTGCTTGGCGCGCTTTGTTGACATATGGCCGATTGAGGCGCAGCGCTTGAGGTTCGTTTGCTCAGAGACGAGGCGCACGCCTTCAAGCAACTTGTCGAAGTCACGCTTCGACAAGCCTTGGCCCTGGGTGACCATGCAGAAGCGGTGTGCTCCTGCAGATTCGGCGGCGCGAGCGTGCTCAAGCATCTGCTCGGGCTCCATCATCGCGTGCATCGGAGTGTCGGCCTCAGCGAACCGCGACTGGGCGCAGAATCCGCAGTCTTCGGCGCATCCGCCGGACTTCGCATTGACGAGCGAGCACATGTCGGTCGAATCGCCGAAATGCTCGACCCTTGCCGCCCAGGCTCGTTCTACGACGGCTTCAATCTCTTTCGGGTCCTCGAGCTCGCCGAGACGCAGGGCTTCTTCACGTGTGATCAGCGACGGCATCGGCGGTGGTCCTCCCGGGGCGATTCGATTACGGAACAGTGCGAAAACTAGGGATCGCAGCGGACGGCTAGCCGCTCAAGCTCAGGTTAGCTGAGCGAGATGTAGCCGCTGATCCACGTGGCGCGCGAACGAATCTTGGTTGCCACGCCGTCGCGACCCTTGACCAAAGTGGAAGTGTTGCCTTCGATCGTTGTCAGCGTCTTTGGTGTTGAGCTCACAACGAGCCCTGTGTGGTCGCAGAATGCGCGCGTGCGATCGCAGCCGTAGGCCACGATGTCGCCAGCCGCTGGTTGGAAGTTCTTGTCGATCTTTGTGTTGAGGTCGTGCCAGCGGTGGTGTTGCTTGCCCCAAGCCACGATCCCAGAGACCGGAGGGGTCAGTGGCATCGCCTTGATGCCAGCCATGCGCCACATGGAGCTTGCGAAAATCGCACACCAAGGCCAGCGTTGGCTGCAGCTCTCCTTCGTACCGAGTGCGCAGATCAACTTGCTGCGGTTGGGGCTTTTGTTGTCTTCAAGCGTTGGGGCGGCCATGTAAGCGGTTGCGATACGCATCACGTTTGCTCGCAGGTCTTTAAGGCTCGTGCTTGCCTTTGTGGCGAATGGGATTGACGCCAGCAGCAGTTCGGTCTGTAGCGGCTTCGGGCTCTTCAGATGAGCTGCCAGCAGGACGTCCGGAATCGCTGGGCCGACGAGCAGATCAAGGCCAACGATTGCCTGAACCTCGCCGGGGGTGGTGCCGCCACCGAGGTCGGCGGTGAAGGCGGTCGGGGCGATGCGGAACGAAGTGCTCAAACCGTTTTCAAACGCAGGACTCGACGGTTCGATTGCCAACCGCGGGGCCGCTGAAGCGCTGGCTGCAGGAACCCCTGCGACAACGGCAATCGCAAGCGCAGCAAGGGCTTTCCGGCCCAAGTGAATGCTCTGTTTTGCAGGCATAACCTCAGCAAGGGTAACTGCCCTGAGCGTTCTTCGGGTGGCGTGCATCACACCTGCACGCTGCCGCCCATGCAGCTCACTGCCAGGTTCCACACTGTCGACCGACCACAGTGCAATCCCTGACTACAAGACAGGAGTAACTGCAGCTGCCTTGTTCGCCTGCGAGCGGTGGTCCGCTCTCAGCGGCCCTTGAACTCAGCTGGGCGCCGCTCGGCGAACGCTGCGACTCCTTCGCGAAAGTCCTCGCTCGTAAAGCACGCCTTGCGCAAAGCGATTAGCTCCTGCTCAACGTCGGGGGCAAGTTCAGCTGCAGCTTCTGCAAGCTCGCGCAGGATTCGCTTGTTGCCCTTGATTGACAGTGGAGCGTTACCTGCGAGCTCCTTCGCCATCGCAACTGCGGCGTCGGCTACTCCGCCGGCTTCAGTGACCTGATTGACGAGGCCCCAATCGAGTGCTGTCTCGGCTTTGATGCGACGGCCGAGGAGGAAGAGCTCGCGCGTGCGGGGTACTCCGATTGCGTCGATGAACCTGCGCAGGCCAGTGTGCGAGTAAACGAGGCCGAGCTTTGCAGGCGGCATGCCGAAGGCTGCAGTCGGTTCGCTGATTCGAAGATCGCAGCCGAGTGCCACTTCAAGGCCGCCGCCGATCGCTGGGCCGTTGATCGCAGCAATGATCGGAATCTCACACCTGTCGAGGCCGGCCATTGCCGCGGCAAATGGGTGAGCGATCAGCTTTTCTGCCTCGGTCGCGAAGACCTCTTCGGGGATATCTCCGATGTCGTATCCAGCCGAGAAGATCGGGCCGTCGCCGGTCAGGATCAGGCAGGCTGCGTCGATCTCTGGCAGCTCTTCGGCGAGAGCGTCGAGGATCGGGTGGTCAAGTGCACCGCGCTTGTCTGGGTTGCTGATCGTGAGGCGAACGACGCCCTCGGCGGGCTCGTCGCGAAGAAGCTGGCCGGCCATTGGTTACTCGAGGATGACGAGAGCGTCGCCCTCGGAAACGGACTGGCCCTCTTCGCAGAGGATCTCCTTGACGATGCCTGGATCTTCAGCTTCGACCGGCATTTCCATCTTCATCGATTCGAGGATTACGAGCGTGTCGCCCTCGTCGATCGCGTCGCCGACCGACACTTCGATCTTCCAGACGGTTCCTGTGATGTGTGCTTCTACGTTCGACATTCGGTGATCCTCCTTCGAGCTTTGCTTCGGGGCAGTGTGAAGGTACCCAGCAGTCCGGCGAACCGAATCGATTCTGCACTCTTCGCGATTGCCTGGGGAGATAGTCTCGCCCTGTGCTGCTCGCAATAGATCAGGGCACGACGGGTACGACGTGCATTGTCTTCAGCCTCGACGGTGAGGAGCTTGGCCGCGCTTACGCTGAGTTTGGCCAAGCCTTCCCGCGCCCGGGTTGGGTGGAGCACGATGCTGCCGAGATTCTCGCCGTGACTTTGGCGGTGGCGAATGAGGCGCTCGATGAGGTCGGTGTCATGCCCGGGTATTTGGAAGGCATCGGAATCACCAATCAGCGCGAGACGACAGTCGTCTGGGATCGCGAAACCGGCAAGCCGCTCGGCCCAGCGATCGTCTGGCAAGACAGGCGCACGGCCGGCCGCTGCAGCGAACTGCGCGAAGCCGGGCATGAGCAGATGATTCGTGAGCGCACTGGCCTTGTGCTCGATTCGTATTTCAGTGCCACGAAGATTGAGTGGTTGCTGAACAACGTTGAGGCCTGCGGCGACGCAGCGCGCAGCGGAAGGGCACTCGCCGGAACCATCGATTCGTGGCTCATCTGGAACCTCACCGGCGAGCACGTGACCGACCCGTCGAACGCTTCGCGCACGCTGCTGTTCGACGTCAACACCGGCCAGTGGGACCCTGAGCTGCTCGACCTGTTCGGCGTGCCAGCGGCGATGCTGCCGAGAGTTGTGCCGAGCGTCGGAGTGATCGCTCCGACAAGGCCCGATTTGCTTAGCGGCCGCAGCGCTCCCATCTCAGGTGTTCTGGGCGATCAACAATCCGCATTGTTCGGCCAAGGGTGCTTCTCGCCAGGCGATGCGAAGGCGACCTACGGCACAGGCTCGTTCATCCTGATGAACAGCGGCCGCTCTGCGCCGACTCCGGCCGAGGGGTTGCTGTCGACAGTCGCGTGGGGCATTGGTGACAGGCTCGATTACGCGCTTGAGGCAAGTGTCTTTGTGGCCGGCGCTGCAGTGCAATGGCTGCGCGACGGGCTCGGGCTTATCGAATCAGCGGCCGAGACAGAAGCCTTGGCAGCGTCGCTCAGTGGCAACGACGGAGTGCATTTCGTGCCTGCACTGACTGGCCTTGGTTCGCCGTGGTGGGATGCAGACGCGCGCGGCACGATCACTGGCCTCACTCGCGGCACGACCAAGGCGCACATCGTGCGAGCGACGCTTGAGGGAATCGCATTTCAGGTTGCAGACGCAGTTGATGCCATGAGGTCGGCCTCGGGTGCTGAACTCGTTGAGCTGCGGGCTGATGGTGGCGCCACGGCCAACAGCTGGCTTATGCAGTTCCAAGCAGACCTGCTTGGTGTCGACGTGAGTGTTCCCGAGATCGCCGAGACAACAGCACTCGGAGCAGCTCTTGCAGCCGGGGTTGGCTCGGGTGTCATGACAATGGCCGACGCTCAGCGGGCTAAACGCATTAGGGCGACGTTTTCGCCGGCAATCAGCTCTGACGAGCGAGCAGCGCTCACCTCAAATTGGCGCGTTGCAGTGGCTCAGGCGCGCCTGCCGGGCTTGGCGTGAGACCGCCGGTCTACCGGCTTCGAAGGTAATCTGGCTTCATGGGATCGGGGCAAGAGCGCGACGCTGGCATAAAGGAGCAGGTCTACGGCGACGACCGTCCCGCTGAATTCTTCGACAAGTTCCATGAGCGCTCGCGTAATCGCAAGCCCAACTTGATGTATGAATTGGTGCGTGTGATCACCAGTACGATCGCTTGGGTGCTTTACAGGGCGCGGTCAATCAGCCCTGACAAGCTGCCCGACGGCCCGGTGATCTTGGCCCCGAACCACTTCTCGAACCTCGACCACTTCTTCTCTGGGCTCGCAGTTCGCAGGCATGTGCGCTTCATGGCCAAGAGCCAGATCTTCAAGCTCCCGATGAGCATCGTGTTCTCGCACGGTGGAGTCTTCCCAGTGATGCGCGGCAAGTCCGACGAGGAGGCCTTCGTGACTGCCAAGAAGATTCTCGCCGACGGAGGTTGCGTGCTGATGTACTGCGAGGGCGGCCGCTCGCGCACCGGCAAAGTCAGCACCGAGGCTAAGCGCGGCATCGGCAGGCTCGCATTGGAGACTGGTGTGCCAGTTGTTCCGGTCGCGATTCACGGGTCTTCGAAGGTGCGTAACTGGAAGCGGCTTCAGCTTCCGAAAGTCACGATCCAATACGGCGATGCAGTGCGCTGGCCAGTGGTTGATGAGCCTCCGCGCGAGCTGCAGCAGGCAGTAGCCGACGACGTTCTGGTTCGTATTCGCACCGTTTACGACGGACTCAATGCAGTTGGGCCGAAGGAGGCAGCTCGCATCGCGCGTGCAGAGCGCCGCGCCGCCCGCAGCAAGTCTGCCCGGGTTGCCGGGAACACTGCTTAAGCAGCAGCTGGCTCAGGCGTAGACGTCGGCTAGTTCGTTCCAGGCATCGCTGTCGTGCCCTGCGATCATCACTGCATTGGGTGTAATGCGACCGTAGGCGCGAAGTTCGCGCAGGCTGCGGTTCGACAGGTGGGCGTCTTCGACGAGCATCGGGTTTTTGTCGCCATCGAGGATGTCAAGGGTTGGGGCTGCGTCGCCCATCACCATCAGCTCGCCTTGTGCCAGCTTCAGCAGCACCGACTGATGCCCGGCCGAGTGGCCTGGGGTCGAGACAAGCCTTACCGAGCCGTCGCCGAATAGGTCAATCGTGCGGGCAAGGCCTGCAAACGACTCGACACTCGGTGAGTTGTAGTCGGCTGTGCGCCAGTCAACTGCGATATCGAAGTGTGTCTTTACGTAGCCCTTCCAGTGGCCGCGCTTAGCGTGGGCTGCAATCCATTCTGTTCTGTCGCACACGAAGGTCGCATTCGGGAAGTCGGTGCACGCGGAGGTGTGGTCGTTATGCAGATGGGTCATCACCACCAACTTGATTGAGGCAGGGTTGATGCCTCGCGCGGACAGCCGTTCGGCTGCCGATTGCTCGGAGTTCATGCGTACCTTCGAAAACTTGGTTAACCGCCCGAGGTTGGCGCTGTCAGGTTGCGCGCAGCAGCGGTGCAGGCCAGTGTCGATCATGAACTGCCCGGCCGTTGGGTGCTCGACTAGAAATGCTGGCACGGGGCACCAGGCCCAATCCTCACGCGGGCCGCGCAGCGCACCCCAGAAAACACCGAGGCGCCCAAACGGGCTGTTGGGTCTGTCGTAGAACCCGGGCGGCAGCGCAAGCTCGGCTGTCAGGAGCGGCCGCACTGTCACTGTCGCGCCGGGGCTGCCGCCCGGCATCGGAAGCTGAAGTGGGCGAGCCTCGGTGACATCTGAGATTTCGGCGAGCTCAGTCGAGGCCGCTGCGTCGCGGTCAGCGCTGCGCTGATCTGCAGCTGTTACCTCGCTGGCCTTCCGCTCTGGCGCGTCTGATTCTGATTCCGACACTGGTCAAGCGTACTTGTGGTGCCCTCGGTAACTAATCTGAATCTGGTGAGCAGCAACCAGACAGAACTAAAGAGCGATCTTCTCGCTGGCCGGCGAGTGCTCTTGGCCGGAGCTGGAATGGTCGACAATTGGCGTGGAGCACTGGTCGAGCACGTTGAGGACCCTGCAGTGTTCGATGACGATTCAGCCGCAGCAGCTGTATCGGCCTTCGCAGAAAGATCGGGCGGCCTGGAGGCCGCTGTGATCGACGCAGCTTCGGTCTTTGGCGCTGGAGGCACTGAAGGCATGGCCGCCTCGCTTGATGCTTCGTGGACGTTCGCTCGAGCAGCAGCTACTGCAGGCATGATCGAACGTGGCGGGGGAACGATTGTCTTCGTGGCTCCAGAATCGGCAGTCGGCGACCTGCCTGCAATTGCAGTCGCTGACGGGCTTGAAAACGCTGCCCGAGCGCTGTCGGTCGAGTGGGCGAGGTTTGACATTCGCGTAGTGGCGATCTGCCCGCGCGCGGGCGCGCTTCGCTCCGACATTGCTGATCTTGTGGTTTGGCTCTGTTCGGCGAGCGGCACCTATGCCGCTGGCTGCCGCATCTCGCCAGGCAGTTAGGTGCTGGAGGACTCAATGGCAATCGGCTACGGGTAGATTGCGCGGCTGAGCTGCCGAACGGCATGTTTGCGACCAGAGGAGATTGAGATGATCGAGACAACGCGCACCGAAGACGTCTTCGCCTTGAAGATGGTCGCTGGCGAGAACCGAGTTAACCCAACGTTTCTCGAGGCGTTCAAGCTGGCACTCGATGAGGTCGAAGCAGCTGAGGGGCCGGTCGCAGCAGTCATCACCGGCGAAGGTAAGTTCTTCTCAAATGGTCTTGATCTTGAGTGGATGGGTAGCGCTCCTGAGGGCGGCGCGCTTGAGGTAGTTAATGGCTTGCAGGGTTTGTACGCGCGCTTGATGGCCTTCCCAGTGCCAGTTGTGGCCGCCGTCAATGGCCATGCATTTGCTGGTGGCGCGATGCTCGCGCTTGCCTGCGATGCGGTTGTAATGCGTGAAGACCGCGGCTTCTTCTGCCTGCCAGAAGTCGACATCAACATTCCGTTCACCAAGGGCATGGCAGCACTTGTGCAATGCAAGCTCGTCCCCTCGGTCGCGCGCGACGCGATGCTCAGCGGGCGCCGTTTCTCGGGCCCCGAGGCTGTTGCCGCAGGCATCGCCGACTCAGCAGTGCCCGAGGACGAGGTCGTCGCTAAGGCGATCGAGCTTGCGAAACCGTTTGCTGGCAAGACACCGAGCGTCGTAAGCACGATCAAGAAGACGATGTTTGCGCCAGCGCTCGCAGGGCTCGAAGAGGTCGTAGAGGGCGGTATTTGAGCGGTTTAACTCGGCGCTAGGCGCGCACTCGCATCAGGTCCCAGCAGGGCTCGATGTGGCCGCCGGTCCATCTGGCTCCGAGTCCCGCATAGAAGCTAACCGCTCGAAGGTTTTCGGGGTGCACGTCTAGTTCGTATTCAAAACCGCTGCCAAGCCTTGAGTGGAGTTCGCTAATCAAGGCCATCCCGATGCCTTGGCCTTGGTGTTCGGGCAGAAGGTAGAGCCGCCTCAGGTAGGGGCCGCGGTCTACCATCGTCTGAAAGTGGAGGTAGCCCGCGACCTCACCGCCGTAGGCCTCGGCAACCATGAAGTGGCAGTCAGGCAGCAGTTCAGCCTCAAGGATCTGCTCGCGCACCACCTCTGGCGCGTACCACTCGGCCACGTGTGCGTCAATCCAGTCACTGTCGAGCAAGTCGGCATAAGTTGCCCGCCAAGTGACCTGGGCAACAAGGCGGATTGCCTCTACATCATTGATGTTTGCTGAGCGAATCAATGCTCGGGTAGTCTGACCTAATCCTTCCTGCTGCGCCCAAAGCACGGTTTCGACTCAGCGTCAGCGCAGTGGTTGCTGTTGCTAGCTATGGAGTTCTGGCCGCAACTGCCGCAGCGTCGACTCCGAGCATCTCGGTGTCGACGGGGATTTCACCCTCGATCAGTGCGTCGGTTACTGATCACGTCACCACGTGTCCCGACGGCGCAGTCACGGTCACCGCGACAGTCCCGCGCGGCGCCGCACTCAAGCTCGACGGCGAGGCTCTGAAATCGGGCCGTTCGGTCACAACCGTCAAGCTCGCTGAAGGCCAGCGGTTCACGCTCAAATTCGGTTCTGGCCGATCAGCCCTTCTGCACTCAGTCCGGTGCCTGCCGGCTGACTTCCCGAAGTTCACAGTGCGCGGAACGCTGCCGTTCGTCGCTCCGTTCTTAGCGGCATCGGTGCCGACCCTTGTTGGCAAGCCGTCTCCTTACGCTTTCGTCCTCGATGCTCACGGAGTTCCAATTTGGTGGAAGGGTGTCCCGGGAGATTCAGTTCTTGACGTGAAGCCCGTCTCTGGTGGTCGAATTGGCTTCTGGCATGGACGTCTGGTTGGACAGGGAACAGATGCACCGTTTTCCGTCTACAAGCTCGATGGAAGCCTTGACAGGGCCATCAACGTTCAAGACGGCGGCGGCGATGCCCACGATTCGATCGAAACCCCGCGCGGCACGTGGTACCGAATCGCGAGCAGGGTGCGCGACCACGTCAACACAACCTCAATCTCCGGGCCACTCGACCAACCTGTGCTCGACAACGTCATCCAGGAGATCAACAGCGACGGTCAAGTCATTTGGGAGTGGAGTGCACTTGATCACATCGCGCTCAGCGAATCATCAGATTGGGCTTGGATCCTGCTTGCGATCAACCCTGTCGGCCAAGCCCTCGATCTGATTCACATGAACTCGTTGAACGAAGACTCCCAAGGCAACCTTGTTGTTTCATGTCGTCATCTGAATGCCGTCTTCCACATCAACAAGGCAGACGGAAGCGTGGACTGGAAGCTTGGCGGCACCCAGACGGCCAAGAGCCTTGCCGTGATCGGGGATGATTCAAACCCAGTTCACCTGATGGGCCAGCACGACGCGAATGTTTTGCCAGACGGCTCGATCAGCGTGTACGACAACGGTGCAGGGCCAACTCAGCGTGCCTCACGAGCGCTTCGTTGGAGGGTTAACACTGCCGTCCGAACCGCCAAGCTCATGGAGCGGGTCACAGACCCAGGTGTGGGCACGACCCCTGGCACTGGAAGTGCCCGCAAACTGAGCGACGGAAGCTGGCTAATGTCGTGGGCCGGCTCGTCACTGATTCGCAGCTACACGCCGGCCGGCAAGCTTCGGTTCGACCTGAAGTTTGCAGGCCGGGGCCTGACCTACAGGGCAGCCCCGATCAAAACGTCGCAGATCAGCCACGCTCAGTTCGTTGCTGGCATGGACGCTCAGTTCCCTCGTTAGCTGCCCCTAGGGCAAAGAAAAGGGCCGCCTTTCGGCGACCCTTTCCTGCAGTGCTTGAACTGACCTTGGATCAGGTAGTCATGCCGGTGAACTGACCACCGGTGATGTTGAGCGTCTGGCCGTGCACGTAGTTGCTCCATGGCGAGCAGAGGAAGAACACGCCACCGGCTGCCTCCTCAGGAGTGCCCGGGCGGCCGACTGGGATCAGCATCGATGCCATTCCGCGCATCTGGTCTGGAATACCGAGCTGAACCTTCTCGCCGTCGATCTCCATGACGTTCTCTTCAGCCTTGCTTGCGGTCAGGCGGGTCTCGATGTAGCCGAAGGCCACAGCGTTGACGTTGATCTTGAACTGGCCCCATTCCTTGGCGACTGTCTTGGTCAGGCCGACGACAGCGTTCTTGCCTGCCGAGTAGTTGGCCTGGCCTGCGTTGCCCATGGTGCCTGAGATCGAGGAAACGTTGACGATCTTGCGGAACACTTCGATGCCCTGTTCCTTCTCGGCCTTGGCGGGCTCGCGAAGGTGCGGTGCTGCTGCACGGATGATGCGGAACGGCGCGATCACGTGGATGTCAAGCATCTTCTGGAACCAGTCGTCGCTCATCTTGTGCACTGGTGCGTCAAGGGTGTAGCCAGCGTTGTTGACGATGATGTCGAGCTTGCCGAAGCTGTCGATCGCAGTCTGAACGAGCTTGTCAGGTGCGTCGCCCTTGGTCAGGTCGCCGCCGAAGACGGCTGTGTCGCCGCTAAATGTTGCTGCTGACTCTGCTGCCTTGTCTGCGTCAAGGTCGTTGATTACGACGCTCGCGCCCTGCTCGCTGAGCAGCTTTGCTGTTGCAAGGCCAATGCCCTGCGCAGAACCGGTGACGATTGCCACCTTGCCATCAAGTACGCCCATTCTGTGAGTCTCCTTTTGGTCGGGACGGTTGCCCGAGAGTCTGCCACGAAGCCCGCCGTAAAGTCGCTTCGGCGCGCCCCGCTGACCGCCGCTGCCAGTCTCCGCAACCGTTGTTACCTTGCCGGGTATGAATGCGATTCGCTGTGTGAGCCGGTGACGGCGTTCGGCCCGGCGCGACTGCGCCAGTTCACTGCGGCCCGGGCTGCGCTTCTGGTTCTAGGCAGCACAGCGGTTTCAGTGCTCTCGGTTCTGCTCTTTCGGACTGAGTTGGTTAATGACCCAAACGTCTGGCTGATCTGGTCACACGACCTTGTGCATGGTGGCGTGATCCACGCCTTTGGTGGGCAGAGCACGGCCTGGAAGCCACTGCCGACACTGGTGCTCGTTCCGTTTCAGCTGATCGGTGGTGGCGCTGCTGCGTTCGCTTGGGCTGTAATCGCTCGAGCGTCCGTGCTCGTGGTGTCAGTGCTGCTGTTCCGCTCAGCTGCTCGGGTTGGTGGAGCGTTCGGGGGTCTGGTCGCTGCGGTTTGCCCGTTCCTGTTTCTGTCGTGGGTGCGCGGGGTAAGTGGCGGCATGATCGAGCCGATGGCCGTCGCGTTGCTGCTGGCGGCAGTTGAAGCGAACAGTTCGGGTCGCCGCCGGTGGGCGTTCTGGTTTGGAGTTTCGGCTTGCCTTGTGCGGCCAGAGATCGCTCCGATCCCGGGGCTGTACGTGCTCTGGTTGCTGCGCAGGGAGGGGGCGGGCGTGCTGCGCCACTTGGCTGCTGCACTGCTGCTTCTGCTGGTCGCATGGCCGGGCCTGATGTGGTTGCTACTTGATGACCCGATTCAGATCGTCCACCGCGCCCAGGGCTGGCCGCACGCTTCGAAGTGGATTCTTCCGCTTGCGGCCGATGCAGTCAGCAACCCGATTGAGCTGCTTGGGCTAGTGGCTCTAGCCGCTTTAGGGTTAGCGGTTGCGCTGCGAAATCGTGAGCCGGTGGTGCTCGGCGCAGCAGCTGTTGGCGGGGGTTGGCTTGCGATTGTTGGGCTGATGGGCCTTACCGGTTCGCCTGCGGTTCCGAGGTATGTGCTCGGTGGATTGGTGGTGCTCTGCGTGCTGGTTGGAGCTGGGGCGGGAGCCTGCGTTTCAGCAGCTCCAAATCGGGCCGTAGCACTTGTCGGCTTTGTTCTTGCGATCGCTGCTGTCGCCTGGCCGGTCGCGCAACGCGCAGAGCGCATAGGCAACATCGCTCGAGCTGGCAACCGCCTGCACCTCGCCGTTGAGGGCGCAGCGGCAGCGATCAACGCTGCAGGAGGGGTCGGTCGGCTCGAGCCGTGCTTCCCGATTGGTGGCAATCGCGACCTCAGCCGGCCATGGCCATATGGGGTGCTGGCCCGCAGACTCGGATTGAGCGGTGGAACCACGCTGCCGCAGCTGACTGCCCCGACAGTGCTAGTGATCGGCCCGCCCGGCGAAGCCGGCGGGCGCCCCACACACATACCCGGCGAGCGTGGCCGCCAGTTGATCGTTCGGCGCGATGGATGGTCGGTGGTTTACGTCGCAGGCCGGCGCGATTGCGGGGCCTTCAGTCTCGCTGGCTAGCTCAAGCAGCCGATCTGCCACTGAGCTTTGAGTAATCAGATAACTCTGATAAAATCTGATTTATGACAGAGATGACTGCGACTGAGGTTTCCCGGAACTTCTCTGAGGTCTCGAACAGGGTTGCCGCTGGCGAGGAAGTCACGGTGACGAAAGGCGGGCGTCCGCTGTTCGTAATGAAGCGAGTTGAGCCCGAGGTGCGCGAGTGGATAAGCGGCGCTGATTTCTTGCGGGTGTTGCGACAGGGCCCGTCGCTTGACCCTGATTTCGCCAAGGACCTTGAACGAATAAGGGCTGAGAACAACGCAAAGCCCGAACGCGCAACTCCACTCCAATGGGACTAATCCTCGACACCAGCGTGATCATCAAGCTCGAACGGGAGGGGCCGAGCGAGCAGTTCAATCCGGTCTTTGATCGATCGCAGATTGGGATCAGTGTGATCACCGTCAGCGAGCTACTCGAGGGAGTGCACCAAGGCGCACCTGAAACGAGCGTCTACCGCTCATCGTTCGTTGAGGAGATGCTCGATCGACTCGAGCCGTTGCCAATCACGCCTCGGATCGCTCGAATCCATGCCGATCTTGCGTCGTTCCTGAAGCAGAAGGGCACTCCGATTGGCCGACACAACGAGTGGATAGCCGCCACGGCATTGGCTCACGGGGCAACAATCGTGACCCTCAACCTTAAGGACTTCGACAAAGTTCCCGGGGTCAAGGTCATCTCGCCCGACGACGCCTAGCTGTTAGATCGCGGGCTGCCCGTGCCCGTGGCACGGAATAGAAAGCATCGCCGAGCACGACAGTTTGATCTGCGTCGGCGAGCAGTCCAGCTTCACGGGCTGAGGATCAGGCCCTTGTTGGCCGGCACTTCGCCAGCCAACAGTGACCTCCAAGCAGCCTCAATCGCATCGCTGCCTTGGGCGTGTTCCACTTCAAGCCACGAGTCGCTGAACTCAAGCACCTCGTTCCAACCAGCTTCGAGCCGCTCTGTAAGGCCAGCTGCGCCCCAATCCTCGGTGCGCTTTGCGATCTGCGCTGGAGCGAAGAACATCTGCGGGTGAGGGCCGTGGTCTGGGGCTTTCGGGGCGCGGAACCCAGCGTCGGTCTGGCTCGAAATGCCAACCGACATCGAATACATCAGGTTGTCGGCGAATCGCTCATGCACAGCGTTCAGGGCTTCAGCGTTACAGGCAATGTCTACGAAGACTGCCTTCTCGCCTTGGGCCTCGCCGGCTTGGCCGTAACTGAGCACGTCGCTGTAGATGCCGAGCGACCTCGCGAAGTCAACGTTTGCAGCACCTGTCAGTCCGACAACACGAAGGCCTTCGCGGGCTCTCATCCTGTGTGCCGTCATGGTCGCTGTCTTCGATGAAGCGCTCGAAATGACGACCGTGTCGGCGCCGTAGCTGTCGTTGTCTGCGATCAAGTCTTCGATCATGAATGCGGTCGTAAAGAGGCCCCGCAGCAGGCTGCGCTGAGCGTCACGCGACCTGTCAGCGCTCGCGCCCGAGTCAGCAATCTCGTAGTGGCTGTAGACCGGCATCGTGCCCTCGCGCCGTTCAGGCGTCAGATCCTCAAACCCATAGGGGTTCACGCCGCCAGGGTCAATCACAAGCTCACTGCTGACAGGCAAGAATCCAGAAACTCGTGTGCCGACAGCGACTTCGGGGTGGAGCGACTCAACAACCTCAGCAAAGCCCATAACCGGCACCCGACCCCAGCCGTCTTCCGACGCTCGAAACAGATTCCAATAATTGAGCAGGTGACCGATCACCGCGTAGGTCACGTTGTTGGCGGTCAGAGCAAACGATTCGACACGTAGCCGAGCTTGGCCATCCACCAGCGACGGCGGCTCGATATCAACGAACCGTGTCTGGGTGAAGTCGTCTCTGCTGATTTCGAACTGCATTGCCGGTCGAGCTTACGTGTTGCCAGCTGGAGCGGGCTAGATCAGCTTGCCGATGATTTCGGCCATCACTTCGTCGGTGCCGCCGCCGATCGGGCCGAGGCGGGCGTCGCGCACTGCGCGCTCGATTCCGTACTCGACCATGTAGCCGGCTCCACCGTGAATCTGCAGGCACTCGTCAGCTACCTCAAACGCCATCTTCTGGGTCAAGAGCTTCGCCATCGAGACTTCCTTGACAGCGTTCTCGCCAGCGACATGCATTCGCAGAGCGTGCATCGTGAGCGCACGGCCAACCTCGATGCGAGTCGCCATCTCAGCGAACTTGTGGCGAGTTACTTGGAACTTGCCGATCGAACGGCCAAAAGCATTGCGCTCGTTTGCGTACTTGAGCGTCAGCTCAAACACATATTCAGCAGCTGACACAGCACCGAGCGCCATCGTCAGCCGCTCCCACTGGAAGTTGGCCATGATCAGAGCGAACCCGTTGCCGGCTTCGCCGAGCAGGTTCTCCTCTGGCACGAACACTTCGTCGAACTTGATCAACGCTGTGTCTGAGGCGTGCCAGCCCATCTTCTCGAGCTTGCTGCTCGAGACTCCCTCGCCGCGTTCGATGCCGAGGAATGTGATTCCGTCGTGGCGCTCTGTGCCAGCCAAGCGCACAGCTGTGACCATCACGTCGGCCCTGCAGCCGCCAGTGATGTAGCACTTCTCGCCGCTCACGATCCAGCCGCCGTCGACTGGTGTGGCAGTTGTCCGAAGGCCAGCAACGTCGCTGCCCGCGTCGGGCTCGGTGATCGCAAGTGCAGCGATCTTCTCGCCCTTGATTCCGGGCACAAGCCAACGCTGCTTCTGCTCTTCGGTGCCGAACTTCGAGATCGGCGGCAGAGCGATTTCCATGTGGGCGCCAAGGCCAGCTGCCAAGCCACCTGAGCCGCAACGGGCAAGCTCCTCAGCCAGCACTGCTGCTGCCACAACATCGTCGTCGCCGCCGTATTCGGCGTCGAACTTGAGGCCGATGTAGCCCTGCGCTGCCATCTTCTTAAACAGCTCGTTCGGGAAGTCTTTGGCTGCTTCCCACTCATCAACGTGGGGAGTGAGCTCCTGCTTGATCCAAGCGCGGGCTGCAGCTCTGAAATCTTCGTGCTCGCCTGTGTAGGGCGGAAGCGGGGCGACTGATGCGCCGAAATCCGGCTTGATCACGCTGTCTGAGTTGCTCACTCTGGGTCTCGATTCACAGTGTCGGGGTGGAAGGCCGGCAGGCAAATGGCCACGTACTTGGCGCCCTCAGGTGTGGTGTAGCGAACCCGCTCGCCTGCGCGCACCAAAACGGTTTGGCCTGCGCTGACTGTCATCGTGCCACCGTCGTGTTCGACGTCCATTGCACCGTCGGTCACGACAGTCCACTCGTCGAACTCAGGCGTCTGGAACGGCTCGGCCCAGCCTGCTGGTGCAGTCATCAGGGCGATGCTCAAGCGGTCTTCGCCGCTGTTTACCCTGCCGACCGCTTCTTCAATGATCTTCGGCGGAGTTCCGGCCGCCGCGATCTGTGTGTACTGCTCAATCAGCTCTGGCATTGGCTCACACTGAACGGGCGGGGCCAAACTGCACCCCGCCCAAACCAGTTAGTGGCTGCGATCAAAGGCCGTACGAGCGGCCGATTACGTCGAGCATCACTTCGTCGGTGCCAGCGCCAATGCGGTTGAGCCGCATGTCGCGCCAAACGCGCTCCACGCCGTACTCCTTCATGTAGCCGGCGCCACCGTGAATCTGAATGCACTCGTCGGCCACTTCGCAAGCGATGCGAGCCGAGTAGAGCTTCGCCATCGAGATCTCGCGCACTGGGTACTCGCCGTTATTGAAGCGCCAAGCCGTCATGTAGGTCATCTGGCGCGCAGCTTCGATCTTTGTTGCCATCTCGGCGAACTTGTGGCGAATCACCTGGAAGTTGCCGATCGAGCGGCCGAAGGCCTTGCGCTCGTTGGCGTACTGCAGTGTCTTCTCGAAGCAAAGCTGTGCTCCGGCAACGCATCCGGCTGCGCCGATCAGACGCTCGCCTTGAAGCTCCCACATGATGTGGAAGAAGCCCTTGCCCTCTTGACCAAGCAGCGCAGTGTGAGGCACGCGCACATCCTGGAAGGCAAGCAGAGCTGTGTCAGAAGCGTTCATGCCGAGCTTCTCAAGCTTCTTCTCTCGAATCACGCCAGGTGAGTCCATCGGCACAAGGAACAGGCTGAATCCGTCGTAGCCTGCGTCGAGGTCGGTCTTGGTTACGAGCACGATCACGTCGGCGCGGTGGCCGTTGGTGATGTAGGTCTTTGAGCCATTGATGACCCACTCGTCCCCATCACGCACGGCGTGGGTCTTGATGCCAGAGACGTCTGAGCCAGCGTCGGGCTCGGTGATGCCGAGGCAGAGGATCTTCTCGCCCTTGATTGCCGGCACGAGCCACTCCTGCTTCTGCTCTTCGGTGCCGAACAGGTGGATTGGTGGCATTGCCATGTCGGTGTGCACTGCCACGCCCATTGCCAAGCCGCCCGAGTTGCTGCGAGCGAGCTCCTCTGCGAGCACGAGGTTGCAGTAGTAGTCGCCGCCTTCTCCGCCGTACTCCACTGGCATTGAGAGGCCAAGGAAGCCAAGCTCGCCCATGCGGTGAATGACGCTGTCAGGGAACGTTGTCTCTTCCCATTCGTCGGCGTGTGGAGTGAGCTCCTTCTCGACGAAGCTGCGGATCGAGGCCCTGAGGCTCTCGTGATCCTCGTTGAAGATGAAGTGCTTCTGCTGTGCGTCGTAATCGGGCTTGATTACGTCTTCTGTTGTTGACATGCGTGTCCTCTCCTCGTGTGGGTCTCTCATTGCCGCATTCGCATCTAAATCCAATGTTCCGACCATACCGACAGTCGACCAACAGAAGTCAACCAGAGCTTCGTGTCGGTGGCGCCAACTCGGCGCGCAAGCGCGTCCTTGCCTGAGCCCCGGCTGACTCATAAGCCGAGCCTACGCTCGCTGCTGATGGCGCTTTCGGTTAAACCGAGCGTGGCTGCGGTGACCTCGGGCGGGTAACCCTTCGCTGTCATGCCGCGCGCGGCCTTTGTATGTGGCAGGGTTAGACAGGCAATCAGGAGAGATTGGAGAGGTGTTGTCGGAGCAGACTGAAGTGCATACTGAGGGGCCGGTTAGGTACGAGGCGACAGACGGCGTGGCGACGATCTCGCTTGACGACCCGTCGACCAAGAACAGCCTGTCTGACGCGATGCTTGATGGGCTGATCGCGGCCTTTGAGCGCGCCCGCGATGACGCGTCGGTGCAGTGTGTCGTGCTCGCTTCTACCGACCCCAAGACCTTCAGCTCGGGCGGCAACCTCGCAGGCTTCGGCTCTGATGTGCCGCTGGTGCACAAGCACGCTGCGATGGCTCGCTTTCCGAGGCTCTTTGTGCTGATCGGAGAACTTGGCAAGCCAGTTGTGCTGCGAGCTCAAGGCCACGTGTTGGCTGGCGCGCTGGGCCTTGCTTTGGCCTGCGACCTGATCGTCGCGTCTGAGACAGCGACCTTTGGAACGCCCGAGATCAACGTCGGAGTCTTCCCGTTCATGATCATGGCCCTGATCTACAGAAACGTTGGCCGCAAGAAGGCCACCGAGATGCTTCTCCTCGGCGAGCGGATGGATGCAGCTGAAGCCCATCGCATCGGCATCGTCAACAAGGTCGTGCCCGACGCAGAACTCGACGATGCGATCGCAGCTTGGACTAAGCGGCTTGCTTCGCGCTCGCCGGTGCTGATGAAGCTTGGCAAAGACGCGATCCACAAGCAGCAGGACATGCCGCTCGAGGAGGCTCTCGAATACCTGCGCCACAACCTTGTGCTCGCATTCAGCACCGAAGACATGATCGAGGGCGTCACAGCGTTCTTCGAAAAGCGCGACCCAGTTTGGAAGGGACAGTGATGAGCGAAGAACCAACCCCAACATCACTCCTGCGACCCTTGGTCGAGGAGCTTGCCGAGCGCCGAGCTGCAGCACGCCTAGGTGGCGGCGAGGCAAAGATCGCGGCGCAGCACGCAGCCGAGAAGCTCACAGCTCGCGAGCGCATCGCGTTGCTTGTAGACGAAGGCACGTTTACTGAACTCGGCATTCACGCTGGCATCCATCACTCGGTGCGCGGGCTTGAAGGCAAGGAAGCTCCGGCTGACGGCGTCATCACCGGCTTCGGCAAGGTCGACGGCCGCATGACTGCGATCGTCGCTTACGACTTCACTGTGATGGCCGGAGCAATGGGCATGACCGGCGAGAAAAAGGTCGGTCGCATTCGCGAGATGGCGCTGGGCAAGCGCATGCCGCTTGTTTGGCTGCTCGATTCGGCCGGCGCTCGCATCCAAGAGGCTGTCGGTTCACTGTTTGCTGACTCCGGCTACCTATTCCGCGAAGAGGTCGTGATGAGCGGAGTGATCCCTCAGGTCGCTGCCCTGATGGGTCCGTGTGCTGCAGGCACTGCATACATCCCAGGGCTCGCTGACTTCGTGCCGATGGTCAAGGGCCGCGGCTCGATGGCGCTCGCTGGCCCGCACCTTGTGCGCGCAGCCGTCGGAGAGGAAGTCACTCAAGAGGAGCTCGGTGGCAGCAGAGTGAATTGCCGTAAGTCGGGGGTTGGCGACCTTGAGGTCAAAGACGACGTCGAATGCATCGAGCGCATCAAGGCTTACCTCAGCTTCTTCCCGCAGAGCAATACGGAGGCAGTTCCGCAGCGCGCGACGAGCGACCCGATTGACCGCGCCGACGAGGAGCTGCTCGACGTATTGCCAGAGAGCAACCGCAAGCCTTACGACATGTACGAGGTGATTCGCCGCATCGCCGACGACGGCGAATACTTCGACATGAAGCCGCAGTGGGCAAGGACGATCATCACCTGCTTCGCCCGGTTCGGCGGCCGCCCTTGCGGCATCGTCGCCAACCAGCCCAAGCACCTCGGCGGCATCCTCGACAACGACTCTGCCGACAAGGCAGCTCGCTTCGTAAACCTCTGTAACGCCTTCGGCATTCCGCTGCTGTTCATCCAAGACGTCCCTGGCTTCATGGTCGGCAGCAAGGTTGAGGAGGGCGGCATCATTCGCCACGGAGCGAAGATGCTGCACGCTGTCGCTAACGCGACCGTCCCGAAGATCACAGTGATCACGCGCAAGGCCTACGGCGCCGGTTACTACGTAATGAACGGCCGCGCTTACGAGCCCGACCTGATCGTCGCTTGGCCGAGTGCCGAGATCAGCGTGATGGGCGCTGAGGGCGCAGTCGAGATCGTGATGCGCAAGCAGGTCGAGGCAGCTGACGACCCAGCTGCCATGAAGGCCCACCTCGTCAGCGAATACCGCAAGATCATCGACGTCTACATCGCCGCCAAGAACGGCATGATCGACGACGTCATCGACCCGCGCGAAACCCGCCAAGTCGTGTGCCGCGCCCTCGAGATGGCCGAGGGCAAGCAGGTCGACCGGCCTTGGAAGCGCAACGCAGTCGTCCCGGTCTGAGCAAGCGTGCCAACGCCCCGCAGCTACCCGCTAGCAGCACTCGCTGTCGCGGGGCTGCTGTTTGGGGCTGTCCCGGCATCGGCATCTTCAGCTGACCCGGTCGCTGACTTCACTGCCCGCGCTGCAGCCCCCTGGCCCGGACTCCAGAAGCCAGACGGCTCCTTCCCCGACTACATAAGGGCCTTCTCCCCGACCAATAGCGATCGCTATGGCGAGGCGATGCTTGGAGCTGCTCTGATCAGGCAGGGCACGAGTACAAATTCGAGGCGGCTTGTTGGTTCAGGCTTGAAGGCAATCGACTGGGTGCTGCATCAGCCACCTTCGACCGATAGCTCTACTCGCCGGTTCGAGAACCTGGCTCTCGTTGAGGCATGGCTCGCCCTTGGTCGGCCGGGAGTGCGTGCTGCGGTTCCTCGAGCTCTCACAACGGCTTGGCGCGAGCGCCTCGCTGGTATCGAAGTAAGCCAACTCGATGCGATGTGGAAGCTCCCACGCAATCAGGCGCTGATCGACCAACTGATCGTGCTTGAGCTGGTGTCGACCGGCATTGCCTCCCAAGTACCGGGTTCGGTGCTCGAGAATCCGGATGCTGCTCGTTCAGCTGCCGTTGCATCGATCGCCCAGCTGCTGAGCGACACTGCCGTTCCCGTGTCGGCCGAGACGGAGGTTGGCCCTGCCCGATTGCTCGGCGACTCGCCCGACTTTCCACCCGCCTACCACGCTCTTACGCTGGCGATGCTTTCAAGGTTGGCCGGGTTAATCGGTTTCGCCCCTGCAGTTGAGGAGCTCGTTCGCAGCCGGCTTGCGGCTGCCGTGAATGCGGCAGCTCTGGTGGTTGCTCCTGATGGCGATTTCGCCTACAGCGGCCGCTCGCCGCAGGAAGCCTGGGTGCTTGCGATGTTGATCGCAGGCGCTCGTCAGTCGATGGCCGATTGCACCACGGTGTGCCCGGCTTCAGGCGCTGCGAGTCGACTTGAGACGCTTGCGCTCGCGCGGCTGAAGAGCTTGCACCTCGACCGCAAGTGGGGCATCAGATTGGTGCCGTCGCAAGCCGCAGGCATCAGGCACATCAGCAGGTCGTTTGACCCCTACGTTTCGGCCAGTGCCTACACGGGGCTTACTCTGCTCGGCCTGACTTGGGCCGAGTCTGCTGCTCGGCCGGCGGCCGCAGAATGGACCCAGCCTCATGCGGTTGCAATTGGAGCTGCGCGCGGCGGGCTTGGCGTAACCGGCTCAGCGGATACGTGGTTCGCTGTCAGGTCGGGAAGCTTTTACGTCGACCAGCGACTGGCAAGCGGCTTGGTTGCTGCGAAGGCCTTAGTGCATGGCAAGTGGGTCAACATTGTCGTTGCTCCCCCAGGGCGACTTGTGGCCAGCAATCTGTTCGGTGTCCTGGTCTTCGGCTCAGGCGGATTCGGGGCGATGACCGGGCCTCGAGTCTCGGTCTCTGGCTCCGGTCTCAAGCTCGAGGGGTCGCTCTTTGGCAGCTTGGGGCAACCGGTCATTGGATCTGGGGTGGGCAGAGTCACTTACGAGCCGGTGCCGTGCGGAGTTCGGATGACAGCTGGGCCGCAGCCTGGCGTGGCAGTCGGTCTGGCGTTCGCTGTGCCCACAGATCGCCTGAGGAAAGCTGCTCGCGGCGCGCTCGACTGGGGGCAGGGCATGGTCACGCCCGGTGCTGGCATGGCGCTTCGGTGGGAGGCAGCTGGCCCGACCGGCGCGGCCCCTGACACGAGCAGAGTGCTCGCCGAGGCAAAGCCGGGCGCTTCATCGCGGCTCGCCGTGACAGTGCGAGCGAAGGGCTGCTCAGAGGTGCTCGCTGCCGGTTCGGTTAACCGGCACCGTCTGTAAAGTCGGGTCGGTGAACCCCGATAAACCAGTAATCATCACCTGCTCAATCAGCGGCGCAGTCGCCAACCGC
>Ga0214923_10002330_pt1 | contig 25418 bp, 21 predicted proteins | sample LL1510_MetaG_FD_177993 | JGI IMG/M metagenome (GOLD analysis project Ga0214923, IMG submission 177993) | Freshwater microbial communities from Lake Lanier, Atlanta, Georgia, United States - LL-1510 | ecosystem: Environmental > Aquatic > Freshwater > Lake | place: USA: Georgia | collected...
CCGGTGCGGTCGCCTTCGACTCGGTAACGGCGGGAAAATCCCGGGGCATGGACGTCGTCCTCCTAGATACTGCGGGCCGGCTGCACACCAAATCAAACCTCATGGAAGAGCTGAAAAAAATTCACAAGGTTGTAAAGAAAGTAATCCCTGAAGCCCCTCATGAGACTTGGCTTGTCTTGGATGGCACACTTGGGCAGAACTGTTTAAACCAGGCCAAAGAATTTCAGCAGGCGCTTGGCTTGACGGGACTGATTGTGACAAAATTGGATGGGACAGCTAAGGGGGGCGCCATCTTTCCGGTCTCACGAGAGCTTTCGCTTCCTGTGAGGTTTGTCGGCGTCGGCGAAGCCGTCGAAGACCTGGTACCTTTTGATCCCGAAAAGTTTGTTCAAGCCATACTAGGGTAATTTATGAGCACCGAATTGATGATTTTGTTGGGGGGAACGGCCCTTCTAGTTTTCTCCATCGATGAATTGGCGAAAAGCGTCCAATATTTGGCTGGCTCAAGATTTCGGGCCTGGATAAATAATTTCGCGGGGAACCGATTTTCAAGCATCTTGTTGGGAACCATCCTTTCACTCCTCCTCAGTAGCAGTGGGGCAGTGACGGTGATGTTAGTGGGGTTGGCAAACTCTAGACTTTTAACTCTTGAACAAGTCTTTTCGGTGATGTTGGGGGCATCTATCGGGACGACGTTAATCGTTCACTTAGTCGCATTCAACATTTCTAAGTATGGACTGATCTTTATCGCGGGGGGCGTTGCTTTAGATGCCGTGTCTGAGTCGGACAAGATCAGCCGACTCTCGAGAGCTCTTTTGCATCTTGGCCTAGTTTTTTATTCCATGTCTTTAGTGGTGACCGCCGGAAAGGCGCTAGAAAGTAATGAGCTCTTCCAGTTTTCTATAAACTACTTTCAAGATCGTCCCGTTTTTTCTTTGATTGTTTCCGCCTTCCTAACAGCCTTTATTCATAGCAGTGCTGCAACGATTGCGTTTGTTATGTCTTTAATGATGACTAAACACTCGACCGTTTATGAGGCGATTCCGTGGGTGTTGGGAGCCAACTTAGGAACCACGATGACTGCTTATGTGGCGAGTTTAAAGAGCGGGGTTTTGGGGAAACAAGCAGCAGTCGGCAATTTGATATCCAAATTGATCGGAGTTGCGATTTGTTTACCGTTTGCTTCTTATTTGGGAGAGTTGTCCGAGAAGATTGGTGGGGATGTGAGCCGCCAGATTGCAACGTCTCACACGCTCTTCAATGTTTTTCTAGCCATATTGTTTGTACCCTTTGTTTCTTGGGGTGTAGCGCTTGCCAGAAAGCTCGTGCCACCAAAAGCGGGAGAAGGAGAGTTCTCTTTTCAGTATTTGGATCCTAAAACTCTTGATGCCCCAGAGCTGGCTTTGGCTCAGGCCCAAAGGGAAATTTTGAGGCTGTCGGATATCGCAGAAAAAATGGTGGCGAAGTGCCTCTCTGCATTTGAGACAGGCAGTCAAAAAGAAATTGAAGAAATTAAGGCGATGGATCAGGTTGCTGATTTTTTAAATCGTGGCATAAAGATGTATCTAACGAAGCTTTCTCAAAAAGACATGACCAGCGAACAAGCCCAGAAAGAGTTCGAGCTTGTTCTGAGAACCCACGATCTTGAAAACATTGGCGACATCGTGGACAAAAATATTCTGGAACTTGTCAGAAAAAACATCAAGAAGGGTTACGCGTTTTCAAAAGAGGGTTGGTCCGAAATACTGCAATTTCATCAAAAAGTTGTTGAATGTGTGCGACTTTCGACGGTGTATTTCTCCAGCCGTGACAGGGCAGTTCTGGCCAAATTGAAGCTGGTGCATGAGCAGATCAAAGACGTAACGATCGATCTTAGCGAACTTCATCTTCAGCGCCTTCATCGCGGAGTCAAAGAGAGCTTGGATACAACCTCCGTCCATTTAGACCTGCTTGCTAATTTGGAGCGAATTGCTGACGTGTCGGTAAATTTTATTCGAATTTCTACCCCCCAAAGCCCCACGAATCTAGAATAAACAGCGCATCATGCTTTGGAAGACTCTGGTTCCTCAGGTAAAATCAAACAAGTGCCAAAAAAAATAACAAATCGATACCTTGTTCGAAACAAGCTACATCAGACTGTCGGTGATTTTTCAGAGGATGAGATTATTTCTCAAATTCGACGGGGTAAGTTTTCCGGCGAAGAAGAAGCTGCCCTGGTGCCGTCAAGCGCCTGGAATAAGCTCTCTAGCTATCCCATCTTTTATGATGCTTTGGTTGGTCGTGCTCTCGGGCTAAAAATATCGTCTGAAGAACTGCCCGCAGAGTCATCCGCTTACTCTGAATCGGTTCCCAAAATTTCTCCCAACCAGGAGAATGAGAACGGCGGTGTGGCTACAGAGATTTTTGCGGGAGTGGAGCCCCAGGAAAGCGTGGACCGGCAGGATGCTACTGCTCAGCTTCCTCCAAGAGGTGCCTCTTCTGCCATAGTTCCTGAATCTGAAATTGCGGCGCTCTTTTCCGAGGTCAAAAACATATCTGGAGAAGATGATCTGCTTAAAAGGCCCCTTTCGGATTTTGATGAGCCAGCGGTATCGAAAATCGAATCCAGCAAGCCCAAAACGCCAAACAGGAAAAGACTGATTGTTTGGGGCTCGGTTGGGGCCCTATTGTTCATACTCTTTCAGTCGGGGGAAAAAGCCCCGACTACGAACCTCCCGGGCTCGATCGGTTCGTCTCCCTCGAAAGAGGCTGACTTGAGCGGTACGGAAATCGAAGACATTCGCACGTTCCTGGTGAAAAGCGCAGAACAGGCTCTTCAGAACGACTCTTTGCTCGGATATGCTTTAGCAGCAGACTTTTATCAGAAGGCCCTTGAGGCCAGCCCCACGGATTTGGCCTTGTACGATGGCCTCGCTATTTCACTCGCAAGACGCATTGAAGGGGAACCGAATACCAAATCCAAAACAAGTCTGTTTGAAAAATATTTAAAGCAGGGTCGGGCCCTCGAACCTCAGCGCACCTCTTTTTTTCGAGCTGAAGCCATCGTAACAAAGGCCCAAGGGGACTTGAAAAGAGCGACAGAACTCTTAGAGCACGCCCTCGAAACCGACTCCTTGAATCCCGACAACTTGTTGATCCAAGCTGAATGGTTTGTTCAAGAAGGAAAATTTAGTGAGGCCATTCCTCTCTTGAAAGCTATTTTAAATGTAAGTCAGGAAAGCATTCGGGCAACTTACTTGCTGGGTCTTTCTGAGTTTGAGTTGGGGCATTTGCAAGAAAGCTGGAGTCTTGCTCAGAAAGTAACTCAAATAAATCCCGCCCACCCAGCAACTTATGGTCTGATGGGAGACATCCTTTCGAAGAAAAACGATCTGAAAGCGGCCAAAGCGGTTTATTTATTAAGTGCAAAGTTTGCTCAATTAGCATCGAAAGAAAGTGCAGATCATGCCTTCTGGAGAGCGGCTACTCTTTCCGAGCTGGGAGGAGAAGAACAAGAGGCCAAACGGCTTTATGTATTGACCTATACGTTAGAAAAAGCCCATCAAAAAGAGGCATTAGAAAAAATAAATGGAAAACCCTCGGCAGAGGAAATCAGCAAGGCTCAAGAAGAGGTTTATGCTGATCCCGCTTACTTTGAGCGACTTGGTTCAGAAGCCATGGCAGCCAAGAACTATGAACGAGCAGAGGGTTTTTATTTGGCGGCTACCCTGGTATTTCCCTCAATTGGAAAGCTTTGGGCGCGATTGGGAGAAGCAAGAGAGGCCCTGGCCCGTTCGCGGGATGAGTTTAGATGGGCGGCCATGACCTATGAGAAGGCAACCCAAGTGAATCCTGATGAGGCAGATGCCTATTTAAGGTTGGGCCTTCTTGAAACTGAACAATCTAATTGGAACCGCGCTTTCCAGGAGCTTCAAAAAGCTGAAGAGCTTGCGCCCGAGGATCCCATGGTTCAGCTTGCTCTAGGAAAGCACTTTTTCGCTCGAAAAGATTTTCGCGCAGCGAACGAGAGGCTAAGAGCCGCGCGAAGAATCAATCCGGCCATCGCCGAAGTTTCCTATTACCAAGGGATGCTCTACAAAATATTCGATCCCCAAAACCCGAAAGCCGCCATTAGAAATTTCGAAGAAGCATACAGCAAAGATCCGGGAAATTATGATGCTTTGTCCGAGTGGCTCAAACTCAAAGTCGTTACTTTTGAAAAAATGTTTGCGGTAAAGTTCTTGAGAAATATGCTGGCTAGCGATCCTCACAACCCACAGCTTCTCTGGGTCTTTGGTGAGGTTTATTCGGCTAACAAAGAATTTAATCGAGCGATTCAGTATTATCAGAAGGCTTTGGATATAGATAAGACCGCACCGAAAGTGCGGCTCTCGATGGCCCGCGCTTTAGCTAGTTTGGGGCGAATAGATGAGGCAATCTCTGAATATAAGCTTGCATCGGATCTCGATGCAAAAAATGGAGAGGGCTATTTTTATGCAGCTGAACTCCTCTACCAAACAAAAAATTATACTTTGGCGAAGGATCTCCTCTTGGGCCTTGTTAAGGTGGTCCCAAACTACCCCGGTGCCCGAAGGCTTTTGGCCATGAGTTATCAAGCGATGAATCAAGCAGACTCAGCCATCCGTGAAATGACCTTGGAAGCTCGTGCAAACCCGATGAACTATCAGTATTCAATTGAGCTAGCTGAACTCTATATGGCAAATCAAAAGTTTGTTGTTGCAACCAATGAGTTAGCAGCTATCACTAATCTTCCCATTGAAAAAACAGTTGCCGACGAGAGATCTCCCACGGGATTTAAGAAGGAATCAACGGGTCTAAAAGGCTATCGAGTCAAAGGGCTTCTGTTGCTGTCGCGAAGTTACCGGCAGCTGAAACGATACGAGGCTGCGGATGGCGCAATTCAGTCAGCCCTGGCTCTTGATCCAGAAAACCTCGATCTTAAGTTGGAGCGTGGGTATGTGTTACATAGTTTGGGTAGATATAATGAGTCTGCTAAAGATTTTAATGAGTTCTTGAGCAAGGATCCAAACAATCCCGAAGCTCCTGCTGTGCGAGAAATGTTAAGAACAACCGTGATAGAGGAATAAGAAATGCTGGATGTAAAAACGCTAATTGCGAATGCAGAGGAAGTAAAAGAGTCACTCACTAAACGCAACAACAAAGCAGCTCTCGAGCTGCTCCCTTCGGTCACTCAGTCCGACAACAAAAGAAAAGAGCTGATTCAAAAAGTAGAAGCCTTAAAGGCCGCTCGTAATCAGGCGTCTCAGGAAATTGTAAAAATAAAAAAGTCTGGAGGAGATGAAACCCCGATTCTGCAGGAAATGAAGCGGGTGGCCGCGGAAATTAAGCTTTTGGACGAGGAGTTAGTAAAAGTAGAAGAGTCTCTTAGCAGTTTGGTTTATGAGTTTCCCAACATCCTCGACCCAAGTGTTCCAGCAGGAAAGTCGAGCGAGGAAAATGTTGAGGTTCGTCGATGGGGAACCCCGCGGAAGTTCAGCTTTGTTCCAAAACCTCACGATGAGATCGGTGAGAAGCTGGGGATTTTAGATTTCAAAAAAGCAGGCGAAGTAACGGGAGCGCGCTTTTGTTTCCTGAAAGGCCAAGCGGCCCGATTAGAACGAGCCCTCATTCAGTTCATGCTCGATACACACTTGGAGCACGGATATGAGGAAATGATCCCGCCTTTTTTAGTCAACCGGAAGGCCCTAATCGGAACAGGTCAGCTTCCCAAGTTTGAGGAAGATGTATTTAGAATAGAGAAGTTTGATTTCTTTCTAATCCCAACCGCCGAGGTGCCGGTTACTAACTACCATCGAGATGAAATTCTCGAGGAACAAAGTTTGCCAAAAAGCTACGTTGCCTACACTCCCTGCTTTCGATCAGAGGCCGGCAGCTACGGAAAAGATACAAAAGGCCTCAAGCGGCAGCATCAATTTAACAAAGTAGAGCTGGTTAAAATGGTAACTCCAGAGGAATCAGAGAAGCAGCATGAGCTGCTAACGGGTCACGCGGAAAAGATTCTTCAAAAATTAGAGCTTCCCTATCGAGTGATGCTACTGTGCGGAGGCGATACGGGATTCAGTTCTCGAAAAACATACGATATCGAGGTTTATTCTCCCGCCACTCAGGGCTTCATGGAGATTTCTAGTTGCAGCAACTTTGGGGATTTTCAAGCTCGCCGCGCGGGTATTCGTTACCGAAGTGCTTCAACGGGTCGTCCCCAGTTTTGCCATACGTTAAACGGATCTGGCTTGGCCGTAGGAAGAACTTTGATGGCCATCATGGAAAATTACCAACAGGAAGATGGAACTTTTTTAATTCCTGAAGTGTTAAAACCGTATTTTAAAACTAAGATTTAGACTTTGTCTTTCCCGTGTTGTTTGAGGAGGCGGGCAATCGTCCCCCATTTTTACTCCGAGCCACGAGCTCTTGCGATCCGAGCTGACAAGCAGTCTTTAATGATTGGGATTGGCTTGATTTCACGCATTCATTGAGAGCCCCTCGAGAAGCCTCCGCGTATAGGCTAGCCTGTTTACCCAAAACGAGAGCAGCATGAATCTTGGTCGATTCCGGTTGCTTATTATCTGAGAGAATCTTCTGCAAGGTTTCCACTAATCCCTGAGATTCATCTCCACAAACCCCCAAAGCAAGAACCGCTTTATCTACGAGCTCACCATCATCAATTTCAGAAATGATTTCAATTAACCGCTTCGTCATGGGGGAGTTCACTCGCTCCGGAAGAACATTTAAAACATCGATGGTCGCAATCAACATATCAGGATCTGAACTCTCAATTGTCTTTTCGAGAGCGGCCCAAGTTCGACTGGAGTCTTTTCGAGATTGGCTCTGCAGTCCGGACAAACAAGTTAATGCAAGGGGAGTGTCTTGGCTTTCAGCACAGGAAGCAAGAAGCTCCACGACCGAGTTTTCTCCTGAGCCATGTTCCGCCAGAACCTTTGTCGCCCAACGCTTTATTCTCTCATTGTTGGATTTGTTAAACACTTCAATGAAGGGTTCAGGACGGACCCCTTCTCCGCAGTCATAAAAGTAAGTCAGGAGTGCTAGAGTTTCATGAGCGTCTTCTGACTTGTTAAGGGCCTCCAAAAAAACAGTTTGTACTTCTTTAGAGTCATCGGCTCTTGTGGTGAAGGTGCGAATGAGAGTTTCTCTCAACGAAGGATCGGCTTTGAAGGTTTCTAGTAAGGCCGTTCTGATAGCAACCCGTTTGCTTTGATTGCCCGCATGTCCCATGGCTTTTGCGCATAAAATTCGAATCTGCTCGTCTGAGTCTTTTAAACAATTCAGAAGGGTTGAAACAACCGAGTCTTGGTAGATGGGCTGCGAGTACTGGCTTAACTTAAAGGCCGCAATCTTTTTTTGTTCTTTGTCTTCGGCTTCACTCAAAGTTCTCGACCAAAGAACCACAGGATGGGTAATCGGCTTGAGGTTTTTTCGACGTGAACGTTTTTTCGATCCCGCTTCAGCGGTAACGGCGGTAACGGCCAATAGAAAAACGACTAGAGAAATTCCAATTCGTTTCATTGTTTTTTGTTATTTCAAGCCGTGTAAGTCTAATCGACCACCTGAAACGACCTTATCAGCTACGGACTCTGTATTGGTTGATATTTCCATTAGCTGTTTTGCAACGCTTTGAGCATTCATTTTTGGATCGATTGACCAAAGGGTTGCAGCAGCTCCCGCTACGTGGGGAGTGGCCATGGAGGTTCCATCCCAAGTTACAACGATTTGGCCCAGGTTGATGATCGTGTCTTGATATTTATCACCGGGAACTGTTGATAGAATTTTCACTCCCGGTGCTGCGATCTTAACGCTCTTTTGGCCCCAGTTGGAAAAAGTAGCTAGATTATTTTCGGCATCGATTGCAGCTACTGTGAACACATTCTCTAAAGGATAAGCAGCAGGGTAAACTGGGTTTGGATCGTTATCGATATCAAATCCTGATGCCCCCCCTTGAGAATTTGCTCGACCATTTCCTGCCGCTGCTAAAAACAGAACGCCCTTTTTTCCAGCGCGTTCAATAGCCTCTTTCAGCAGACCATCTTCTTCTTGTGCTCCATCAGATTCACCACCCCAGCTGGCATTGATGATGTTGGCTCCGTTGTTGGCAGCATAATCAATAGCAGAGATTGCCTCGGCGGTTCCGCCTTGGCCGCTCTCGCTGATAAAACGAAGCGCCATCAGTTTTACATTGGGGGCAAGGCCTACAATCCCCAATTTATTGTTAAGAGCAGCTCCAATACATCCCGCAACGTGAGTTCCGTGTCCCGGATTTCCTCCCTGGAGAACAATGTCCATCAAGCTTAGCGTGAGGTCGTAAGGCTTATTATCGTTCGAAGCAAAATCCCAGCCGACGATATCATCGACATAGCCATTATTGTCGTTGTCGATTCCGTCCCCAGGAATTTCCTTTGGGTTGCGCCACATGTTGGCGATTAAGTCTTGGTGGTTGTAATCGATTCCTGTATCGGTCACGGCGACCACGATTTCCTTGCCCCCGGGGGTCTTTTTCCATGCACCGGCAGCATCTACAGCCGACATTCCCCACTGTTTACTGAACAGGGGATCGCTACCTGAACCTTGTTTAGAAGGTTTTTTGATTTCTGGATTATCCGGATAGGGAGGATTTGCCGCTGGTTTAGCTTCTTCGGCGCGCTCCAGAGCATCGGCTAAACGAGCCCGGTTTTCTTCTAATGACGGACTTAAGAAAATTTTAAGCTTTCGGTTGGGTTCCATCTTGATGACGGGTGAGGGACCGGATTTTTTTCCGCCCAACCACTTCATCGTCAAGCCACTCTTGGGGGTCGACCATTTGTAAACTTGACCTTCGCGGCTAACCAATTCCAGGGCACCACCATTTTGTTCTAAAAAAGCTTTTTCGTCGGAGGGGTTTGTGGACTTCAGCTTAACAATATACTCAGTACCAAACACAAAAGAAGAGCACGAAAGGATTAGTGCAAAGCTCGTAAGTTTTTGGATCATGGGGTCCCCCTGTTAATCACCTATTTTGGTTGCTCGCCAAGTTGAATTCAACACTAAAAAAAGAGACTTTTTACCTGTACTTGGGCCTACTTTATCTGTGGCGTGTCAAAGGTCAAGCTGAGAAGCCAATTATTCGATAACAAATGATCAACATTGAGGAATTTTCCCTCGAAATGAGAGCCCAAAAACGGCATTTTTGGTATGATATCGCCATATGAGCCAACCCAAACAAGTGCTGCTGTGCGTTAAGGGCAGGGATCCGGCTGCTGCAAATGCCGCCATGGAACTGGAGTCTGCACTAAAAACGCAAGGAATTAAAGCGCTACATGTATTCGACAACACAAATGAAATACCAAAAACCGTCCTCGAAAACTGCCAGCTGGCAGTCGTCATCGGAGGAGACGGTACCTTCCTGTCTCTTGTTCGCCGAATGGAACAAAAAAACCTAACCCCCGTGATGGGCGTGAACTTAGGAAGTCTTGGGTTTATCACGGATACCAGTCGAGATCAGATGGTTCCAGCTGTTATGGCAGCATTGGCTGGACACTTCAAAGCAGAAAACAAACCGCTTCTCACGGTTGAACTCAAGCACCCGAACGGAAAAACGGATGTTGCAACGGTCTTTAATGACGTCTGTTTGTCCAAAGGGGCCGGGACGGCTCTTTTAAAGTTTGAAATTCTTTTAGATGGGGAGTCGCTTAGCCACGTGAAGGCAGACGGGTATCTGGTGGCAACCCCCACTGGGTCAACAGCCTACAGCCTGTCGGCCGGGGGCCCCCTTCTTCATCCCAACCTTGAGGGACTGGTTTTGATTCCGATTTGTGCGCATTCGCTGTCAGCGCGCCCGATCGTTATTCCTCTCCATCAACGGGTTGAGATTAAAACTTTGGAACTTAAAGAAACTGCTTATTTGGTGTGTGATGGGCAAGTTAGTTTTGAAGTTAAAGACGGGGATGAGCTTTTAGTTCAGGCATCAAAACAGCATTTGCAACTCTTGCGGCCGCCGCAATCAGGATGGTCGGAGGCACTAAGAAGTAAGCTTAAAATGGCCTAATCAAATGACACAGAAGCTTCTCGAGTTCATTAAAAACCACCCCAAGCTTGTAGTAGCGCAGGACTTTGAGTTTGCTTGTCAGAAAACCCAGGTTGATAAACAACAATATCGAAATGGCCAAAAAGGCATTCAAAGCTTTGATGACTCTTGGTGGGTGCAACTCAAGATTCTTCACAGAAACAAACCCGGAATCGCAGCGGCTTCGGCCGTAACCGAGGAAACTTTGGATGGATTGGTCACCGAGGCATTGCTAAGCGCCGAACAATCGACTCCTGATCCCTGGTTTAGGTTTCCTGTCTGGTCGCCACGCACTGACAACCAGGAACCCCTGGAACCAGTCAGTGCCCCGCAGGACTTTTGGAGTTCCAGCCAGAGCCTCTTGGGCGACACTCAATTGCCCTTTCAAGAATGGTATGAATGGCATGAAATCGAAACGGTACTGTACCGACGGTCAGAGAAAGTTCAGAGAATCTTTCGTCATTCGGTTGGATTTCAACAATGGAGCTTGGGGCGGTGTCACGAGACCTTTTGGGGGTTAGAAAATCGGAAAGAAAGGATTTGCCGCCTAAACAATGCTGCATTGGCTGCTGAAAGCTCAGTGAAATGGGAGGGGCCAGTCCCGTCGATTATTTCGCTGAGTGGGCGGGCCATGTCCCCCATTTTACAATCAGTATCACATTGGTTTCATGGAAATCGCATTAAAGAAGGAAAAAGTCCTCTGGCTCGCCATGATGAAAATCCACTCGTGATGTCCAAACTGATCACTCTTTTTGATGACGGAATCCAAGCCAAGTCCCCCTTCTCTGGGCCTTTTGATTTGGATGGAATACCCCGACAGAAAACAATCTTGATTCAGAATGGCATCTTTAAGAGCGCAATTCATGATTCCTACACGGGAGCGATGGATAATTGTCGGAGTACCGGAAATCGATTGCGGCTGCACCAAGAGCTAGAGCCCAAGCTGCGAGCAAAAGTTATTTGTTTAGAGCCGGGACGGGGGGCACCGAATTTGATTTGGAAGGAGCAAGGTGTAGGGTTAGCGATCGAGGGTTGGACCCGCTTGGGATTTTCCTCTGGGCATCATCTTGAAGGGGATGCGTTTGGTTGGCGGATTCAGGGCGGGGCCCCTGTGAGCGCCATTCGTGTTGAAGGTTTAAAGTTGGATTTGGTTACTCTGATGAACCGGGTCCTTTTTGTGGCAAACGACTCTGAAAACCAGAGCCTCACAATTTCTCCAACTGTATTTTTCCAAGGAGCTCTATGAAAGCCCGGTCTTTTGCAGTCACAGATATCGGAATGAAAAGAAAAGTAAATCAAGATGCTTTTCTTCGAGACGACGAGCTGGGAATTTTTCTGGTGGCGGATGGCATGGGTGGGCACAGAGGGGGAGAAGTAGCAAGCCAACTCGCCGTTCAAATTATTAGAGAGTTTTGTATTGAGAACCGAGCGATTCCTGCGGCCGAGAGAATCAATCGGGCAATTAATGCTGCCTGCGAGCAAATTTTTCTAAAGGCCTCTCAAAATGAAGATCTTCAAGGCATGGGAACGACCATATTGGCCTTATTAATCGAGAACGGCGAAGCGAGCTTGGGTCAAGTCGGCGACAGTCGTGGGTATTTGATAAGCGAGGGAAAAGCCTGGCAAATTACCGAAGATCACTCTCTATTAAATGAAGAGCTAAGATCGGGACGCTTGGTTGCCAGTCAGGCAAAGGATTACCAATTTAAAAATGTAATTACTCGGAGTGTAGGCTACGAAAGTCGGGTTGCCGTTGATGTTTATCGAAGGGTTTTAAGGCCTGGGGATGTTTTTCTGTTGTGTACGGACGGATTGTCAGGGCTTGTTTCAATCGAAGAGATAGAAAAAGAATTGAGCAAAAACAATCTGCAGCAAGGGCTTCAAAGTCTTATCGACTTGGCCAATGCAAGAGGGGGAGACGACAATATCACAGCCTTAGTTTGCGAAGTGAACTAGGGCCAAAACGATTGACTCCCAGTGACAAGTGATGTTTTTATTACCCCAGCCATGATTCGCAGAAAGAAATTAAACTCCTCGCTGACTACAATATTTGTTTTGGGTGCGGCCCTAAGTTTTTCGACTTCGGAAGTGGGCGCGGCAACAACACAGATTGTGGTGTCGAAGACGCAAGCAGCGGAAAAGCGAGCCTGGCGATTCGGAAAACGGCTTCAGACCTTGTCCCTAACGAGAAAAAACTTTACCCAAATCAAAAAAAAGCCCCAGCCCAAGAAAACGATATTGATAGATAAAGTCCCCGTTCGACTGGTTCGAATTCAAAACTTGATTGAACAGGGCCAAATGATGATGCGAGCAGTTCCGGCCAGTCTTCCCGTGCGTGGAAGAATCTCGTCGCTTTTTGGTCCAAGGCGCCACCCTCGGAGCCAAGACTACAGACTTCATGCGGGAATCGACATTGTTGCTCAGTTTGGTTCACCCGTTATTGCGACAGCCGACGGCCGAGTCATTTTTTCAGGAGAAAGACAAGGATACGGAAAAGTGGTCGTATTGGATCACGGTTTTGGTTATCAAACGGTCTATGCTCACAACTCCCGACTTTCAGCGCCAGTGGGAACTCGGGTAGTAAGGGGGCAAACAATTGCTCACGTGGGTAAAAGTGGGCACACCACTGGAACGCATCTTCATTATGAGGTTCGTAAGAATGGGGCCCCGATTGATCCTCGGCCCTACCTTAGGAAGCAATTGCCCCCCTCTTCTTAGGCTCCTCAAACTGTCAAATCTTTAGACACCCTTTGTGTTCTTAGCTATCGCTATCGAGCCATTGTGAAGGCTTTGCGCTCAAAGAGTATCCGGTCTCGAAGTTGCAGCTTTTTTTCGCCGTGATTCAAAAACATCGCATGCACGCGCTCTTTCTTGCCGCTGTTTTAGCTTATGCCGGCCTTGGACAAGAAACCAGCTGTTACGATCTTTGGATCCGTTTGCGCGAACAAAAGCTTAATTCCGAGCCAATGACCCTCAAAGCAAAGGACACCGAAACCGAAATGGCTTTTGCTTTTGAAAAAGAAGGAAGCTGGTTCCCCGAGCTACCCAAAGGATGGTTTGATCTCGACCAAAAGCATGTCAAACGGGCACTTCAAATCAGGGCCCGCGCCGAAGCAGATGGGAAAAAAGAAAATGTTCTTTTGAAGATGCTAAAGCACTATTTGGATACGGACGATCCGAAATGGATTATGGCTCCCGCATCCGTTCGCCGTTCCATGACCAAATCTCAATGGTCCAAAATGACTCCAAAGGAACAAATTAACTTTTTATTCGGGACCGGGGACATTTTAAAAAGATTAACTCGAACCGGCATCGGACACCTTTTTTACGAGGAAGTACTAAACTTTGGGAGGCTCCTGCCTGGACCCAAAAAACCTGAGAGCGTTAAAATTACAGACGACCTGGGTTCCTATGAATTTGTCAGTCGGGGAGAAACGGACCGAAAAGCTTTTCAAGAAATGCGAAAAGAAATTGAAGACGCACTAGATGGACCGATAGGCCACCAGCACATTGTCCATGCTTGGCCCAAAGATCGAGAAGCGCGCGCTAAACTGGCACCCAAGTATTTGGAACTTTTAGATGCCGGAACATGGTTTCTTTACTGGCGACAAATGGAGCGAAACCCCGAAGAAGTCGAATCCATATTAGGACATGAATATTTGGGAATTTATCCGAAGGGCTCGCTTCAGAGATTACACGATCGAATGGTTGATGGGGACGCAGAGCATGCGAGAGACAAATATAGAATGATTGGCTTTCGTTCAATGCGGGGAAGAGAGTCCATGCCCGGTCAAGATCCTGACCAGTTTTATCCAGACTTTGAACTTCGCTCAGGGAACAAAGGGGTGAAGCGCGATTTTATGGAGGATATGCTGCAGGCTCGGTTGGCCTCAGGAGATTATTCCGGGTTAAGAGACTTTGATTCCCACTCCCTGGATCCAGGCGCGCCAGTCAGGAAAATCGCACCCGATTTATCTCCTGAGCAAGCAACCACCCTTGAAGCATTTGAAGCCGCGATGCCAAAACTAAACTCGGCGAACCGGCAATATCGAAAAGATTTGCGAAACAAGATTTTCTCTCCCTTGCTCAAATGGGAGGAGAGACTCCCCATGGATCTGGGAGGAGAAAGCTTCAGACAAGCCAGACTAAAATATGCTGAAGAATTAACAGCGATTGCAAAAGAGTACCTAAAGCGAAAAGAGAGAACCCAAAAACCAGAGTCTCACGAACGCCTGTGGGAAGAGACCCAGCAAAAGATCGAAAAGGCTGTTTACGATTTTGCAAAATCAACGCAACTTTCGAAAGCTTTTGAAAACTATTTAGTCCCAAGACCCGAGCAGCTGCCCGACATCCGAGTTGCCAACTCCGGTCCGATTGATGTGAACAATGTAGATTTGGGGATAGAGTTCAGTTTCCGATTTCTTAATTCTCCGGCTAACAAAACCGAGGCAGGAGAAAGAATTTTTAAGACGGTCAGTGAGTTGGCCAAAGCTTTTGGAGCAACTGAAGTTCGGGATCTTGATGATCCTACGGCCCATGGTCACGGACTGGGCATGAAGTTTTTAATGGTGGATGAAAACGGAAAAAAATGGAGAGTCGAGTGGGATGGGGTCCAGCGATTTTACCGTCAAGGGAAGCCCTATGCTCCGCAGGGGGGCCACATTGAAATTCCCTCACCCAAAGCAGCTCCCCAAGACATGACACAAATCAAAGCTCTTTATGAGACCAATAGAGCTTTGGGACAGGTTCCGAACCGAGCTGCTGGGGGAGCCCACATTAATATTGATCTCAAGCCCTTTTTTAATCTTTCTGAAAAAGAGGGCGCTCGTAAGTTTGTCGACTTCCTCAATCAATTTGAAAACAATAGAGAGATGATCCAATTTTTGTGGCAGCACCCCTATCGAACAGCGGCTGCTTTTCCACTGGAAATGACCCCATCGCTTAAAAACAAGTTGAATGAGTTTTCTGGTACCTGGGATGATCTGGCGCGACTACTTTATAACGAGCGATACTTTAATCCTTATGTAAGTCGAAAACCTGGTTATACGCAGCTTAATGCTACCGCGCTTATGTCGGGGCTTGTCCCAGACGAGTATCGAGAAACGATAGATATTAAAAATCCAGAAACAGATTGGTTTCCAGCATTTGGTGGCAAAGGCACCGATCGAGTTGAGCTTCGGCTTTTCGATGCTCCGCCCGATGAATATTTAGCCGCCCTCCAAATCAAGTATATTCGAGCGCTGCTCAATAAAAGTATTAACAACTCGGGCCACATTGGGGTTCAGAAGAAGTACGGAGCTGAGGATTTTCAAAAATGGAAAGAGGATGCGGGTTCATTTTCCGAAGCCGCCAAAGCCCACCTAACCGATTTGGGTTTGGATCCCAAAGAGTTTTTACCCTTGCTTGTGGATGCCTATCAAGTTCAGCAGACCGAACTTCCCAAACCAAAACCGCTGGTCGAACACCCAAATTTTCTGCCGCTTCAAGAGCAGCGTTGGAATCCGTCACAAAAAAAACAGTAAAAAAAACTGAAAAATTTCCTTGAGCCCCCAGTTTTTTTATTGCCCTTTGAGATCACCACACGTAAAAAATGAATCTAATTTAAGGAAAATAAATGGGTGGGGGAATCCGAGCTTTTCTTTTTTTACTTTTGATCAGTTCTGCGGCCTTTGCCGCGGAAAATTTGCCACCCCCGCTTCAAAAAGTTCCGGAAATTCAGCAAGCCCCGGATCCGCTGATGTCTAAGGCGTGGCACTTGGAAAACATTAGAGCTCCAGAGGCTTGGAAAATTAGCCTGGGAAATCCCGACGTCACCTTAGCTGTGATTGATAGTGGGGTTAATTATAATCACCCTGAACTCATTCACCGAATTAAACGTAAACAATCAGAGTGGCCCGCGAACGGGGTTGACGATGACAACAACCGATTTGTCGATGATGTCATCGGCTGGGATTTTGTTCGAGGACTCCACCTACCAATGGATAGAACTGGCCATGGAACGGCAATGGCCGCGATTATGGCGGGAACAATCAATAACGGTGAGGGAGCTGCTGGTGTTTGCCCCCAATGCTCTATCATGCCTATCCGTTTCATTAATTGGGAGGGCCTGGGCGATACTGAGGACGCTATTAGCGGGATTTATTATGCCGTCAGAGAAGGGGCCTCGGTGATTAATGTTTCTTTTGCGGGAGAGGGTTACGATCGAGATCTCCTCGATGCGATACGGTTTGCGGCCAAACATGATGTGGTGGTTGTGGTGGCTTCTGGAAATGATGGGGAAAATTTAAACGACTCTTCTGTTTACCCAGCAAAATTCCAAGAAGAGAACATGCTGACGGTGACTGGTACAGATAGCGAGAATAAAATATTCGATGGGGCTAACTGGAGTTCAAAGTATGTTTCACTCGGGGCTCCAGGCGATGAAATTATCGAGCCTTGGTTTAAAAAGTGGGATGTTGGGAGCGGAACATCTCAAGCAACCGCAGTCGTCGCTGGTGCCGCCGGACTTATTCGTTCGATAGCGCCCAGCCTCACCGCTCCAGAAGTTGTTTCTTTGATAAAAGCAACGGTTCAAGTGCACCCGCACCTTGAAAAGAAAGTGATGACCAGTGGAGTTTTAGACGTTGCTCAAGCTGCCAAGTGTGCTAGTCACAAAGGATATCCCTGCCTTCGTTAAGTTGACAAGGTCCCCGAGCAATAACAAAATCTCCAAGCGTTTAAATGCTTTCGTGGGAGAAAACACCATGATTGAAGTGAAAAGTTTAACTAAAAAATATGGCGATCGTACCGCCATTAACCAACTTACTTTTTCAGTCGCCCGTGGCGAAATCCTGGGCTTCTTGGGTCAAAACGGTGCCGGAAAAACGACCACCATGAAAATTTTGACCGGATTTATGCCGGCAAGCAGCGGTTCTGCCTCAATCGGTGGGTTCGATATTCTTGAAAACCCGTTTGAAGTTAAAAAAAGAATTGGATACTTACCCGAAACCCCCCCCATTTATCCAGAGTTATTGGTTTATGAGTATTTGTCTTTTGTGGCGGATTTACGAGGGGTCCCCAAATCTGAAAAGAGCAAAAAAATAGATAAGGTCGTTGAACTTTGTCATTTGGGGGATGTGAGAAGGCGACTGATTGGAAATCTTTCGAAAGGATATCGCCAAAGGGTCGGTCTTGCTCAGGCCCTGATTCACGACCCGGAAGTGCTCATCTTAGATGAGCCGACAGTGGGGTTGGATCCCAAACAAGTCAATGAAGCTCGGGGACTCATCAAAAATCTCCGAGGGGAAAAGACAGTTATTTACAGTACGCACATCCTTTCGGAAGTGGCTGCTACGTGCGATCGGATTATCGTGATCGATCGGGGAAACATTGTGGCTCAGGAGGCTTTAAATCCCATGGGTGCAGCCGGCGGCCTCGTGAAAACGGAAATCATTGTCAGAAAAGTCGGGGACGATCTAAGAAAAAAAATTACTTCCGTTTCGGGAGTAAAAGAAGTTCACATCACATCCAATGGAACTCATCGGTTAATTGTTGAATCAGATGCAAACGAAGAGGTCATAGCAGAAGTTTCTCGAGTTGTTGTAGAGAGTCGATCTGGCCTCATTCGGATGTCTCCCATCCAGCAGGCTTTAGAGGAATATTATTTAACATTGATTACCGGGAAGGGAGGGCCTCAAACATGAGAGGAGCTACCGCCATTCTAAAAAAAGAGCTTAGAAGTTATTTTTACTCCCCTGTTGCTTATGTGATCTTGGGAGTCTTTCTCTTCATTATGGGAGTTATTTTTGCCAAATTTGTCGATATCTACCAGCGATTCAACACCGTCCAGCGTTTTGGCGGTGCCCAAGGGATTACTTTAGATAAACTAGCCACCTATTTGTATCAAAACATGGCTTTTATTCTTTGCTTTGTGACACCCTTTCTAACCATGCGGCTCTATGCCGAGGAGAAGCGGCAACACACGCTAGAGCTCCTGTTTACTGCGCCCTTGAAAAAGTTTGAATTGGTATTTGGTAAGTTTTTAGCGGCTTACTCCCTCATGGTTTTCATGGTGGTGGTGTCCTTTATTTATGTTCTATTCATGATCATTTGGGGAAATCCAGAGCTGCCGATTATTGCCTCTACTTATTTGGGTTTGCTTCTCGCTTTGGCCTGTTACGTATCTTTGGGAGGCCTTATTTCAGCAATGACCAATAGCCAAGCGATAGCAGCGGTTTGGACATTCATAGCGCTTTTACTCCTTTGGCTACTTCAATCTTTAGGACAAGGGATTTCAGCGAAGACTGGTTTTGTGGAGTGGGGGCCATTGCTTGTTTTTCTATCTCCTTTGGGCCATTTCAATAGCTTTTCAGAGGGGCTTATTCACCTGAAAGACATTGTTTACTTCCTGAGCTTTACGCTGATTTCACTTTATTTCACTTATTGTGTCGTCGAGAGCAACCGGTGGAGGTAAAGACCGATGAATAATGGAAAAGCTTTTTATCCTACGCTGCTGGGATCTGTTGGAATTGGATTAATTGCATTAACAGCTCTTTATCTCGCCCCTGATACCCCGGTGATTGCTAAAGGCTTGGGTGTTTTCTTTGGGGTGCTTTTACTGGCTCACTTGTTTCTAAATGCAGCTGCTTATAAAAACCTGTTTAAAAGAAGAACAACCCAACTTGGTCTTCAAGCAGTTACCAATGCGATCTTGGTCTTCGCTATCATCGTCGTGATAAATCTCATCGTCAGTAACTACGACACCAAGAAAGACATCACAAAAAACAAGATACATACGTTGTCTGAACAATCCAAAAAGGTTTTGGAAGGATTGAAAGGGGATGTTTACCTGAAAGCCTTTGTGAATCCTACGCAGGTGCAAGAATTTGAGAATGTTTTTTCTAAGTATACCTACTACTCAAAACAACTTAAGAGAGAGTTTATTGACGTTGATAAAGATCCCCTCTCTGTTCAAAAGTACAATATTCGGACGGCGGGTACGGTGGTGGTTGAAAGCGGGGATCGCAGCGCGCGAGTAGAAAACCTATCCGGTCCGGATGATCCAAAACTCGAAGAAAAGCTAACCAACGCAATTATTTCTGTAACTAAAGGCGGAAAAAAGAAGCTTTATTATTTGTCCGGTCATGGAGAACGGTTACTTTCGGACACGGGGCGAGAAGGGTTTTCTGAAATAAAAGCAGCTCTTGAGAGTGGAAGATATCAAGTCGAGGAGCTTAGTATTTTGGAAAAAGGTGAAATTCCAACAGACGCTGAGCTCTTAATGGTAGCTGGTCCGAAATCTGAGTTCATGCCCCAGGAATACAAAGCAATGGAAGGATTCCTAAGGGCGGGCGGAAAAATGCTCTTCATGGTTGAGCCCACTTCTCCAAAATCTATTCGAGATTTCTTGATGAAATTTGGTGCTGACTGGAAGCCGAAAAAAGTTGTGTTAGAAACAAACAGTCTTCAACAGTTGGCGGGTGGCAATCCACTTACGCCGATTGTTACAAGCTATGATCGCAACCATGAAATTACTCGAGAGTCGAAGCAGCTTACGTTGTTCCCCATCTCAACCCCCGTTGAAAAGGCCACTAACATTCCAGAGGGAGAGACAGTAGTAAGCCTCTTCTCATCGAGCTCTAAAAGTCTGGAAACCGATCTGCAAGGGGACAAAGTTAAGGTCAATCAAGCAACTGATCGTAAGGGCCCACTTTCCTTGGCTTTGGCGATTAGTGCTCCCGTTAAAAAGAAAGAGGAATCTGAAAAGACCGCCGAGTTTCGACTAGTGGTAGTGGGAGATTCAGATTTTGCCTCAAACCAAGCCCGGCAATTTGGAATGAATGCAGATCTTTTTCAGAACATGTTGAGTTGGCTTGCTCAAGAAGAGGATCTTATCGCTATTCGTCCAAAAAGCGCAGCAGAGAGCCAGTTTGATATCACGGAGCAAAGAAGTCGGGTCATCAACCTTGCTTCTATCATTGTTGCGCCTCTAATCATGTTTGTATCTGGTATTTGGGTCTGGCTCAGCCGCCGCAGAAGGTAATCCAATTAATCAAAGTGACTGCTTCCGAAATAAAGGGGCGACAATTCCGAGAGTTCACTCGGGAGATGTTCCTTCTGCGAGGAAAGGCTTACGAAAAACCGAAGGTGGCTTGCCCTTAAAGGAAAAAGGATCCCTGAACCGACCCGTTCCTCTGCTAGAACAGTTCGGTTTGGCTGCCCCGGAAAAACAGCTCCTTGATGGGTTTTTTCTGAAATCTTTTTTAGCTGGTTGTCAGCAAACTCAAAAGAAGACACGACAAATTTATCCGCGGTTAGATAGGACAACACATCGATGGGCAGGTTTTTGCTTTCGGAGGCCTCTTCAAAGAAAGCACGAGCCCGAGCCTCGGGGCCTTCAATCGTCACGATGGGTTTAGAGGTAGCGAGCGAAAAGGCTTTAAGAGTCGCATAGGCGATTCGCAAGCCAGTAAAAGACCCGGGGCCGCTAGTCGTTACCCATTTGGAAACATCCGATATAGAAAGTCCGTTGCTTGAGAGTAAACTTTGCAGCTCTGTTAGAAGTGTTTCGGAGTGCGTAAAAGTGCCCGGGAGCTCTCTTTCAAAAATTAAACGAGGGTCATCTGAACTTTCAAAGGCGCAAAAAGACCCTTTGGGCGAAGAGAGATCTAAAGCGAGAAACAGTTTGGACATGAGAACGAACTAACGGGGTTTCAGACATTTAACAAGAAAATTAGGGCGGAGGTTCCAAACTGGACATGCCGGGCGAGGGGTAGGCCCAGCGTAGGATTCCGGTTTCGGGGGTTTGTCCGATATTGGGAACCTTCCGCCCCTTGCTTAGGAACACGCAAAAAACTATTTTCAGTTCCTATTTTTATTACTCCTCAAATTGCGTTTCCCTGAGCTACCAACAGTATAACGCGAAGCAAAAACCGGGTTCAATATACAAGGTGTGGACAGTAGATTTTATCCTGTGGGTACAAAGACTTAGCAAATTATGGAATTTTGCTAGGCGGGAAAATGTCTAATTGTTAGATAAGGCGAATGGTTTCCAACTCAAAGATCACGCTCCGGGTTCGGCGACTCGAAACTAATGAACAGAAAACTTTCGAGGTGGATCGCGGTGAGAATTTACGACAAGTGCTTTTGCGAGAAGGCCTGACGCCCTATCGAGGAAACAAAAACATTTTCAACTGCCGTGGAATGGGAATATGCGGCACCTGTAAGATTCTGGTATTGGAAAAGGATGAATGGTGGGACAGGCGCTCGTGTCAAATTCAGTGCTTTAAGAACCTCGAAATTCAACTAAAATAAAAGGTCCTTCTTTAAGCGAGAGAAACCATGAAAATAACAGGCTACGGACATTCAGTGATTGGTGGGAGAGAAACCAACCAGGACTCTTTTTTAGTTGATAACAATTTGAAACTCTATGCAGTTGCCGATGGAGTCGGTGGTGGCTTGCGAGGAGAAGAGGCTTCTAAGATGGCAGTGGATGGTCTCCACAAAAAGTACATGCCGGGCGAACTCCTAAAGCCGGTGGTGGCGCAGTTAGCCGATGATGTTTTAAAAGAAGCTCTGGAGTCCTGCAATGGACAGGCACTTATGGGGACCACGCTTACTGCGGTTCAGGTGACAGACAATCTGATTCATCTTTGTCATGTGGGCGATTCACGTGCTTATCTTTTTGATGGGAGCGCCCTCCAACAATTGACCGAAGATCATGAGTTTTTTGACGAGGAATCTAACGGAGCCGTGCTGAGTTCCTATTTGGGGCTGGATACAAGAGTTCACCAATTAACTATTTTAGAAGACACCATTGAAGCCAAAGCAGGACAAGCGCTCCTTCTTTGTAGCGACGGGCTTTATAAACAGATGCCAGAAATGCAGCTAGTGACGCACTTGCGAGAACATCTAGCTGAGCCTCAAAAACTCCTAGAACAACTGTGTAATGAGGCTTCAAAAGTGGAATACTCCGACAATATCACGATCGTCCTAATTCTTTTTGAAAATCCATGAGTGCCAATTTGAGTGACGCCACGGTTGTAGTTTCTAAAAAGAAACTAGTATCTGATCCCTCGACAGCTGATTTTTCTGTAAAAATAAAAGGAAAAATTATCAAAGGCTTTGTTGTCCGGAAGGGCCCAGGCTTTTATGCGTACCAAAATCTTTGTAAACACCTTCCCGTCACACTAGATCTCAATGACAACAGCTTTTTTAACCACGACAAGACTTTGCTTCAGTGCCAAATGCACGGCGCTCTCTACGAAATGGAATCAGGACTTTGTGTCGGAGGACCTTGTGAGGGTGCGCGTTTGAGACCGTTGCCACTTCAGGAGGCCGACAACCAACTGATTATTACTTTTCCCGAAGAAGTTGTCGCAGAAGAGGTTTTAGATGGATAAAAAGGCAGGCTTTAACACGAAGGCGATTCATTCGGGGGAGAAGGTTTTTGAACGGGCGGTGACCCAGCCGATTTTTCAAACTAGTACTTACGTATTCGAAGGTGAGGCCCAATACCTCGATGTGAAATATGGCAGGTTAAATAACACCCCTAACCATCAAGCACTTCAAGAAAAAATTGCCTCTTTAGAAAAGTGCGAAGACGCTCTGGTGACTGCTTCGGGCATGGCAGCCATTACATCGGCATTGCTTGCTCTCATTCAATCTGGAGAGCACCTGCTTGCTCAGGACAATCTCTATGGAGGAACCTATTATTTTTTAAAAGATGATTTTCCCCACTGGGGGAGAGAAGTGTCTTTGTTTCCGACTGATGATTCCTCTTCGATCGAAAAATACCTAAGAAAAAATACTAAGGCGATTTATGTGGAGACGATTTCTAATCCTCTTTTAAAGATTCCGGATTTGGAACGAATCGTGTCTGTTGCCCACAAGCACGGCGTTTTGACGATTGTCGATAACACGTTCGCTTCTCCATTTAACTTCAATCCGGTCGATTTGGGATTTGATATCGTACTCCATAGCGCCACCAAGTATCTTAACGGGCACACCGATGTTTTAGCTGGCGTAATTGCTGGCGGCAAAGCGAGGTTGAAAGAAATACGAAAGCTGGTTTGTCATTTGGGTCCAACGCTCGACCCACATGCCTGTTTTTTATTAAATCGGGGCATAAAAACTCTTGGGCTTCGTGCTCGAGAACATAATACAAGCGCTCTCCATCTTGCTCACTATCTTCGTGGTTTGAAGCGCGTAGAACGTGTTTACTATCCTGGTTTAGAAGATCATCCCAATCATGATCGCGCCCGAAAATATTTTCGGGGCTTTGGAGGAATGGTGTCTTTTGATTTCAAGGGAAGCGCGGACGAATTGGAGGTGGCCATGAGGCGCCTTCGTATTCCTTTTGTCGCTCCGAGCTTGGGCGGAGTGGAAAGTCTTGTTACCCGACCCAGCACGACATCTCATTCGGGAATTTCCCCGGAAGAAAGAACGCGACTGGGAATCAAAGATACTTTGGTTCGGTTATCGGTTGGGCTTGAAGATGTTGCTGATTTGAAAGATGACCTCGGCGAAACTTTCGGTGCTTAGCACTTGAATTTTAATTACCGGAGCCCTAAAGTTTTTTTATGAAAAACTTAATCACATTTATTGCCATTTCACTTTCGGTATTAGGTTTCAGTGCTGATGCCAAAAAAAAGAAAGCAACTACAAAAGGAAAAAGCCCTATGATGTATATTGAAACGACTTACGGAACCATTGAAGCGGAGTTTTACCCCGAAGATGCACCAAAGACGGTCGCTAGAATCACGGAGTTAGCCAATAAAAAATTTTATGACGGCCTCACTTTTCATCGAGTGATCCCCGGTTTTGTGGCTCAAGGTGGAGATCCCTCTGGAAACGGCACTGGCGGATCTGGAACGAAATTAAAAGCAGAGTTCAATAAACGAAAGCATTTAGAAGGTACTCTGGCTATGGCTAGAGCTTCCGATCCCGATTCTGCAGACAGCCAGTTTTACATTTGTCTTGGCGCCCAACCCCATTTGGATAATCAGTACACGGTTTTTGGCCAAGTGGTTAAAGGGTTAGATGCAGTTAAGAAACTGAAGGTCGGAGATAAAATGACCAAGGTCTACGTAAAGTAGATCTTAATTCTTAAGATGTGCTAAATGGGCAGGCGGCTGGACTTGAAGCCGTTCCATTAAACCAAAAAGCCCCTGCTCATTTTCAGAAACGAGCTCTACGGAAGGACAGGTCCAAACCCAATCCGTTCCCTTTTTCTGAGTTAATAATAGGTAATTAATACTATCCAAATTACTCAGAGTCACAGGAACTATTCTCCTCAATCCATCCGAAGCCTTTTCCAACTGACTGTCTAAGTTGGGAATATCTTTTTTTAAAGAGTTGAGATCTTCTGGATTTGAACGACGAATAATATAACGCATTGCCATGCCTAGTTTATACTGCGAGCCAAGGCGAATGACAATAGAAGCTTGAAGCGCACTGTTTCAAGATGAAATACTTAAACAGGAGAACAGCGCATGCCCAAAAAGCTCTATATTGGTAATTTAAGCTACGAAATAACAGATGATGAGTTACACCAGGTTTTTAGCCAGTGCGGTCAAGTGATGAGCGCAAAAGTCGTTAAAGACCGCGACTCTGGAAGGTCTAAGGGGTTTGGCTTTGTGGAGATGCCAAATGATGACGAGGCGACCCACGCGGTTGATAGGATGAATGGCTTTGACCTAAAGGGTCGGGCCCTGGTGGTGGACATAGCTCGAGAGCCCGAAAAAAGGGGTCGTGGCCGATTTTAGTTTCTGTGGAAAAGAGCCAGGATAATTTCCAGAACAATTAAACAGACAATCATCGTTTCTAAGAGGGTCGATCGCCTGCTGGTAACTAGGCCGCTCAAAATTTCCAGATTATCCTGAATGAGCGACATTTTTCGGTCCAAAGTTCTAAAACGGACATCGATATCAAAATTACCTTGAAGCTCTCGATGTAGTTTCTCCAAATCCTTGCTCTTCCAGGTTTCCTCCGGGGGATCCAAAATTGATAAGTTGCTGATGATGTTTTGCCGATTGGCTGCGATCGAACCAATAATTTTAAGCAGAGGCCGAGTTTGTAATGGAACGGAACCTACTCTCGAAAGCTTTTCCATGAGTTGAGATGTTTCAAAGAGAAGTTTCTCAGTCATGAGCTCAAAGTATTCTACCCCTGCGGACTGCGCCAAGCTAACTGCCACCAATCGAAGCTGATCGATTCCTAACTTTTTAATTTCGACGTATTCGAACTCTACGCGATGGCCAGTTTCTCCGATTACTACTTGATAAGTTTCAGTCGTGGGGTTGGCGACCCCGGGCCCGAGAGCCTCTTTTATTTTTCGCACTTCTTCATCGATTTCTTCGGGAGTAAA
>Ga0214923_10002332_pt1 | contig 25386 bp, 16 predicted proteins | sample LL1510_MetaG_FD_177993 | JGI IMG/M metagenome (GOLD analysis project Ga0214923, IMG submission 177993) | Freshwater microbial communities from Lake Lanier, Atlanta, Georgia, United States - LL-1510 | ecosystem: Environmental > Aquatic > Freshwater > Lake | place: USA: Georgia | collected...
CTCTCGCCAAACGTCAATGCCAAGTGATTTGCCTTTGTAGTTCATTTATTTCTCCATCTTTTTCAGTAACCGAAAGTATCTCTGAGAAAAATGGATGTCGATAGGTGGGGTTATTTAAGCGCTTACCTTCAAGACGGCGTAAACGCCTCCTCAGCCCGAACGGATCCCGGTTAGGTATTGAAAACTGCGGAATCGAGTATCAAGATCCTAGAGATGAGCAAGAATTATTGATTGTGGTCCACCCTCATGGTGTTCTTTGTTTATCTGCTGCTAAATCCGCGCCCACTCGATGTTTGCTCCCGTTCTGGTTTTCAAAAAATGCTAATCCTCTTCTTGACCCAGGTCGGGGAGAGGTCGGTGTCCAAACAGAGCGTTTAGGTGCTGTTACCTCTTCTGGCTTGTCTAAGTCGACCATTTTTTTTATGGCTTGTTTACTGGGTTGTGGGGTCATACGCCATAGCATCTGGGCTGCAATAAAGGAAACGGCGGAAACACCAATGATCATGGCCAATAGAGGAACACCTGGGATAATCACTGCAAATAAAATGGAGCCGGCACACAAAGCCAACTGCACGGATGCGACCCCGTTACTAAACGCCGCTTGTAAAAAATGTTTTCGTTGATCCGAGTCTGTGGTCTGTTGAGATGCGCGATAGAGGTTTCGTCCGCACATAAAAGCCTGATGAAGCGCTCCTATCGTAAAGGCAGTAAACAATAACCAAGGTCCTGCGGCAAAAGTAAGATGACAAAGTCGCGCGATAATCCCGCCATAGAGTGCCACGTCGGATAAAAGAGAACTTGCAAGAGAACTCACACTGGTTAACAAACCATCCAAGGTTTTATTCGTGGCACCAATGAATTCAATCAGATTAAAAATAGCAAGACCTAACAGTACCGCTCCTAAGATCCCTCTAAAGAACATAGAAACCGGAGAGGCATTAAACGCTATAAGCACCCGCCGATTGGACATTGCAGAAAAAATAGCCATTTGTAATAAATCTTTTAAATATAAAAATACTAGCCGTCCTTTTTTTATAAAAGGACCTGTTTTAGATACCGCCATTTTATTTAAACCCCAAATTAATCTTGTTCGCCAACGTTATCCTGAAGAGGTGAGAGCCTATCGACCCATTAATTAACCAGGAATAGAATGGCGCTACTCAAAAAATTGATAATAAATTTCCCCATCCTTTACCATACCTAATTCATGCCTCGCTTGTTCCTCTAATGCCTGGTCTCCCGAATGAAGTTCTAAGATATCGGCCTCCAGAGCTCGATTCCTTGCAGCCAATTGCTTATTTTCAGCCTCCACTGTTTCTAGTTTTTTCTCCAGTCGATGCCACTGCCAAATGCTGGCATCCCCTACCCAAAATTTATATTGCAAGGCAAGCAACGCTAAGAATAAAAAAACAACCAGTGCTCGCATAAACACCCCCCTTCTTGAACCGTCCTTCATTGTATAATGGATAATGGGCTAAAACTACGAACCCCGTGTATTTAAGCTTAAAATGTGTTATTATTGGCCACCTAGTTGGTTTGGACGTATCCTCACATCGCCAAAAATAGATATAATTTAACCGAGTACTGGACCCAATGAAACGTTATTTGTTAACAAAAAAAATTATAACTGCTTGTATTTTTTCTTTTTTTCTTTGTACAAGTGCCTTTGCTCAAAAAAGAGAAGTCGCCATTACCATTGATGACTTGCCTTTTGTTGGTGAAAGTCGTAATTTTCATTTAAATATGATTATAGATTCACTCAAAGCCGCTGCAACTCCCGCAACCGGATTTATCATTGCAAGTGAAGTCTCACCTAAGAATTGGAGTATGCTTAGAAAATTTCGTGACGCGGGATTTGGTCTTGGTAATCACACCTTGACGCATGCCAATTTAAATAAATTGACTCCAAAAGCCTATATGCAAGAAATAGATTCGGCTGATAAACTATTATCACCTTTTTTAACTGAGCCTAAATATTTTCGCTACCCCTACTTAAACACCGGAGAAGGCCAAAAAAAACAAAAAGTACTCCAATTTCTTAGCTCAAAAAACTATCAAGTTGCGCCGGTTAGCATCGACACCAAAGACTTCATGTTCAACCAACTGTTATTAGCCGTCCCACAAAGCGAGCGGCGAAAGTTTTTAACCGTTCTAAAACCTTGTTATCTAAATTTTATCTGGCAACAAACGCTGATAGCAGAAGAGCATAGCCGTTATAATCACAAACCAGAAGAAGCACAAATTTTATTGATTCATGCCAACCTATTAAATGCGTATGCTCTACCTGACATTATCAATCTTTACAAACAAAATGGTTTTAACTTTGTCAGTTTAGAAGAGGCTTTGAAATCGGATAACGCCGTCCCTAAATGGTCCAAAGAAGCCCCGAATATTGATAACTATCTTCTGTGGGACTAAAAAAACCATGCTGCGTTTTTTTAAATTCTGATCCGCGTTTCTCTTGCTCCATTATTCAAACCATGATAATTTTCAAATCGAATTAACTTAAATTATGTCAACTTTATATTGAAACTTCACAGGAATTACTGATGACTAAACGAGTATTTATCGCAGTCCCTGAGTTTACCCCACACGAAACGATTGAAAAAATGCGACGAAAAGCCCGTAATGAAGGATATGTCCCCTTATTTGCCATCGATATAAAAGTAAACGACTCTCTCGAACCCCATGCTTTTGACGAAGAAAAAAAAACACAGTATTTTTATGATTTGTGTGAACAATTGACAAGCTGCGATAGAATCATCGCTAATCTCACCCCCGTACTTGGCACAGAACCGGATCCAGACGTTACTTTTCAATTAGGGTATATGGCAGCTCAAAACAAACCAGTCCATGCCTATACCAACGTTTCCAAAACACTTTGCGAACGCGTTCTGGAATGGAATCAAACTCCTTTCACCACTCAAGAGCACCCATCGGCCTCTGGCGCTCCAACCCTAACAGATTACGACCGAAATGGCATGCGAATAGAAAACATGGGAATAAAAAATCCCCAGATAGACTCAGACAATCCAGGGGAGGATAGCTATCATCACCCTATGTTAGAAGGTCCTTCCATCATGTCTGGGATACCCGTTCAAACTCCTGCATTACTCGGCATTGAAGTACCTGAGGAAGCGCTGTACTCCAACACGAATGTTTTTAATCGAGTATGCCAGGATATCAAAAAATACCGGCAAACGGAGCAAAATCCTACGATTTACCATAAATATAAAGAAGACCCAAATGCCGCTTATATTGCTGGTCCAGGAGAATTTCTGCCAAACAGTGAACGCTATTTTGTGGAGGCTAAAGAACACATGGACTCTTTTCATATGCGTGGGGTTTCACCAAATGATGAACCAATTAATTTTGACTCTATAAAAGCAAGCGCTTTTCCAAATGGAAATAATCCCTTATTAAGAAAAGCGGTATATGAGGCTCGTCTTGCGAACATAGCAAAGGCAGGCCTAGGTATTATTAATCTGACCCCTCACCGTGGCGTTCATCCTGAATCAAGTGCTGTTTTTGAAATGGGCTACATGGTTGGAAAAGACCGTGCGCTTTGGAAAATTCCAAGAGTATTTGGTTTCAGTAATTCACCTCATGCATTAAATGAGCGCATAAAAAATTGGAAAAATAGTCCGTTAGGTCCAGGGTATGGCACTGAATTAGCTCTTCAAAGACCTTCCAATCATATTTATTCTAAAATGGTGGATGGAGCAATTCTTGCGAGCAAGGGGCATTTAGACCACAGACCCTCAAGCCTTGTTGCAAAGGCTAATTCTTTAGAAGGGGTTAATACTTACTCAGACATAGCAACATTTAAAGCCTGTGTAGCGAATATCGCGTTAAAAACTCAAGCCGAAAAAGCACCTAATACCTCGCGGTTTTCGATATGGACGCAGCCACTTTCAAAAGAGGAGACCCAAAGAATAAACGAGGACAAACGGAGAAGTGCTTTAAATGTTTCATAATCCTGCCGCCCCTAAAAAAGAGTTCATTTGCCATTTTTCCATTTTTAGTGCACTATCTGCGTTTTATTCGTTTAATTTCTGAGAGATCTATGGCAAAAGAAGAACATATTGAAATGCTAGGCACCGTTGTTGATACCTTACCAAATACGACGTTTCGCGTTGAACTTGAAAATGGGCATGTGGTTACCGCACATATTTCCGGTCGTATGCGAAAAAACTATATTCGCATTCTAACCGGTGACAAAGTAAAAGTTGAATTAACGCCGTATGATTTAAGCAAAGGCCGCATCATTTTCCGCGATAAAAACTAGCGAACCAATCGCTTCGGCGATTTAAGTACCGGCCACCATCATTTGCTCAATCAATACCGATCCACAACGGGTGGTTAGATTAGGATTTATATCCGAGCCGATAGCGACTATGGAGGCAAACATGTCTTTAAGATTGCCAGCAATGGTCACTTCTTCTACCGGGTATTTTATCGCCCCCTCTTCAACCCAAAAACCGCTTGCTCCTCGTGAGTAATCGCCCGTTAAGATATTGATGCCACTTCCCATCAATTCGGTGACCAATAACCCTGTCCCCATCTCACTTAATAGCTCCTTAAAATCACCCGCCGTTGCATCCACCGTCAGATTAAAGACACCACCACTATTGCCTGTTGTTTCCAATCCTAGCTTGCGTGCCGAATAACTACCCAAAACGTATTGAGCAATCTTACCATCCTCAACCCATACGTTATTGCGGGTCAACACCCCTTCCCCATCAAAAGGAGAGCTTCCAAGCGCACCTGGAAGATGGGGTTGATCATATATTCGGATGCCTTTTTTAAAGATTGATTGTCCGATGGAGTCCAGCAAAAAGGAATTTTTTCGATAAAGATTGGAGCCACTGATCGCACTAATCAAGGATGAGAATAATCCGCTAGAAACCCGTGATGAAAACAATACTGGTATTTGTTGTGTTTTAATGGGTCTTGCACCCAATCGACTCACTGCCCGTTTCACGGCAGAGTCCGCCAATAACTCCGGACTAAGCAGATTTTTAGCATTTCTCACGGTACTGTATTCATAATCACGCTGCATCGATTCCCCTTCTTTGGCAATCAGAGAACAACTCATGCTGTGACGACTGCTGTTCACCACCCCTAAAAAACCATAACTGTTTGCAAAACCATAACAAAATTTATACGTTGATAAGTTAACCCCATCTGAATTACTGATGCGCGAATCGCTTGATAAGGCGAGGTGTTCGCATTGGAGAGCTAATTCAATCGCTTCGGTAGGCGAAATAGGCCAAGGGTGACACAAATCTAAATCCAAGTAATCATTGGACATTAATTCCCGCGAGGCTAATCCAAAACAAGGATCGGCCGCACTGACTTTAGCGATATCAAGTGCCGCAGAAACCATGGCCTCTAATGCATTTGGTGACGTATCGGTACTACTGGCACTTCCCATTTTCTGACCAACATAGACGACCACACTGATGCTGTTGTCTTCACTAAAGGCGACGGTTTCAACGTCTTTCATACGAACATCAACGGAAAAACCAGTGTCATGATTAACCGAGACAGAGGCATCTGTTGCCCCTTGTTTCTTCGCTCGTGCTAAGACATCTTCCATAAGAGAAGATAATTCATCAGTTGACTTCACCTGCCCACTATTGCTATTTTGCGGTAATGTTCTCATAGTTGTTCCATTGGCTCTAAAGGGATCAAGGATACAAGATTAATATGTCCAGGCAAACTGTTCTGTACTTAAGAATGCTATTACAACCCATTTTATTCATCCTTTGCCTCTTTATTTCTATGCCGGTACTTGCAAATCATTGGCGCGAACTAAAAAAAGGGATTGAATACATCGATATTGCTTCGAATCCTTTAACGCCATGGTCACATATTCATGGATTTCGTATTGATCTTCAATCGCATCAATTTGAAATCGTTTTAGCAAAATTCTTATCACAGCAACAAGCCTCTGTCGATGAGTTTGCTAAGCAAACCAACGCACTGATCACAATCAACGGTGGTTTTTTTGATAAGGAATACAAACCGTTAGGATTACGTGTAAGCCATCAAGAACAATACAGTCCTCTCAAACACATTAGCTGGTGGGGTGTTTTTTATATTAAAGATCAAATACCGCATATTTCAAGCCTGTCGCATTTTAACAATCATCATGACATCGATTTTGCAGTCCAAAGCGGACCAAGATTACTGATTAAAGGCCGCATCCCCTCTTTAAAGGCCGGATTTGCGGAACGCTCCGCTTTGGGGATCACTAGAGACAATAAAGTGATTATTGTTGTGACTGAAAATACGCCGATGACGACTACCAAGCTAGCCGAATTAATGCAGTCCCCTCCCCTAAATTGCCATGCCGCGATCAATTTGGATGGCGGAGGCTCGAGCCAATTAAATGCCCGTGTCAATTCGTTTAGAGTTCATGTTCAAGGCTTTTCCAAGGTTAGTGATGCGATTGTTATTAAACCCAAACCTTTATCATATTGATATTTGTACTAAAAAATGCGAAAATGAGTTTTTTTTACCCATTATTAACGATGGCTGGACTGACCCATGAAAAAATACACGCTCGCTAAACCTAACTTAAGTGATGAGTCTGAATATGAAAGCGATGATGGAGAACGATATACTCCAGAAACCGTGCTAGGAACAGGAACCCACAGCGTTGTGAGAAGTCTGGGCTCAAGGAGTCGCCGCCTCAAAGCGGTATTACAACCGCGTATCTCAAAATATGATCATAGTGAAATCGCTAGAAAAAGGGCCTTCTTTCAAGGCCTCTACGGAGAAACAAACGTTCGTTTTTTTGATTTCAAAAAAAAATCGACTTACCGCTTGATTGTTCCTCTCCTCCCCGGAGTGCCTTATAGTAAACTGAAGCTATCGAGCGACCCTCTTGAACAAATTAACTTGATGCTTAGAACCGTGGAGGCCATAGAGGAATCGCATTCAAAAGGGATTATTCTCGTCGATTTTAAAGAAAATAATATTCTTTATCACCGTGAAGAAAATAAAAGTTACTTGATTGATGGAGGATCTGCAGCAACCATTCAGAATCCCTTCATCGATGCCTTTGGTTACCCCGCAGATGAAATAGAATCCGCTAAAAAAATGTTTTCTCATTTAGCACCCGAATGCTTTTATATTAAGGGAAATGGTCCACCGATACCAATAAGGGCTCAACCAAGTATGGATGTCTATTCCCTTGGAAACACCATAGTTTATCTATATAAGAAATATAAACTAAATCCGACTATTCTTGATTTATGTGCCCGATGCCAACACGCAAACCCCGAAGAAAGGCCGACAATGGCCGAACTAAAGGAGGCCTTATTGCAACTGGAAAAATCACTAAAGCCGTCAACCAATGATCCTGAAACCCAGCAGCTCCGATCACCATAATTCAACTTAGAAAACACAATCGAATCGACTACGAGTTGCCTAGGGCGTTTTCTGGGTTAAACCAATCTCTAAGCGAAACCTCACAGTAGATTCATTTTTAAAAACCAGATAGGATAACGATTTTTTAGCATCCACAAGGATTTGGTCATGAAAAAAATTATCAATTGGATACTGATTGCTGGATTGTGTTTTTCTACCATCGCAGCACAGGCCGGAACGCTTGGAGCAACATCTCCCTACTCTGGATTTTGGGTCGGTGTTGGTGGTGGGTATATTAGTACAATCATCAACGGTGATACCAATATTACCATGGTTTCCGCGACACCCTCTGTAGCCGAATTTTTACTTGGTGATAACCTAGCCACTCATTTTGTCCCCGTTGTCAATGCCGGCTATTTCTATGACATGCAAAACAACTGGCTCCTTGGGGTTAAAGGGCTATACAAATATATTGGCACCAAACAATTTGATCAAACATGGTCAGGCACTTTTCAAAACGGGACTTATCAATCTGCAGGCTTAAGTACCAACCTTACTCAAGATTTTTCTTTACTCCTGACCGGGGGCTACACCTTTGGAGATTGGCTGGTATATGGAGGCGCGGGCCCATCCCTCATCGATGTTAGTGAAAAACTTAACGGTGATTTTTTACCCGCCAATAGTTTTGTTTTTCAACCCGTAAATATTACCCATAACAAAGTCATCTGGGGCGGAGCTGCGCAAGTTGGATTTGAATATATGCTGCCAAATCGATTTATGGTTGATCTTTCTTATAGTTTCTTAGCCAGTGGAAAACAAACCATACCAACTATTAATTTCATAACAGAAAATAGAAACAATTATACGACATTCTCTCAGCACCTGCAGGCATTAGAGCAAGGAATTAATTTGACGATTAATAAATATTTTTAAGGCTTAGTCCAGGTATAAGAAATTTTTACCTACCCACTGGCAAATTCTGCAACAATGCCACCACGTCAGTGGGCGGAATATTGGGCAATAGCAATTGATTTTTCGAAGGTGCCGGTGATTTATATTGACCCCAGCTCCAATAGTCCATCCCCAAGAAATACCCACTTTTCGCATTACTTGAAACAATTGCCGCAGCAGTATGAACATAATTTGCTTGAGTAAATCCCTGAGGTATGTAATTGGTTGTAACTAAAAAATCATTCGGTGCGGTTGAATCATATTGCCCAAATTGTTCGAACTCGGAAAAACTACTCGCCGCAGGGATTGCAACGCTATAAGGAATTTTATATTGCTGCGAATTAGGATCCATAAAAGCTTGTATCTTACCGGTAACGCTACTGGTGTATAATTTATAGGGCGTGGGCGTTGGTGGCGTTTGATCATTGACATCATAGGCAGAAACCACTAGATACCCATTATTGCCAAGCATACCTGGCAATTGACTCCAATTATTCACTTGATTAGGGCTCATAAAAATAGCAAACGTCCGACCGTGAGGATGCGCTGGATCGATACACGCAGCACTGGAAAAATTGATTGAGGTTTGTTTATACAAGGCAAATTGTCCTTGATTTTGATCAAAATTAAAGGGCTCTAAATCAAAAAATACACCATCCACATTGGGATCAGCACAAATCTGTTCTGTTAATGCATTGGCTATTCCAACACCCACATCAATGTAACTCAGTAGCGGTAAACTGCTTGTATCTGCATCAATGATGGCTAAAATCAATGCATTAGGAAAGGCCGCTCGATACGCAGCAACAGAAGCTTGCCCAAACGCAGGGGTATTATAATTAACAAATACATTTTGTCCTGGTCCTGAATAAACACAAGCCGATGGATTACTACAAGTCATCTGAATATCACCACTGTACGGATACAATCGAGTAATTTGACTACTTGCAATAGCCCCTGCATTAAAATCTTGAATCGTTGTTATCCATTGTCCCGGAGCGTTCGTCTTGGCAGAATCCGGTCCAGCCGCTTGAGTAGCATCATACAATAAGGCACCATGCCCCAACGATACACTTAACAACGTTGCGTACGCATTTGACGAAAAAACGATTACCGATAACAACAAGACATAACGCCGTTTCATACGCAATTGATTCTCCTTGATTATAGGATATTGGATATACATACCCATTCTACCTGAAGATACTGGATTTTCGCCTATTGAACTTAAAAAACCAGTATTTTCAGGTAGAATGGATATACACTGCCCTTTCACAATTTATCCACAGCATACCCCCAGAGTTATGCTCTTGAACTTTATCACCAAACACATTATATTGTTAGTTCTAGTCTTAGAAACAACTATATATTGTGTTTTACCATTATTTAGATCATAGTGAATACTATCAAAAAAATTGTTTGTGCGATTAATTTTTTCTAAAAACTGTCTTCTCGTCGACAACTTTTTGATCTTTTTCACCTTCGCCGGAGGGGCCCATGTCAGAAATTCTTGAACCTGTAAAAAACAAATCACATTCGAGTGCACTCGATATCTCTGCTAATGAACCCGGTTTAATAAAAACCATCAAACGCAATGGCAAAGTTGTTCGATTCGATGATGAAAAAATTAAAGTAGCCATTACAAAAGCATTTATTGCCGTAGAGGGCACCAATGCCGCAACGTCAAACCGCATTTACGAACAAATTGATGAGCTCACTCAGCAAATTGGCCAAGCATTTAAACGTCGATTGCCTAGCGGCGGAACCATCCACATTGAAGACATTCAAGACCAAGTCGAATTGGCGTTGATGCGCAGTAGTCAATACAAAGTCGCTCGAGCCTATGTTCTTTACCGTGAAGAACGTCGCAAAGCTCGTGATGCTCAAATCAAACAACAAGCCACCAACAGCAAAACACCTCTGATCATCCATCCAAATGGTGATGTCAAACCATTGGATTTAGACCGTGTGGATATTATTGTTAAAGAAGCCTGTCGCCATTTAACGCATGTAAAGGCTGAGCCGGTTATCAAAGACGCGCTTCGAAATCTTTATAACCAAGCAAAATTAGAGGATGTTCACAAGGCACTGATCATGTCGGCACGTGCGTTGGTTGAAAAAGAGCCCAATTACACCTTTGTCAGCGCTCGTTTACTCCTCGATAGCCTACGCAGTGAAGCGTTAACAAAATTACACATGAAGGAAGAGGCGACCTTTGATGAAATGACAGGACTCTACCCTCCTTATTTTACCGTTTACATTGCTCATGGTATTCAACAAGGCATGCTCGATCCGAAATTAGGTGAATTTGATTTAGAAAAACTGGCTAAAGCACTCCTGCCTGAGCGCGACATGCAATTTACCTACTTAAGCTTACAAACACTGTACGATCGCTATTTTATCCATGACAAAGGAATTCGTTATGAATTACCCCAAGCCTTTTTTATGCGAGTGGCGATGGGGCTTTCCATTCGTGAACAAAATAAAGAAGAAAAAGCCATCGAGTTTTACACCTTGCTATCCTCGTTTGATTACATGTCATCTACCCCGACTTTATTCAATGCAGGAACCGTTCGCCCACAATTATCCAGCTGCTATTTAACAACAGTGCCGGATAACCTTGAGGGGATTTATAGTGCCATCAAAGACAATGCCCTTTTATCAAAATTTGCAGGTGGTTTGGGCAATGATTGGACATCCGTGCGTTCTATGGGAGCCCACATTAAAGGCACGAATGGCAAATCACAAGGGGTTGTTCCCTTTTTAAACGTGGCAGATGCCACCACCGTTGCTGTCAATCAAGGTGGCAAACGCAAAGGTGCTGTCTGTGCTTATATCGAAAGTTGGCACCGTGATGTGGAAGAGTTCTTAGAATTGCGTAAAAACACCGGGGATGATCGACGACGCACCCACGACATGAATACGGCCCTTTGGATCCCAGACTTATTTATGAAGCGTGTTAACGAAGATGGTCAATGGACCTTATTTTCCCCGGATGAAGTACCCACCTTGCATGATCTATATGGCGCTGCATTTGAAAGTGCTTATGTAGCCTATGAACAGCAAGCGCAGCTTGGCAAAATGAAGAGTGCTAAAACGCTGTCAGCGACTAAATTATGGCGAAAAATGTTATCGATGCTCTTTGAAACTGGCCATCCTTGGCTTACCTTTAAAGACGCTTGTAATTTACGCTCGCCGCAACAACACGCCGGTGTCATACACAGCTCCAATTTATGCACGGAAATCACCTTAAATACATCGCTTGAGGAAATTGCTGTTTGTAACTTGGGCAGCGTTAACTTACCAGCACATATCAAAAACGGTAAATTGGATAAAGAAAAACTTAAAAGAACGGTAAAAGTAGCGGTACGTATGCTTGATAACATCATTGATATTAACTACTACCCGGTACCTCAAGCACGCAACTCCAATTTAAAACATCGCCCCGTTGGATTAGGCATCATGGGCTTTCAAGATGCTCTTCATGCCCTGCAACTCGATTATGCATCCAAAGAAGCGGTAACGTTTGCTGATACATCCATGGAGTTGATCAGTTACTATGCGATAGAAGCGTCTTGCGATCTAGCTCGTGAACGTGGGACCTATTCAACTTATGAGGGTTCTTTATGGAGCAAAGGCATTTTACCTATTGACTCCATCAATTTATTGCAGCAAGCGCGTGGCCAATACTTGGTGCAAGATAGATCGCAACAATTGGATTGGGAGCCCTTACGCATCAAAGTTCGAACACAAGGGATTAGAAACTCCAATCTCTTGGCCATTGCCCCCACCGCTACCATTTCAAATATTTGTGGGGTATCGCAATCCATCGAACCGACTTACCAAAACCTCTATGTAAAATCAAATCTCTCTGGAGAATTTACAGTCATCAACCCATATTTAGTGGCTGATTTAAAAGCCCTTAATTTATGGGATGAGGTCATGGTCAACGATTTAAAATATTACGATGGTAGCGTGCAACCGATTAACCGCATCCCTGCCGCTTTAAAAGCGCGCTATGCAACAGCCTTTGAAATCGACCCCATGTGGCTGATTGAAGCAGGCTCTAGACGCCAAAAATGGATTGATCAAGCACAATCATTAAATGTATATATGGCAAAACCATCCGGCAAAAAACTAGATGACTTGTATCAACAAGCCTGGTTACGTGGTTTAAAAACAACCTACTATTTACGTAGTTTAGGAGCGAGTAATGCCGAAAAATCAACCGTCACTGATGGCGCATTGAATGCGGTCAAGCTAGAAGAAGAGCCTAAGGCCTGTTCTATTCTTGATCCAGACTGTGAAGCGTGCCAATAGTAATTAAATAGTCATAAGGAGAATAATATGACCACTGCAATATTAGCACAGCCTAAAGAAACAACAACCGCTGGTGCAACTGGGCTTGAATTATTAGAATGGGGTGCCGAGCGGATCGACGTTGAGAAAAAATCTATCATTAACTGTCGCACCGACTTAAACCAACTGGTTCCTTTTAAATATTTATGGGCTTGGGATAAATATTTAACGGCATGCGCCAATCATTGGATGCCAAATGAAATCAGTATGAGTGCTGACCTTGCCTTGTGGAATGACCCCAATGGTTTAACGGACTGCGAGCGCATGATCATCAAACGCAACTTGGGTTTTTTCTCTACGGCAGACTCCTTGGTTGCTAACAATTTAGTTTTAGCAGTTTATCGACACATTACCAACCCAGAATGTCGACAATACTTGTTACGCCAAGCATTCGAAGAGGCCTTGCATACTCACGCCTACCAATACATCATCGAGAGCTTGGGACTCAACGAAGCAGAAATATTCAACATGTACCGTGAAGTTCCATCTGTTTCAAAAAAAGCTTGTTGGGCTTTACCCTTTACTCAAAGTTTGGGGGATCCAAATTTCCAAACGGGCACACCGGAAAATGATCAACGCTTGCTGCGAGATTTAATTGCCTTTTATGTGGTATTTGAGGGTATTTTCTTCTACGTTGGATTTACACAAATATTGTCCATGGGTCGGCGTAACAAAATGGTAGGAACCTCTGAGCAATTCCAATATATTTTGCGTGATGAATCCATGCATATGAATTTTGGTATTGATGTGATCAATCAAATTAAAATTGAAAACCCGCATTTGTGGACAGAATCATTCAAAAATGAAATGGTTCAACTGATCCAAGACGGTGTAGAGATGGAGTATCAATACGCCAAAGATACTATGCCACAAGGTATTTTAGGGATGAATGCCGAGATGTTTGAAGAGTATTTGCATTTCATTGCCAATCGGAGACTCAATCAAATTGGTTTACCAGATAAATACCCTGGCGCTGAAAATCCTTTCCCTTGGATGAGTGAAATGCTGGATCTTAAAAAGGAAAAGAACTTTTTCGAAACACGCGTTATTGAGTATCAAGCCGGTGGAACATTAAGTTGGGATGACGAGAAATAAAAACGACTCCCCCCTCATGGCATTGGGCTTACTAGCCTTTAGGACCAAACTGAGCTGGATGGGGCTCTGTGGGGGGGGATTTTCCTGCTGCTTTAGGATCAAAAATCCTGAGTCGATGCGATGAGCCTTTTGCCTGTCGTGGCGTTGCTCTTTCCACTGGACGACCTAACTTCTTACTTACATCGTATAAAATACTATCTTCAGTAAGGTCAGCAAGGTAAATGCCTCTGCTTGCATTTTTTTTGGTCACCAATTCGCTGCAAATCGGTTTAAGTTCGTTGATAAGACGGGGAGAATCGAAAAGACATTGTAATAACCGCATAAAATCGGGGTTTATTTTCGGATTTTCGGTGAAATAAAGCACCGATACAATATATCCCAAATTACTTAGCGTTAATTGATCGAATGGTTTTATTAAATTAATCTCATTATCTGAATAGCACAATGGTTTTATAAAATCAGACTCTTTATCTCTTGCACACTTTGGGGTATTGATTCTGATCATAGATGCTTTATTGCTTAAAACACGAGCTTGTCGGGTCCTTGAAATGGCATGTTCTAAATCCGTAGCAAAAACAAATCGAACATCAATGGGCCAGTCGCCAACACTTACTCTAGTCATGCACCAGGAAATATTTTCTTCTAAAACTCCTTGCCTTTGAATCTTTATATCCTTTAACTCGGGTACTTGAGAAACCAAGTCTAATAAAAATTGATGCGCCAATTTTTGTTGTTGCATTGCAGTAGTAGTCATCGATGGAGCCAATAAGATGAACGCCTCCATATCAAAATCTGCTTCTGTAAGAAACTGGCCTTTTTCTAAAAAAGCGGGTACTTGACTACCAACAAGAGCAAGCACAGAGCTTTTGTTCAATCTCTTTAAAAAAGACATGACAAAAAGTTGAAGATTAGCCGTTTGGAAGGCAGACATCAACGAGTCTTTGCTCACAGAGATCGGTGTCTCTGGTATTGTGGCGCGAGGCAAAGGCATTGGAAGTGTCATCTTGTATTCATTAATTCTGGTCTGTAGCAAGAGGGTGTTATCTACTTGCAGGGGTTTAGGTGCCCCCGCTTTTTTTCTAAAACGCAAAGAGACAAGTTCTTTACTTAAATCCCCTTTTTGCTTTTTTGATACCACCTCATCCAATACCGATTCAAATAAAAGATAAGGATCAACCGATCGATCAATAAGATTCAAATCCACTATCTCTCCTAGACGTTGAACGTCCCCATTTTTTGCTAGTAGTCTAAGCAACCATTTTAAAATAGGCTCCTGCACTGGTTGTGCAGATTGCTGATGGTGCTTGACGATTAGCTCAACCAAGGGAGAACATATCCAAGGGTCGTCTTGATTCTTAATGAGGTCGACAAGACCATGTTCGGATTGTGGTGATGGTTGTTCTTTTTTTAGTAATTGATGAATGTCTAGTATTAGACGAGCCAAATCATACAAACATTCATCCGTTAACGATAATAGGCCCTTTAATTTATTTTTTCTTTTTGAATTGGTTAAAAAATCCTCAAGCATCTGGGTATGTGACGCATTCATTTCAGGCAAAGTCTTGGTTTGTAGGCTCTTAAAAAAAGTTAATACTTCTTCAGCAATCACAACAGGTGCTGAGGGGACTGGGCTCTCTTTTGGTACCTCAGAGGACGTTAGGAATTTCTGCAATTTATTAATTGTCTTACCATTAGATGATTGCATTATTTTTGCCAAGTATGGATGATTAAGAATCTTTAATAAAAGCTCTTTATCCTCTGGGCGACTACTTAATAACAAGGAGTCACAGCAATGGGTTAACAAGGGCAGAGGGTTTTGCTCGAATGGACTCGATTGATATCTGTCTTCAAAACTCCCTGTCTTGAAGAGTTGATACCACAGGTCTCGCTCTGGGTGAGTGTTAAATCGAAACTCAGTTCCCATTAGCTGCTCTACACACAGTGGAAGCACGACGTCCAGCACAGGCTTTGCCATTTTTAGACTTTCCAATCGAAAAAAGGCAAGAGATCTCTCTGGAGAACGAAGTAAAGATAAGAACTCTTCTGTGGGCTTCTTTGGACCCCAAAATGTTGCTAATTGATTACAATTAGATTCAGAAAACAAATCAGGCAAGACGAAATCAGCAGGCTCTGTTAAAACCGCCGCATGCCTCATTAAATCCCCCAAAAAACATCGCGGCTGCTTGCCTTCAACACGTATCCTTAATAACACATCCCAAATCCTCTCCGTGTTATTTGGTGTTACCAATGTCGCCAGAGACCCTTGAAGAGCTTTTTTGAAGCCTGAGAAGCGACCATCTAAGCATATTACAGAAAGATTTGATTGATCGGGAACAAAAGGAGCCAGCAACCAATTGAAGAGTTGGTCTCGATAATCTTTTAATAATGAAGGGGCCATCTCTATTGCCCTAGGTCGGAGATGATCGTTTTTAAGCCAAGTAGTTAAAAGAAAACTGGTCATATTGTGCATAAATAACCTGCTATTTCTTAATAGCTCCCATGAATTAGGATCCGTTTCAAAAAACCTTGCAAACTTCCGCAGGTTTTTTGAATCAAGCAATGGTGTAGGATCAAATAAACATGTTTCAACGCTTAGCATTGGAAACGTTGGCTTATGTTTCTCTAATACAGCAAGGAAACTCGATACAGATTCTTTAGCCATCCATTCTTCTTTGGTAGTTGGAGAAAAATGGATAATATTCTCAAGAATGCCTATACCGAGCTTTGAAAATATAAGTGTTGCGAACAGCGTTCTTTCTGCCTCTGAATAAGCCCTCGCAGAAAAAATCATATGCAAACAGGTCATGGATAATGACAAACCATGCAAAGGGGTAGAGAAGTTCTCTGGAGAGGTTTGAAAAGGTTTGGTTAGCAGAGATACAAAATCAGGAAACCCAACAAATCGATGTTTAAACATTTCCCCCTTTTCTGCGTCATATAAATACGGATTAGTTAACAAGTTTTCAATTAACTGACGCCCTTTTGGGTCTGATGACCAGACAGTCAATAAGGATGTGGGGTAAAAGGCATCGGGCAGTTGAACCAAATTAAAAAATGATTCAAGAAATTTCGGATCCAACAGGATCGTACTAAATAACATGACGTTTGATTGGAATTTTGGAAATAAGATTTCTAACCGGTCCAAATATCTGCAATTAATATAAAATCGTTCCAAATCAGCTGGGAGTGCTACCAAATTCTTAGAGGCTGAAGGAAAACTTTTTACCATAAACTTATCACCCACAGAGATTAGAATCAGCACGTCGGAACGATCGAAAAACGCTGGGTTTTTCTCAAAAAGAGTATCACGATGTCTCATAATAAAATCACGAAACCATGATTGTTCGATTAAATGAGACATCAGTCCTGCCAATATCGGACCATCAATCGTGTTGGAGCAGTTTAACGAGGATACGATGTGCAACATCAGCGATTCATTTTCCGAAGCACTAGGATTTAGAAGAATCAAATGAGGCTTTAAACTCTCTAAGGAGGTGCATTTATTGGTTATAAAAAACGTCATTAGGTAGCAAAATGCCTCCTCCGTTAAAACCGGGACAGAGCCAAACAGCTGTTTAAACAAGTCCAGAAGAGCAACCAGTTGCTCAGAAGTGGCATCAACCACGAAGGGATTGGAGCCGTCCTTCGGTGATTCGTGCACAATATCACCGGAAAGGCCTTTTGCAATGGCGGCCTGTTGAATTTGGTAAAATAGTGCTGAAGAGGGTTGATTTTTAAAAGAAAGGAAGATAGGCATGGCGCACCCGAAAAGTTCTAAGAATATACTAATCAACAAACAATGACAATAATTTTTTCACAATGAATCATCATGATGCACCAAGGAAGACCATCGTTTCTAGATTGATAAAATCGTTGCTGAGAAAATCCTTTTAATCGATAGTAATAGAAATACTCGACACAATATAAAAACTAGATGGTTGCTGATTGCCATAAAAACTTTGCACAACCGGAAAACCAAGGCCCGCTCGCACGATGAACCATGGTTCAGCCAATGATAATGAAGGCACAAGTGATACCACATTACCACCGGTGTCCGGGAAATAATTACCAGTTATTTGGTCTTTTTCAGCGTATACACCATACAGTTCAAGCAAGGCAGACACAATCGATTCATTGGGTACTGCAACAACCACATGACCAATCCCTCCTTGATAAAACACGACAGAACCTAAGCGAGAGTTCTTATATGAGCCCGAAAAGAGCATGCCGCTTGATGCAAAGACCTGCCAATCTGGTGTGGTACGATTGTACGTCGTGCCTATGAAATAGGTAAACGCATTATAACTTTCTTGGCTGAAATCCTTATCCGGAACAGTCAACGCCCCAACAATTGTGACTTGATCTTGATGATAGAGATTTCCTTCTGCATAAATCGCTTGTTCTAACTGAAAGGTTAAATCACCCAATTGTGAAAAACTGTAATAACTGCCTTTTGTCGTCGCAGACAGAGGATAGCCGAAATAAAACGAGGTACTGTCCGTGATGCCATAGGTTAATGATGCCAATGCATTTCTAAAAGGTCCCACCCCCGGATATGGGCTTAAGTTATCCAGCTCCAGCTGGACTTTATTTCTACCTATGAGGTTTTGTCCGAAAGAAACAAAGGGGCCAGGCTGTTGGGAGGTAGGCAATGCAAAATTGCCAGCGACTAAAGGGGCCGGATCATCATTTTGAGGATCGGTTGCTCCACAAGACAGACCAATATTTAAGGATAATAAGCAAAAAATGCCCAGTCGTTCAATCCATCGCCCCACAAGCTACTCGCCCATTTAATGCCTATTTTATTAATCTACATCATAGCGCTGCTGGGCTTCAATTCAAAGAGTTCCGTGATGGTTTTGGCAAGCTCTCTCCTTGAGAAACAACCAGGTTGCCAGTTTTCTTGCTGAGTCGAATCGGCTGTCTTTGGTTGGTTGGTTGTGTCTACTTGCTGATCTTGGTCATTGGTTTCTTCGGATTTCCTCAATGAATTGGTCATTTTTGCATAACTGCCTTGATTTTTAAGAAAAGTTTCTGTGTTTTGCAACAAGGTATGCACAGGATCGGCAACCTCGACGTGTTTTAAGGCGCGGGCAGGGTAAAGAAACTCAGCCATTTTTCTAAATAGTCCATTCACTGCCGCAAACGCTGAATGTATTGCATGCCCTGGTCGCGCACCAAAAATAGCGGCGATTCGCCCTATCAACATCGCTAAAACAAAGGCAATCATCTTGACATGAGTGGTCACCAAGGTATAGGCCGAGTAAAGCAGAAAATTTAAACAGACTATCAATCGAGACAGGTCTTTTGCCGCTCTTTCCGCTAACGCCGTCCAGGCTCTCTTCATCGGCTCTAACGGGTGTGGTTTTTTCTTAGCCCAAGCTACTAACGTTAAGACAACCGATATAACACAACGTAAAACCAAAGGAATATAGGTCAATGGAATACCGAACAATTGAAAGGCAATCGATCGTTTCAACTCTGGATAGAGTAACTTTTTCAACGACCGGCTCTCATCTTTGCTAAAATGCGACTCGATCTGTCTTGAAAGTTCAAACTTGCGCATCAAACCAAGTTTTTGAACTGCCTTTCTATGGGTAAACAACCAAGACAAAAAGTAAAACCGTTGTATATCTTTATCTGCCATGGGGTCGATTTGACGCCATGTTGGCAATGGCCCGTTACTCAAAGTCGGCAAGGGGTTTGGCTCGCCTTGCAGTCCTTTATATAACATGATAGCAATCTTTCCGCCAATAAGAGGATAACTGGCTTCAGGCACATTACCCAACTCGGATTTCATATGATCACTGACCCAGGGGATAGGATGCCCAGCCACCCCGTTGGCCAGCAAATATCCTAAACTATAAGCCAATGCTAAATACGTACTGATGGTGAGGGGATCTTCGCCAAAACGATAAAGCGCGTTGGCAGTCAGTCCACTTGGGCCATGCATTAATGTATCCCACGCCATATTTAGAATTTGTCCTTGCGCGGTCCCTCCTGACAGTGCTGCTGTTAATTTTGAGGAGCCGATCGTATAAGCAAACTGCGTAAACGATTTGACGTAGTTTGCTCCCATCAATGACGAGGTAGCCATCGGTGCATAAATAGCACCAAAGCCCAAGGCGCAAGCGGAACTAAACGCCAATCCTGCCAAAGGATCCTTGGCATACACTTCAGAAAAAACACTACCAAAGGCATAAAAACCATGAGCCGCTGCGGTTAAAATATCATTGTGATCCCCTGAGGTTAAAGGATAAGGAACACTGGTTAACTCACTTAAAGACGGTGGAGGTTCTTGTGGTAGCGGAGCACATTGATTCAAAATATGGTCTAGACGAGATTTCTCAATTGTTGCAATGGCGTTTATCTCTTCCAAGACGGCTTTCAGTGTTTCATCCAGAGTCACCATGTCAGAAGTGGACTTCCAATCCGTTAAAATCTCGACAGGCATCTCAACAACCATCTCACGCCCCAAAGCTCGGATCCCTGAACCAATGTCTCGCATCGCATAAAAAATTTGTTTGAAAATGGCAACGGGTTTATGCCACATGGGGTAGTTGGGCTTTGCCAATTTTCGAAGCGTTGATGATTTTAAATGAAAATCCTTATTTGACCACACCTCTTCTTCCCAAGGATGGGTTGAAACAAAAAAACTCTTGAAAATATTTAACACGAAATAAAAACTGCTTTTTAGAAAGGCCCATCCATTGCGATGAGTTTGCCAGCGTGTCGCATAGATAGTGTCAAGCGGTTCCTTCTTATCGCCATTTTTTACGTATGGCTTTTTATTAACATACTCGACACTATCACACCCTTCGATAAAGCTAATCGCCAACAGCGCATCTCGCTCTGCAGCGGGTGATAAATCATCATTCGAAAAATCATATGAAATTAATTGGTTAGGGGTGTCGCTATTAAACACACCGTGATGTTCTGCCTCAACGGCATTGCGAGGATCAGCCGTATGATTATCCATGACGATAAGCGCATCGACAATCACCTCATCAAATTTTCCTCGCGTCAATGCAAAACGGCGACCCAGACTATAGGTCATGTCTTGGTTAATCCCCTGCAAGGTATACAATTGGTGCAACATTTGCTGTTTCACAAATTCAAGAATGGAATTTTGCCCTCTGGCTCTATTGTTTGCCCTCAGATCAGAAGAATTAGTCAGTGAAGACAAGTACTGACGAGCACGAGCAATATCGGCGTCGAGATCACGCTTGATTTGTTTAAAGACCTCTTCCTTTAATAAACCATCCAAAGGAATGCCTATAAACTCACCATCCAAGCTGGTCTTTAAACCTTCTAGTTCTCGAATATAGTGCTTGAAACATTGATCATAGGTCTCTGCAGTATTGTTATTATTGACCAATGATTCTATTTTTTCTAAGGCTTCAAGCCTTTCCTGATAAAAATCCAGTAATTTAAGCTTCACCCGTTGAGAATTGCTTTCCATGCCTTTGGCTATTCGTTGATGGGCGTATACACGGTAATGGCCCAAAGCTCCCGTGACTTTAGAAGTGATGGAATTTGTCTTTACTATTCCCCACCGAACGCCTATTTTTAAGTTTTCTGGGCTGGTTTCCCACAGTTGCGAATGATGTTTTCCATTTTTTTTTATAAATTTGACATTATGCGAGGATTCTTTATCGCAGTAATGGATCGTCTTCAAATATGTATCTTTACGTTTGGAAGCAGCAATCCAAGGAACAGAAGAGTCGGTAGGCAAATCAAGCGCGGTCTCGATATTATTGGTTATAAATGAGTTGTATCGGTTCTGATTACTCGCCTTTAATAACTCTTTAGCACTGCTTGGTCCACTCATCGATCGCCCTACCCTTGTCATTTGGTGATGTTATCAGCGCATTATAAAGGCATTTTATTGATAAATAAATGCCTTTTAGTTGATATTTTTAAAATAATGCGTAAAATAAATTCTTTGATGTCTAAAAATACGCATGTATCGATGCCTGATGGCGGAGATTGCTTAATAATCCCCTAAGATTCATGCTGTAAAATACTCACATAATACTCACTTAAGCACATTATGGAGAAATAAATGGCAATAACCAGATATGAAGATACTCCACTCGCAACGAATAATGCGGAAACCATCACAAAAATAGAAGCACTTCTATCCAAGTATCCTAAACAGCTTGGTGAGAGCAAAAATATAAAAGATGCTAGGAGTTTTTTAAAGGCGTTACTTGAAGCCGTTAAGATGTTGCATGGTACTATTTACCCTTCCTTTAATGACGGCAGACATCCATCATTGAGTCAAGTAAAAGATATTGGAACACAGTTAGATAACCTTTCCCAACACCCATTTTATAGGATGCTGCTTGGCACTGAAAATCCTAATCCTATGGATCCCATCTCTTTTGAGTTAGTCGAACTCGCTAGTGAAACCATAACAAAGATAAACCCAACGATGAAGGATCTAACTCCGTTTATTGAACCAGTAACTCTTTTAAACTTTTACCATTCGGTAACAAAGAGTATCTTTTTCATACTTGCCCCGAAATCTTTTAAAGAATGGCATCGTGTAAATAATGCTAAGATACAATCAGATAAAACAGGGGGCGCTTTAACAGGGCTACTTGATACAGAGCTTGCAAGACGTAAAAATGACTTATTAAGCCGTTTAACCCGGGCAAAAGAAAACCATGCAACGCATAAAACGCTAACAGGATTATTAGTGACATTAAAGACAGCGGAAATAGCGTATTATCGTTACATTACCAATAAACTTATATCTGACGCCGATAGAATATGCGGTGACAACGGCCAAGATACGCTTTCTACTATATGTGCAAGAATACTTGAAATCAACGAACTTCTAACAAGCCACACGGAGCAAGTTGAAGAGTATTCAAAACTCACACTGAAACAATTATTTGAAATACATCAGATACCATTTCAAGATCACCCACTTTATGCTCAACCAAAACCCTTGCGATATCTTGGAATTGGAGCAGATAATCAAGAGATGCCTGTTTTCGCTGCTATACATGATGACGAGATTGCTCCTCTCTGCGAGCAACTTCGTACAAAAATTGATAATATTCCTCGTCTGAGTGATGATTTAAAGGCACAGGCGATGATTCACTTTGCTACAGAATCTAATACTTGCTTTCAAACGTTTGACACCAGGTTGCAAAACACCACCGATGAAGCGCAATTACAAGCATTAGAACGTGATATCATAGCGTTTAAGGATCAAAATGATTTATTAAAGGCGATAAACTCTCTTGGTAACCATAGCCCAGTAGAACAGTTGAAGACTGCTTATACTCAATTTCTGGGGAATTTAGATTCATTGATTGAACAAGTACGAACCAAAATTCGAGAGCAAAATAACGACCAGATCAATAAGACCATTTGTCAGAATACCTTAAGAATTGATGAGATTTTTAAGTCTTCTAATGAAGGTAGTCTTAGCGAACTTATTTCTTCTATTAATCAACGGCATTTAGAATTAATAGAGGATGATCACAAGCTTGTAGAAAAAATGCTGAAGGATCCAAACCACAACGACCCCTATTTAATAGGCAAGAAAAGTCAAACAACCTCGCCCCTAGATGATTTGCAATCAAAATTAAATGGATACAGAATAGAAAAAGTGAATTTAGAAGTATCTTTACAATTTTTATATGAAACATTAGAAAAGTGTGAAAATAATAGCGTTAAAAAATCTAAAATCTTGGGCGGGATTGTTATCGTTCAACAGTCATGGTGGGATTGCTTTTCTCGTATCCAATACTTAATGGATTCAATTGAGTCAGAAATTAACCACATAACGAAAAAAGAATCTAAGGCAGCCATTGAAATGCTCGAGGCACTAAAGCCGGTTATTGAAAATTCTATAGAATGCGCAAACGATTTAAGAAACTTACAGACGAACGATAACTTTGTAAGTTCTATATTAAAATTACGAACAAAAATTGACCTCAATGCCCAGTCCATTGAAAAATTAACCATGCCATTTACGGTCGAGGACATTAAAAAGCCTTGCCAAGATCAATTATCGCAACTAGTTGAGTTACATCAATTATTAAAATCTAACGTGGATTTGATGGCGAAACAGCGCGCATCACAAACCATTACTCGATTAAATCAAGATATCGCAAACGACCAGATTGCTTTTGAAACACTAAAAGATACTCCAATAACAGATATAACCCGTTTTAAAGAGCAATATCTCCAACTGCAAGAAAAAATTATCGCAGAACATCAAAAAATAGATGAACTAGAAAGAATATCTCCGTTGCTAGAGGATTCATTAGTCAACAAGATTCAAGAGATCAAAGCTCAATCATTGACAGAGAAAACACTCAAAGACGCTAGCGAAGACTACTTCAAAAAACTACATAGTGAAGCGGAACGACAAAAGAGAATGACCCCTTTCACCCAGAGCCTTAAAGATTATTTGGCAACTATAAATACGCGATTAGGACTCAGAAGGGATAAAAAGCGTGAAGAAACGGTCCTTAATTTAATAGAAAGCTTAGAAAATTATCACAATAAATCTGAGGCCGGTATGCAAGCGCTTCTTACACAGCTTGAAGACGCCATCAATCAGTCGCCAGGCCATCGCTTACAACCCATACTGCATGCTATCAAGGCTAAGATTTATGATGAGCTAGACTTGCCCAAGACTATCATGGTAGATAACGTGCAAGGGCAACCCATTGGGGAAATAAACAAATACCTTGTTAAGAAAGAAGAACTTAACCTAACAATCTCTGAAATGAGGAACTATGGTAACTCCTTACAGAATGAAAACGACCCCACCGGTCAGGTAGTCATCCAGTTATCAAATACCCTAAAATCCTATGCCGATGATTTTTTCAAACGCTATCCCACAAAAGCTCCTAGTCAAGAGGAATGCCGGCGGTTTTTTGACAAATTCTACGCACGATTGCATAGCGAAGATGGGATCATGGAAAAGCACAGTCACATTAAATGGCTACCGATTGTCAAAAACATCATAGCCGCTCTTCTCTTGATCCTGCCTATAAAGATGCTGTGTTCAAAATTAGGCAAAGAAAAACGCTGTAGTTTCTTCGGTGAACAAACACGAAAAATGACCATGCGTGACAAGATAGAACAAGCACTACGTGATATACCAATATCAGAACCGGTTGCAGCAGGTGTTTAACGCCTAATCGGCGAAGTTCCATATCCACAAGTCCCCGCTCAGGCGGGGATTTTTATTTGTCCATCACTCCAGTTAAAATTAGTCTCCGTCCCTGACAAAAAAATCGGTCATGCCCGTGAAGACGGAAACCATTATCATTTGCAGGGAATGACTCTATGGAAAAATAATGCTGGTCCAACAATAAGAAGTGTAATTTAGCAACCAACCAGGATGAATAATGGAAGAGAAGCAATATTTTGTTTATATATTAGCCAGCAAGGCCTATGGAACCCTTTATACTGGCATTACCAGTAATCTTGTGCAACGGGTATACCAACACAAGGAAGGTTTGGCTGAAGGATTTACAAAAAGATACCATGTTCATCGTTTGGTTTATTATGAAATTCACTCTGATGTCAATGAAGCAATAACCAGAGAAAAACGCATCAAGAAGT
>Ga0214923_10002333_pt1 | contig 25383 bp, 21 predicted proteins | sample LL1510_MetaG_FD_177993 | JGI IMG/M metagenome (GOLD analysis project Ga0214923, IMG submission 177993) | Freshwater microbial communities from Lake Lanier, Atlanta, Georgia, United States - LL-1510 | ecosystem: Environmental > Aquatic > Freshwater > Lake | place: USA: Georgia | collected...
AGGGTTCAATAGTATCCAAGAAAGTGGCCTGAAGCGTGGGTAGTGCAGAAGGTTCTTTTGTTGCAGAAGATTCTGGTGGCGCAGAAGGCGCAGAAGATTCTGGTGGCGCAGAAGGCGCAGAAGATTCTGGTGGCGCAGAAGGCGCAGAAGATTCTGTTGGCGCGGAAGGTTCAGGGTCTTCTGACTTTACAATTGCTGATGAGGATGCAGTAGTGGGTATTGGAAAGGGTTCCGTAGAATTAAAGAATTCATCCCAAAAATTATTGTCTTCTTGTAGAGTATCTTCTTGAGGATCCAAGAAGACATCGTCATTAGAGTTGCGTCTTGATTGTTGAGGACCTTCAAAAGCACTATCAGTACGAGTCAAGGTGGTTGTAGGCTCTGTAATGTCCGAGAATACCGGGGAAGGAATGTAAGACATCTTTTTTATTATAATCTACCGCTATAATTTAAAAAAAAGTAATTAACAAATTAATTTAGATAGTGTTAATGACAAGTAGTTTAATGACAGGTCTTGAAAAGTGTCTTGAAAGCTATGTACCTGAGCACACTGTTAGAAATGCGACAGTAAATAAATTCAAAAAGCTTATTACTGACACTTTAAGTGAGCACCCAGTTTACACTGGCTATAAGCTTAGTGAAGACAACATTTTAAAACTGGCATTAAATCTTGAAAGAGGTGTATTTAATTATGCCTTACGTGGGTACTGTAAAAAGAAAGTCAATGATACATGGAATGACCAATTTAAACGGTTGTACATGAATCGGCTTGTGTGTATTTTTGGAAACCTCAACCCAAATAGTTATATTAAGAACGTACTTCTCCTAAAAAGACTTCTTGATGGTGAAATCGATGAATTTGAGCTGTGTAATCTTGATCCTGGGAACATGTTTCCTGAACGTCACCAAGCTGCCATAGCCAAGTACAAGGCGGACAGTGAAGCTATCAAACCAATCAACCTCGATGACATTCCAGACGGCATTCTCAAGTGTAACAAATGCAAAAGTTACAAGACAGAGTATGTAGAACTACAAACAAGGAGCCCTGATGAACCCACTTCTAAATTCTGTTACTGCCACAAGTGCGGATTTCGTTGGAAGTTCTGTTAGCTCGAAATTCTCTACAATCAACGAAAAATTGAAATTGAGCCGTGCACAACACGTTTTCAAGATGACCGACGCTCACCAACAACAAATTGCCAACTTGATTCAACAGAAACGTACTTTGTATAGACGTATGAACAGTCCCAAGGTTGACCTTATAGATAAAGACACCACTTTACTATTCACATGGAAGTCCCAGGCGTTGACACATCTAATATTGAAGTTCAAATAATAGATGAACAAATTATATTAGTGACATTGAGAAAACCAGCTCCTGAGATCGATGAAAAAGCTGTGTACAGAGAGTGTAAATACGGTAATATTACACGCCGTATTAAACTTCCAAGCAAAGTAATGTCCACTTGTCCGGTCCTAAACGTATCAAACGGCATGTTAGTATTGAACTTTTCAAAAGTTGAACAATAAAGTTTCTTTCAAGTTCAATTTAAAGAAATTGAAAATATTGTAAATGTACACATTTAAGGAGATGTATACAGGTTATTGGACACCAGGCAGCACTTACAATCGTGGGGACATTGTGTATTGTACGAGTGGGTATTACGTATGTGTACTCAATCATGTGTCGGACAATTTGACATTCCCAAATCCTGAGGACATACACTGGATTGCACTATCACCAGATATATTTACCAACCCTATATTCTGTACATCGGGTTCTTTGATAGAATCTTCAAGACATTTTGGCCCAAGTCTCACAAGGGAACCGGTCTTAACTCAAAGTGAACCAATTTTGACGACAATCCCGCTTACGGCTTCAAAACAAAAGTCTAAACTTAAGCGCAAGCTTGAGGACATTGAAAGCCAAATTGACTCCCACAAAAAGCGAAGTCGTGTGGAAGCAGATGTTTCTGATTTGCGCGATCAACTTCTTCTTTTGAAACTCGACATTCCTACAAAAGCATATATTCTTGAAAAACACGACAATGCAAAAAAGGCCGGTAACAGTGACTACAGCAAAACCATTACTTGGCTAAAAACAGTTGCCAAATTGCCCTTCAACAAGCACAAGCGCTTCCCCGTGACAGCTGAAAGTGACCCTAATGAGCTTACCGAATTTTTTGATGATGTCAAGGCAAAATTGGACAAACACATCCTTGGACTTGAACCGGTGAAGCAAGAGATCCTACAATTTTTGGCAAGAAAAATAACTAATCCCAACGGCAAAGGACATGTTCTTGCTCTTTGCGGTCAAAAAGGTGTTGGTAAGACCAAGATCATTCGAAGCCTTGCTGAAGCACTACAACTTCCATTTTATCAAATCAACTTTGGAGGTCTCAACGATGTCAACGTCCTCACTGGACACTCGGAAACATACGTTGGGTCAAAGCCAGGAAAAATCGCAGACATCTTGTGCCATGCCGGATATATGAACCCTATCATGTATCTCGACGAAATTGACAAAATGAGCGAGTCCAAAAGTCAAGAGCTCAACGGCATCCTTACTCACCTTCTCGATGAAGAACAAAACGACAAGTTCCAAGACAATTACTTGGGAAATGTCACTTTAAATTTGTCTAAAGTATTCTTTGTTATCGCATTTAATGACATCACTAAAGTAGATGAAATTGTTTCAGACAGGATGACTACAATTTATGTCAGCCCACCTTCATTTGATGAAAAATTACAAATCGCCAAAACAAAGGTGATCCCCGAAATCGTGAGCTCAGTCAACATGCAACGCAACGTGTGTATTCCAGATGATGTCATCCGACATGTGATGTCCTACACATTAGATGATCCAGGTGTAAGGCAACTAAAGAAAAACATTGAAAAAGTAATCTACAAACTTAACTATGATACACTTGTATGCGGAAACAACCTACCCAACGGACTGACCCTAGAACAAACATCCTCACGTCGATCACGTACAAAAACTACTGTAATTGTAAGCCAAGACTATGTGGACAGGGTGATATCGAAAAAGGAAACTGATACAAGTTATTTATCAATGTACACCTAACGACAAACAAAAAGAATACCCAAGGTTGTCCTTTTTTGACTCAGCCCCGTATACACTAAAATACAAAGAACAATGCTATGAAAACAAAAAGAATTCCTATATAAAAGTATCGGTTGTCCTTTTGAACAATATGACTCAAGTGGTCTACTAGATTGCGTCCGTCTTGTGGATTCAACAAGTCCCCAAGAAATCCCAAAATAGCATCAGAAAAGCTTTTAAAAAATATGTGAACGGGCCCTTTTGATTCACCATTTTCACTACTAGCTTGTGATTGTGAGCCTTTAAGGAACACATTTGAAATGACATAACTTTTGGGTTGCTGTAGAATATTTCGTGTTTCCTCGTAAGGCTTGTACTCGGCAAAGGTATTTTCCATTACTTTTACTCAGAAATTTCGCTTAAATTAATAGGATTCTCAAACAATGGTAATTTCAGGAATGGTTTACTGTGGACATTAGGAATCAAACTTTGAAGGTTTGCAAGTTTTTGACGCGTGTCTCTTAAATTTGTCTGGATCTTTAGCAAAATGATGTCCATTTGTGTACTAATGTTTGGATCATTCTGATATGTAAATTTAAGGTTTTCTATGCCCATTTTTGCATGTTCAAGTTCACTTAAAAGGATACTTAGTGATTCACAAGACTTGAAAAATGTTTCGCTTTCATTATTTGTGGGTGCAAGGTGTTTGCTGTTTAGAAAATGCGTAATGGTATCCAAGGCTTCATTCACGATGCTGTTTATTTCAAAAATGGCTTGCTTACGAGAATCTGCAAGCAAAAAACGTTTTAGTGGCTGATACAAGACATCGGACTCCAACGAGATTACGCCATCGTAACTTCTTGTGATTCTTCCATTTTTCTGTATTTTGCTTATTATCTTGAGATTGATAAGCAATTTGTCCGGCAAGTTCATTACATAAGTCTTTGAAAAAAAACAGACAAAAACCGCCGCGGTTCACTAGTTTCTTTTTTTTAGGTGTGCTTTGTATGTTGTGCTTGTTATGTCTGGAAGACCGGACTGGGACACGTATTTCATTCAATTAGCTGAAGCTGTGAAACAACGATCCCCTGATTTTACCAAAGTCGGTGCAGTAATGGTGTCTCAAAAAGACCACAGAATTATCGCTTGTGGGTACAATGGACTTCCTCAAGGCATATCAGATGACATAGATTGGAATGACAGAGACCTTGTTCACAGTATGGTCATTCATGCCGAAGCCAATTGTATTTTGTATGCCAATAGCAAATTCGAAAATACTACCATGTACATTTCCAAGAGCCCATGTACCAAGTGCATCAAATTGATTGCCGCAGCTCAAATACGCAAAATCGTATACAAAGAACCTTACAAGGACATTGAGCTCGTCAAACGATTGTGTGATATCTTCAAAATTGAATTAGTTCAATTCTGCAATTAATTGCATTTAAAGTTTAAAAAATTGAGTTGTACACAAGCAAATAGTTATCTGTCAATGAATCTAGAAACGCAAATTGATCTTCTCAAAAATGAGATTCAGGCAATGATTAATAATGGTGATAACACAGATGCAAAAGAGGCCAAGACTGCCACACTGCGAGAACTTACTCATAGATTGCGTTCTGACACGAACGATTGTATGGACGACACTAATGATGACACTAACGCTGAGGTGGACGCGAACGCTGTGGTTGACACTACAACAGGGGAACGATACCTTGACTTTCTCAGTTACTCTCAAATATATTCCCAATACGATCCTAAGGATGTGCAAGGTATCTTATTCCTAGACGTGTCTGTACTTACAAAGTATGGGTTGTGTCCATTTATTAAAATTGAGCTGGACCCAAATAATGCCGAAATGAATGTATCCAATGCAAATGCTATTCGAAACGAACGACTCAAGTGGCTTGAGAGTCAAGACGACAAAGGTGAATTGTATGGAAATCTTGTAGACACGTTGGTGCACAAGAAGGGTATAAAGGAAGCCCAAGGTGAACTTGACGCTGTCACTCTTGAGATTCAAGAATTCATAAACACGCACCTTGACCCGGAACACAAGGTCACCCTTGAGACGGTAGAAACAATGGTATCAGAAGTGGTGTCCAGCAACATCAAAACCAAGAAGATAAAAATGGTATTCAAGAATGTTGTCAAATTGTTGACAGATCTGTTTCACGAGACTGGTATACCTCTACATGAGTACATCAGTCTTAAATACGACATTCAAATCGTCTTGAATACAAACTGTGACAGCGACAACATTAGCGTCGGCGCAAGTGACAATGATAAATTACGCAGTATTTTTTCAGACAATTTTCTTGAATTGTGCAAACGGTACTCCGACGCGAATGCTCTTGTACAACAACGTACTCGCTACGTGAACAATGTATTAAAAAACTTGACAAACGAGTTGTATTTGTACATAACACATCAAAAGAACTTTTACATGACGGCCAAGCCCAAGTCCGTGAGCCAAGAAGGGAAGTACTTTAAGCGCTGGGTGCTACTTACAGACGATGAACGCCAAGATCGTTTTTCCAGTTTTGCTAATTATTATATTGAAAAGTACATGGTGCAAGAAGGTATTCTCGACACAAGTAGACGCGAGGCAACAGTAAAAAGTTTGACCGATTTGCTTGTAGAAGGATATACTTCCAAGAGACTGATGTACAAACATTTGAACTACACGCCCAAAAAAGGAATGATTGAGGGCATCAAAATACTGAAGTACAATCGTGACACTCACACATTTTGGCTCAAGTACGGTGAACTTCCACAAGGCTCTGAAGATAGATCCAAAAAGAAGAGCTCAACAAAAAGTATATTTTCCAAGGAAACCGAAAAGGTCATCAATGAGGCAGTCTTGTATTACGTCATAAAGAATAATGGAACGGCAAGTGATACAAAGCTGTTTATTGAGCATATCAAAAACAAACTTAAAATAAAGAAAATATCTTCTGGTGATAAAGCCAAGCTATTACAAAAATACACAGACATCAGTTCGGTTGTTTTGGAGTCCAAAAAAGACTCTAGTACTTTGCAACACGTAGTGTAACACGCACTTTGACACTTCGACACTTCGACACTTCGACACTTCGACACTTCGACACTTCGACACTTCGACACTTCGTTTGTATGCAATAAAAGTAATCAGGGTTCCTTGTAAATGGGTGGATTGTATTTTGCCATTTACAATGACATTGGTTTTAATGCCGATTTTGTCACTTATTTTATGAAAATGAAATCGCGTGGACAAGATGACACATCATTTGAAACGGACACATCTCCTTGCATTAATCAAGTAAACTACAATCAAGCGCTAATGTGTTTAAGCAAACGTGAGATCCAAAACTACAAACAAATCAATTACACATATGGATACCATCATACCAAGATTAACGATACATCAGACAACTACGTACAGCCATTTAGTGACCCCAAATTACACAAGGTACAAAAGTACCCAGAACTCCGCACACGACCAATACGAAAGTTGTTGTGTAATGGATCCGTATACAATTACACAGATTTAGTTCAGTCGGCTAATTTGACGGAGCGTGACCTCGACACAACATCGGATGTGGAAATCATCTTGCCGTTGTATATACAATATGGTCTAGAGAAAACATTACAGATGATCAAAGGAGATTATAGCTTTGTGCTTACTGAAAACACGGGAACATTTGACACAAAAAAGACCAATGTATATGTTGCAAGAGACCCCATGGGAATGCGTAGCTTGTACATGGTTTCTAGCACAGACCCCAAACGGTTGTTTTACATGTTTGTGAGTGAATTATCATCTGTGCCTGAATTTATCTTGAAGAACACATCAGAATTTACCGTGTCTGAAGTTCCACCTGGATCTTATTGGAGTTTCCAAGGGGCCCTTGATAAAGATAGCAAGTCATTGCCATTTTGCAAGTGGTTTAACATGGAATCGGAATTGAAGTATCTAGTGCCTACACCTGATCAACTATCGAGGTTATACAATGAAATACGTGAAACAACAACTTCTGCCGTGCTAAGAAGATACAACACAGACGTCTCATTTGGCATACTCCTCGCAGGGTTTGATAGTTGTATTATCCTCGCTGTATTGCTCAAAAATTACCCTCAATTAGACATTGATCTAATTACCATTGGAGAAACAGATATCCGCGTTGCTGAAGAATGCGTTGATTACTGTAGACGTATGTATCCAGAATCTCAACTGCGACACCACAAACTATCCGTGGACAAAAAAACACGGTCCGTGCAAACACGGTCTCCCATGGATTATCTTGTAGAGTATGTCCTTTCACATACAAACATTAAAGTTCTTTTGTCAGGATATTACCTTGATGAACTATTTCAATTGGAAATTCCGCCAACCCTAAACTATGATGAAATGTATAATGGCATCGAATTTGCGTTTCCCTTTACCGATTTGACGTTTGTTAGTTTAATCAATAGCATCTCATTAAGCCTCAAATCGCCTCAACGTTATGACTACACCAAAAGCCCCATCGAAAAATATATCATTCGAAAGGCATTTGATATAGACTACAAATATCTCCCATATTCTGTCCTGTGGGCACGCTCTAAAACAGCATCATTGCGGTAAACTTGATCAACTTTTTTAAAGACTTAAGTATTAATGGACAAACTAACAGAAATACTAAGCCACTTTTTTGTTCCACCAACATTAAAGAAGACAAACAAAAAGACTGAAAATTCAATCACAAATACAACGTTAAATAGCACGTCAAATAGTATGTCGACCACGTCAAATAGTACGTCAAGTACACCACCTCTAAGCGACAGCGAACACAGCGAGCGCCCCAAAGAGCACAGCGAGCGCCACAGCGACAGCGAGCGCCACAGCGACAGCGAACACAGCGAGCGCCCCAACGACAGCGAGCGCCACAGCGACAGCGAGCGCCCCAACGACAGCGATAGCGAAGAGGACCAGCCTGTATTCACAAAGTATATCTTGAAGGCATCGGAATTGGCCGAATCACGAGTATTTATTGTAGGGAGTGATGCCAAAGAAAATATGAGGACGTTGGGGGATATTCTTCATAAATTGAGCAATGCAGCGACAGAAAGTACTTTTCAAAAGACAATAAAAGTTTTAAGCAATTCAAAGAACAAATATAGCTATAAAAAAATGCTGCTGGAGAATCCTTATTTGTATTTTACAGAGTTTACAATACACTCCAAGTTTACAGAAAAGCTAATTACAAAGGAACATAAAAAATGCGTGGTGATTGTAGATTTCCAATTGGTACTTGAGGATGCTCAATTGGTAAACAAACTAGACAATTGTGTTGTAATAGTTGTCAATAACTTTAGGGACACGGGTATTCTTGTTGAGACATACAAGTCCACCATTGCGAAAAAGATATTGGTTTTCAAACGTGGCAATTTAAAAATGCTACAGCGTCACTTTTACAAAAAAATAGTGTGTCCGCTAAATTTGCATTTGAACTTGTTCCCTACATTTGATCAATTCTACAAAGCAATTTCCGACGAGGAGCTAGACATTCGTTTTTTGGTCCTGGTGAACAACCAATTAAAGTGGAATTAGTTACACAGGGGCACTTGCCACAGCTTCTGGATCAGTAAAGTTTTGCCTCCATTCGCCATTTCCATCAGAAGGAGGTTTGCACTTTTCAGTAACAATGACACCAGCATTGATAAGCAAAGTGGCTACAAGAGGTGCAGTCGTAGGTTCTTCCCATCTTACATTGTAGGGCAAACCCATTGCACGTGCAAACTTTTGGAGTACTTCGTTTGCAGTGCCTTTAGTAGAACTTAGCAATTGCTTGTAAGCTTGATTGACAGATTCTTGTAGCTTTAGGGTGTCCCCGCCAAACAGTGCAATGAGCTGATCATTTGTCACATTGATACAACTTGGATGAATATGAATATGAGGTTCTATGAGTTTGCTCGTTGCTGTTGGTGTGTATTGAGCTGTGTAATTTGCATAAGACTCGAGTGCACTTCGACCAGAAAGAACGTTCATCGTAACAACAAAGGCAATAGAGAGAATAATACTTAATTGGAAATCAACTTGACTAATGTAGAGAATCAATGTAAGTGCAAGCATCTTAAAGTAAGTGTTCTTGAAAAGTCCCTTCATGAAATCCGGGGGATTAGGTGCAATACTAGAAGCGTACAATGTCAACGTTATTTTTAGAATTGCCATAATGTAAGGATTTGTCATGGCGGGTTGAATAAACTCCTCTGCTCGTTTTGAAAATTCTTTTAACTGTTCCATTGTTGTATTGTAAGTACCAAATAAATTAACTTACGTAAATTTACATACGTTAATTTACCTTTGCAATTTTACGTGTGAATAAGTAAATTTTTTTCAGAATGTCTTGTAATGGTATTAATGGCCTTGCAAGGTACACGCTCAGTGAAGCGTAAACTGAGTAAGCTCGATTTAGAGTTAGACCGTACGGAATACATACCAAGAGAAATCTCATCAACACCACAATTACACGCTAACAGCAAGATCTTATCAGATTACCTTTACTATCCTGACTCTAGATCACCCAACTCCAAGTTTGACGAGGAATGCATTGCACGTTATGGCGAACAGACGTGTATACTTTACCAAATTCAACAAGACACATCTAGTGATAAATATGAATTGCGTACCCTGAACAATGCAAGTGATCCTATATGTGTTTCAAAAAAGCTGTTTTCTGAATTAATTCCTAGTTTAGTATCTAAAAAGTACACTGTGGTCATAGTTGATTATATTACAGGTTCTGGCCATGATATTACCGCAGTTCATACAAATGACATAAAATTATTTAATCCAATTATTCTTTTTTAACACACGCACATACATCACACACGCGTGTGTTTATTTAAAACAAACTAAACTACGTAATTAATTGTATGAAATGAGTGCATCTGAAAAGGGGGTAATACAGTATTACTTCAACTTACACAAGGAATATGCCTCAAAATATGGTGATAGGACGGTGGTGTTGATGCAAATGGGTGCATTTTACGAGATGATGGGTCTTCCAGGAGGGCAATTCGACATTCACAAGGTAGCAAGTGTAATTAATGTAAATGTAACACGGAGTAATAAAGGGATTCAGGAAGTTTCTCTTAGTAACCCTTATCTTTCTGGATTTCCCCTTGCAAGTTTAAACAAGTACACATTGTCACTCATCGACAATGGATACACAGTAGTAGTGGTCGAGCAATCTGATGACAATCCCAAGGCCAGAAAGGTTACTGGAGTTTACTCGCTTGGAGCAATGCCGCTGGATGTCCTTGACACTAGGAATTGCGTGCTTATGACTGTGATATTTGAACAGGTGATGAGCGTGGTGTGCATAGATGTAGCTACAAGTGAAGTAACTGTTTACGAAGTGGAACCAAATCTGGACACTTTAGGTGAGTTGTCAAAGGCACACGACATAACAGAGCTTGTTGTGTTTAGTCGATCAAACACAGAATCATTTGAAACAGCAATACGCGAATCTATAGATTGCGATTCCATTCACTTCTTAATGGCGAACAATACCGCGGAAAATGTCAATTTTCAAGATAGATTTTTTAGACGTGTGTATTCCTGGATCAATTTTGGATTAATCTCACCTGCTGAGTACTTTAACATGGAATATCACCCAACAAGTCTATACAACTGTGTACTTGCACTTGAATTTCTCGAGAGCCACAATGAACGGTACCTGGTAAATTTGCGTCCGCCTAAGCTAGTACACCAGTCAGATGGAGTGTCCTTGCAGTTGAATACACTTCACCAGCTTGGCATTTTTGGAGGTCGCAAAAAGACAGATTGTGTATTCAATGTCGTCGATCACACCGTCACTGCTATAGGACGACGTGAGCTGCGAATGAGGTTGTCTAAACCATTTAAATGCCCCGACGAAATACGCACACGTCTTAATCTATGCGAAGCGTTCGACAAAGATGCGTCTTTTGACTATGTAAGAGCCGAATTGTCCAAGACGGTAGATGTGTCTAAACTGCATCGTAAGTTGGCTCTAGGGATTGCAAATATAGGTGACATCCTGTTAATTGCACAAACGTATACGCAGGTTATAGATATACTCTCTAAGTTGTCTAATGAAGTTCATGTACAGTTACAAGGGCAATTACAGAAAAACGTACAAACCATTGTGTCAGAAATACAAACCTTTGTGACACAAATACTAAATGTAATCACGGATGACAAGCATATGCATCCTTTTCATCGAGGTGTGTATCCATACCTTGACAAACTTGCAAGTGATATCCAGGCTCAATTTGACACACTAACGGGTATACGCAAGGTACTAGAGGATGCCATTGGTCAACCCGATTCAGTAAAACTTGTGTGTACTGAATCTGAATACACCTTTACCACGACCAAGATACGAATGGAAATTTTGCGCAAAAAGTTGCCGAAGGAATTCATGGATAAACTACGGATAAAAACTAATTCAAGTACTGTTAAGATTACTAGCAATGAAATAGAAAGGGTATCAGACACCATCAAAACGTCACGTGCTGTGCTTGACGAATCTGTGCGTCGCGAAACTGGAACCCTTGTAGAAAGGCTATACAAAAGTGCAACCCCATTTGCTGATGCAGTTGTAGATACAATAGCATTAATGGACGTTTGTTTGTCAAGTGTTCTGCTCAAGAGGAAATACAATTACTGTCTACCTCAAATAAGCACGTCAGACAAGGGGTCGGGTATAAGTGTGTCTGGATTAAGACACCCCGTTATCGAGCGTATTTCCAAGACGATTTATGTACCAGCTGATGTGACATTGGACGAAAATCAGTTTGGGATGATATTGTACGCAATTAACTCCACAGGTAAAAGCAGTTTACTTAGATCACTAGGAATCGCTGTGATCCTTGCACAATGCGGCATGTATGTACCCGCATCTGAAATCGTCTTGACCCCTTTTCATACCATCGCGTCCCAGGTAGACATGCAAGACAATATTATGAAAGGCCAAAGCTCGTTTGTGGCTGAGATGTCCGGTTTGCGCAGGATTGCTGAAGTTGCAGATTCGTATACACTTGTTTTAAGTGATGAGCTCACAAAAGGCACAGAACATATTTCTGCAACAAGTATTTTTGCATCAACAGTACTGTTCTTAAAAGACCGGGGAGCAAAATTCCTTTTCACAACGCATCTCACAGAAGTCAGTAAATTAGAATGTATTAAAAATTGTCGAGGTCTGCAAATTTGCCATTTAAGCGTGCACATTGACAATGGAAAAATCACTTTTGAACGCCAACTCCGTGAGGGAGTATGTGATGAACTCTATGGACTTGAAGTGGCCCGTGCGACAGGTGTCAACAAAATGCTTATAGATAAGGCGTTCCAGATCCGCAATGGACTAACCCAACGTACTCACAAGCGGGCAAATTCCAGCAAGTATAATGCGAAAAAAATTGTAGAATCATGTGAAATATGCGGACACCGTCCACACAATCCCACGCAGAAGGAGCTCGAAACACACCACATCCATTTCCAAAACACGGCAGACACACGAGGCTTTATATCACACTTTCACAAAAATACCTTGGGAAACTTGGTTGCGTTGTGCCACAAATGTCACTCAGAACTTCATAACGGACAACTTGCAATTCATGGCTACGTTCAAACATCAGATGGAATCAAATTACAATGGAATTATGTCTAAACCCAAATAAATTACACAATTAAGCATACAATTATTTAATTGTGTATAGTTAAGTAAGATGGACTTTTTTCTTGAGTACGTCTCCAAGAATATGAGCCCTAAAGAAATTCTAGATCAATGCTTTAAATACAAAACTTTGTGTAAACGTCATAGAAAAAAAGTATGCGAGCTTCTCCTCAAACGTCATGGATACGTTGTGGACGGATCTTACGATGCCTGCCAAGTTTACTTGATCTTGCATAAAGTGCTAAATGTAAGCTACATCAGAAACATGGATGCAAAGGATCCACTTAACGTTCAACGAATACTATACATAAAACGAAATATCCCTGAACCGTATAAAACTCAACTGTTACAATTCATTAAAGTCAATCAACTGGAGTAATCGAGTCTCGAGTCATTCCTTTTGCTAAGAATACAGCGCACACTGTAAATGTAAACTTTGCCAATATCTTATTAAATGGATCCAAGTCCGTACCTTGTGTAAAGCCTCTTAACGCATAACTATTGTAAATAAAAAACTCAAACAACACAACCAATAAACCCGTCAAGAATGGTGTAATATCCACATTGACGTCAAATCGACTGGTAGTTTGAATGTAATCTGCTAATAGATAACTCCCCGTTACAATAACTACTGCAGCAACTATCCGTGTAAGAAATACAGAAGTTACAGGAAACTTGGTCACGGGATAATAGTATATAATTACTGATTCCAACAACAGCATTGCAATTGCAATAGCAAATGGTGTTGTCATTTAAAATTAACAAAGTAAAAATTGTTCACATTTTAAATTGCTGCTTAAATTGTGCTTGTTTGTCCAATTCTATTTGCACCTTTAACTTTGAGAGGGCCTTTTCTATTCCATTTATCTTCATTTTGAGCTCTTTTATTTGAGATCTCAATTTGGCCGTTTCTACACTGGATTGGGATCCTTTACTTAATTTGCTGCCCATACAATTTGTATCTAAAAGTATTTTTTTCAATACGATTCACTACCATTTGTGATCCTTGTACAGATCCAAGATCTTGTTTTCAAATTCGTCCACAAACTCTGTGTAATTGCAGACGTGTCCATTCAGGAACTTTTGTCGAACGTTGTGTTTAAGATTTTGTAGACTAGCCATATTTTTCGCCAAGTAAACCGCCCTATTAACATAGTCGTCGTGCGAAAACGTAACGAATTCCTGCATCCCCGAGTTTTTCATGAGACTTGTTGTGACATTCTGGGAGTGATAGTGCCTGACATTGTCAAACAGCGTTATGATTGGCACGCCCATCAACAAGGCTTCGCAACTAGTCGTCGTACCCGAATAGGGAAATGTATCAAGAGCCACATCCATTTTATTATAGTCCAATAGATGTTCATGGTACGTATCTGAATAGTTTAACACGGTGATACGTTGAAGAATAGAGCGGTCTGTGAAACTATCCTCAAACTGTTTTTTTAGTTTAGGAGTCAAAAACTCCTTTGTCTTGATGACGAATCTTGCATCAGGTATAGCGGCCAACACACGTTCCCAAATAGAAATGACAAGCTTGTTGATTTTGTTATACCTGTTGAAACACCCAAATGTAATGTACCCATTTCTTGTACATGGTTGAACAGCCGCCAGTCCAGGTAAATTATTTATTCCCATACCAGGCGTATAAGCCAAAAAGCAATGTTTCATAAAAACAAGTCGCTCGGTATAGTACTTTTGCGATTTTTCGCTGTCACAAAACGTGTCTGTGATGCGATAATCCATACTCTTGATGCCCGCAGAATTAGGATACCCACAATAACTTATTTGAATGGGTGCAGGCTTCAACACAAAAGTGTCCAATCGGTTGTCTCCTGTATGTGCTGACAAATCAAACAAGACATCAATTTTGTCCGCCTGGATTTTGGCTTTAAAATCTTCAGGAGACATATTCTTGACCACCGCCCACTTGCATTTTGGGTATGTATCATGTAAACTTACTACCTTTACAGAGTAACAATGGACATTGAACAAGTCATAATTGATATGACTCAAAATACTGTTTAGGAAATAACTCACAGGATGACAAATAAAATCGCCTGAAACAAATCCAATGTTGACCTTTACACCACGTTGAATGAGATCTGCTTTAGATGTAAACGTGAGGAGCTCCGTTTTAGGTTTGTATTCCGGACAGCCCTTGCGGTAATCAGATATCACCACTGGATAAATTTTATTAATGTTCTTGTGCAAATTAGCAATGTACATAGGGTCATCAATCAGATGTGAAATGTAATTTGAATCAAGCAACTTGTTCTGATACGCAAGCGACAACCTGGGCTTGTACTTGAGCGCCTTGTTGTAACATTCTATGGCACCAATAAAGTCACACTCATAACATTTTGCCAACCCCATATTCATGTTCATGCTTGCTGCAAGCATATCAGAATCCACTGAAATGTGCGCCTTGCTGATATTTTTTATACCACGCTCATAATGATAAATTGCCTTGTCCGTGAAACGAAGTTCTGTGTACACAACAGCCATCTGGTTGTTTATATCAGGATCATCAGGTAAGATCTTGTGCGCAAGGTCAAAGTAATACAATGCCGTATCGCGATCCTGAATGCTGTAATACACACTGCCAATACCGTTAAGGCATTTGACCTTGAACTCCTTTAAGGACTTGCGACTCGCCTTTGGATGAAGGAGCAAAGTGTCAATCAGTCCAATGGCCATTTTGTAGTGAATAATGCTATCTTCCAATTTATTTGCCCGGTGATACAAGAACCCGTAATTGTATTGCACCTGATAGTCACATGGATCCACCATCACTACTTGTCTTAGGTATCCCAAGTTCTCTTCTACATTTGGATTAAACAATGTAAGATACAAGAATACGATTTTATACAGTTCTTTGGCATCACTATGAAATGGTTCTAGATTCAACACCTTTCTAAGATGTGCAATCGAAATATACAGTGTATTTTTTTCCTGTGCAGTAAGTCCCTTGCGATCCATCTGCAATCCAATGGTACGCACTAGTAGCTCAGCACTAATAAAATACACATGTTTAATGATATCCTTGTGACGTTGTGTAACAAATTGATTTTGATCATCAAGGAATTTGATCATTTTGGCAGAACGATTGATGCAATCACGATATTTTGCATGATCAATTGTGCCCTTCTTAGTAAAGTCGTTTTGAGCCTCATTGTACAGCTTGTCCAAAACCTTGTATTCTTCGAGCAAAGTTTCAATGCTGTTAACCTCGGACATTTAATGTAATCAAATGTAATAAATTGGAAAAACTAACGAATGCAGAATTTGATTTTGATTGGTAATAATAAATGTGGGGAAGCTTATTCATATTTACAGGAATGTTAATTTTAGCTGTAGGGTCTTTTTTTGACGGTCAAAAGCAAGGTCTTATAGAATCAAATGTCAATTCCGATGTAGAAAAAACACAAGGAGAACTTCTCTTTACATTTGGTGCTGTGTTTATATTAATTGGTGTAATTATCAATATCACAAGCAAATATGATACCATATTTTTATCTTCAGGAATTGTCTTGCTGACTTTGGGTACCTATTTTGTGGGCAAAATGGAGGCACTTAAGAAAAACAACAAATCTTTTGAAGTGGAAAAAGTTCGGGGGTATGTCCTCACTGGCTTTGGTATATTCTTTGTCATTGCTGCATACTTTATCAAATTCACTGGTAAAGGTGCTCCATCACTACCAAAACCACCACAACAGATAACTACAGGTGAGTCCACAGGCGAATCCACGAACGCTGCAGCTTAAAAAGTTAGTTGAATTAAATTGAATTTAATTTACAAAGCGCACGTCTCTACAATGCCCGTGTGTGAAAAGGTCCAGCAGCTACTTAAACGTCCCCAGCCTGTTCAAAGAACACCCGAATGGTACAAGGCGAGGCAGACTATGATAACAGCAAGTGAAGCAGCAAGTTGTTTGTTTAGGTCAGAGCGTGTGTGCAAACCATATGTAGATCTCTTTGGACTAACTGGATTCAAATACAAGGACTCAGATCCATTAAACCCTTATGAAAAAAAAAGGGACTACATTATCAAAAAGTGCAGTTTGTTTTATGACGAATATGTGTACAAGGACACCGTGCACACCTTGTGGGGCAAGAAATATGAAGATGCCGCATCTAGACTATACTGTCAATTAACAAACAAGAAATTACTTGAATTTGGGCTTGTTCCACATGGCTCTCTAAGCTGGCTTGCAGCAAGTCCCGATGGTATTACCGAGGACGGTGTAATGCTTGAGATAAAATGTCCTAAAAGCCGTAAAATTGATGCCGGCTGCATTCCACTCTACTACTGGGTTCAAGTGCAAATACAACTTGAAGTGTGCGACCTCGAACAATGCGACTTTATAGAATGTGAAATAAGGGAGTTTGGAGATTTTACAGAGTTTTGTGAAAGCACTGCTGAACACAAAGGCGTGGCCATTCAACTCCCAGACACTGATTCCGATCCAAAATTTTTGTACCCAAGTCCCGATGTGCGCACAAATACCGAGTATATACACTGGACAATCGTCAACTTGAAAGCTCTTGGCTCCGCCGCAAAAGAGACATACTATACAATAACCAAGTACGTTGTCAGAAGCATCCCTCGGAGTCGAGAATGGTTTAATGCCGTGAAAGACGACATCAAAGGGACATTTGACGTGGTACAAAGCCTCCAAGGAAACCGAGAGGCTTTTTTGGAATTTAAAAATGAAACGAACAATACAACCTCAGAATACATGAATGAACAGGTGCGTGTTGGTAGATCAAAGACCGGCGTTCCTGCAGGCAACACAAACAAAAATACGGATTTAGGTGTGTGTATGATTGATTAAAAAAAGGAATTCAGAAACATTTTTAATTTGTCAAGTAAGTATAAATGAACTTGACAGAGTATATCAAGTCAAAGTATCCAGGTATGGTAAAGGACATCTCATCTGATTCTACAGTAGGATTTATATTAAACAAGTCGAGTGTGGGAGTTCTAGACGGGGACGGTAATATAAAGACGTTAGGAGATATTCATGAAGTAGAAATGTTGCTCAAAAGTGATTTTAAAAAGATTACGGACAAGATACCAGTTGTAGAGCCATTAGGAGATACTGATCTCGACACAGTGACACTGAATGCAGAAAAGGTATCACCTGAGATGGCCAAGAAAATTATTAGCTCATTGAAAATGTCTTTGAAACAGTCAACTAAACCACCGCAAGCTGTTTTTTTGGCATCCGGACAACCGATTGTAGTAGACAGCCAAAATGCAGAACGTGTGCGGGCATTGTCTCAAAAATATGATACCTTGAGAAGTTGCGTAGATACTATTGTCTCTCAAAAAGCCCTAATTGTATCAAGAATAAAGGACTACAATCGCAAGATGGAAGAGTACATTCGCAGCAATGCCGTCAATTACACTTCACTTAAAACCCTTTACATGGGTGTAAAGTCCGAAAATGAAACATTGCGTCGTCAACTGCAAGAAGTGCAAAACACATTTGTAAATACGCCAATTTACACAGGTACCACCACAGACACCACTACCACAGGCACGGCTGACACAGTTGACAAGCAAAAATTGCTTGATGCAATCAATACGATTCAAAATGAACTTTTAAGATCACGTGATCTTTTCAAGCAGGCTCAAGTAAAGGCTTTAGCAATGCAAGCCCATTATCAAAAGTGTGCACAAACTGTGCTTTCACAAAAGGAAGCCATTATCCAGAAGATAAAGGAGTACAATGGAATCTATGCTAATTGGGCAAATGGCCTTCGTTCGGAGCTCATAGACGTTCAGGCACACCGCAACAAGCTTTTGGCTGAGCTGAAACAGGTCACGGATCTTTTGGAAGCCAGCAAGTCAGCAAATGTGTCTGCATCCGAATCCATTCAACTTCGACAAGCACTTTCAGATATTCGAAAACAGTTAACAAAGACGGTTGCAGACAACCTTATTCAGCTTAATATTCGCGACCGTGAAATACAAAGGCTAAATGACTTGTCAAATACACAATCAGCAAATTACAATTCCCAAATTGCACGTCTTAAACGTGAGCTCGAATCGGTCAAAGAGTTGCTGTCAAAAAACGACACAACAGCCGTCCCACAACCCGATTTTGAAAATTGTTATGCAGTAGTCAAGGCTTTTTGTGCTCTAAACAACGTATTTTTCCGTAAACAAGAAATCATTAAAAAGCTGGACGCAGTAATTAATTCAAACGCGGGTGAATTTAGTGGTCTTTCTGAAACTGTCAAGAATTCTGTGCGCACGCAATTTGAAGCTGTGAAAACGGGGATTAATCGTCACATTGACTTTCTTGATCTGAAAAAGTACATTACAGATGCTAGGTGCAGACAAAACTTGGAACTGTTTAAAAGCGATATCCTTAAGGATCGCGTTCCCAAATCATTTTGTGATGAACTTTTTGCACTACTTAGGTACTGGGATACAAACAAAGTTGAGTACAGAGATCAAGACCGAATTCTTACAAATATCTATGAAGACCTTTCTGGAGCGGTGCGTGTATACATTCGTATCAAGCCTTTGTTAGGCCTTGAGCAGCGCAACCGCACAGTGTCAATCGAGTCTAATGGAGGAATCCAGCAAAAACGCGTAAAGATTACGTGCGGGACACGTGAAGAGAGTTTTGGCGAGTTTTACGGCGTGTTTGATCAGTCATTTACAAACAAGGACGTCTACACAGGCATAGAAAATTCAGAGTCCGTTGTGACCGCCCTTGACAATTCAGCTACACACATTGATGTAGATTCCATTGTACAATCCCAAGATACGGTGAGCCCAGGGTTGTGGAGCACCATACGTCAAGTTGAGGACGGGTATTCGGTGGTTATTTTTGGATATGGTGCAAGTGGCAGTGGCAAGACGATGACGCTCTTGGGCAATGGAAAAATACCAGGTCTAATTCATTTTGCAAGGAGCAACCTTCGTGGAGTGCGTTCATTTAAGCTCAAGTATCTTTTTGAGCAATATTATTCACTCATTAATTTCAACTTTAAAAAGATTACTGGCAAGATCCACACGCTTGTGGGCAAAATTCCTCAATTGGAGCAATTCACCTACGCAGAAAACAACCAATTTGCAGCTGATCTCAAGTCGGCAATTGATCTAGATGACATCAAAGAATCGGATTTGTTTGGGCTGACAAGGATCACAGACAATTACAGAAAACGAAATTTGCGTGTGGCCAAAACGCCTAATAATCCAGAGTCAAGCCGCTCGCATTTGTATATGGTGTTTGAGGTGACGTTTGAGAATGACACGCGCGGGTACATTACCTTTGTAGACACAGCAGGAAGGGAATCACCAACAGACATATTTAATACGTTTATTGACTCTACAAAGACCACCATTGAATCCGTACTAGCGCCTAGTGGTGGCGAACAGCTGATTGCAAAACATGCCCGTCCCGAAATTGCGAGCGAGTACACACCCAAAGAAATACTGGGTGTGCTCAAGCAAGGTGTGTATATAAACGAAACTATTAATCACATGGTGTACTACTTTAACAAGAAAAACTATCGGGAATCACCCATAACAATGCAATCCGATACAGGTGGATACACTACTTCCAAATTCTTTGTAGATCCACGTTCAGAACTCCGCAAAGTATCCGAATCCAATAACGCCTTGACCATTCCTATTCTACAATTCCTTGATAACCTCAGCAATCGCAGTAAAGGTGACGCAAATTACCGCCCAACCAAATTCGTCACCATCATTGCCCTCCGCCAAGAACTCAAATACTGCGATCAAACATTTGAATCCATGCAATTTGCACAATCAATTAAAAGCACCTAAAGGGTGTGTGTACAACGTCATTTTTGTACATACTGTGTACACACAGTTTACATAGTATATGTACAAAAATGGTTCTATTATGGTTTTATCGACGCGTTACTTTTGCTGTTTGATGTGGAGATACCAAATGGGTGTACTGTGTGGGAGGGGATATAGGACGCGGTGGTGCAGGTGAATGTGCTTGAGACACAGTTGGAGGGGACATAGGACGCGGTGGTGCAGGTGAATGTGCTTGAGACACAGTTGGAGGGGATATAGGACGCGGTGGTGCAGGTTGAGACACAGTTGGAGGGGACATAGGCCGTGCCAGAGGTGTGGGCGTGTGTGTGTCCATAGGTGTGGCCGTGTGTGCGGGAGCAGGTGCTGAGGCTGCTTTGGCATTGATGATCTTTATTTGTGTGCGTAGTTCTGAATTTAATTTATGCCATTGCAATAGTTCATTGCGCACGCGTTCGGCTTCTCGATAGGCGTGGTCATCATACATCATAAACCACTGGTAGAATTCTGAATAGTCCTTAAACCTGGCTTTAAATCGAGGATCATTTTTTTTTCCCATGTAAAATGTGTTTAGATAGATGTTTTGAGGCGTTTCAAAGTTTTCATTTGTGGAATCCTTTTGAAAAAACAAAAAGTACACAAAAATTGCAAGTATGCCGTATAAAATAAGATCTGAATCTTTCATGGCCATTTGTTGTATAAAACTAATAAGCAAAAAGTTTTTCCTTAATGCGATATCTAGAAAGCCACAGTGAGGACGCCATTTTGTATTTGTACAATTGTGTAACATACTCCATAAATGAATATAGACATTGGGGGATTGTCCGGGGTCATATTTAAATTCAATGTAACATCGGTGAAGCGTTCGGGATTAAAATGTCCAGTAGGTTGATTGTCTTCTGGGCGGATGCTGAAAGGAATACAATATATGTATTTAGAAGGCACTGTTTTGTGTATTGCGTAAGGAACAACTGATCTGAAGTAGAACTCGGGCAAGTTGTCAAATCGTCTTGAGCCATCAAGAAGAAGTGTAGCGGACTTGATGGGAGCGCGGTTGTCGGACGATCTAGAATACACAAAGTAATTGTTGTTTTCTATATTACCTGTTTCGACACACGCAAACACAATCTCCTTTGTTGGCTTTGTAAATTTAAGAGCCGTATTAAAAAGAGGTTGATTAGCAGGGATGGATTCGTTGCCTTGAAAGTGTATTTGCTCAATCAAATACGTGTGAGTATTCTGTTGGTAATCAGAGATAATTTGGTCGTCTAAGAATATGTACTCGGCAAGCATTTGACTTCCGGAAACCTCGACCCGATCAGGTTCATCTCCGTCATAATTCACCAGTTCAGAAAAGTCTCTAAAATACATATTCAATTTGACTTGTTGTTGGTACATGGCCAAAAGAGGAAGTGCAAGTGTGTAATTTTTTGTGAACCAGAACTCAATGGGGATGATTAGGTCAGTTTCTTGGGTGGCATTGCGCTGATTTGATACATATGTGTCGGACTTTAAGGTCATCAAATTTCGCCCGCTTACAGGAGCACTTTCTGTCAAATCAGAGTACATGTCAAGGAATTGAGGGTAACAGTAGTCTACAACAACACCTCCTATTTCAAGTTCAATTGGCTTGCTAAATAGAGCGCGACCAATATTGTCTGTCCAACATGCATAAGACCCTCCATTCTGTGTAAGCATGGGAAGCTTTACACATAGATACAATTTGGACAACAAATGACCGTACTTTTCAATCTTGCAGCTCGTAGCCTTTCCAAAGTTGACATTGTCATTTAGAGGCAATACAATCGTTTCCGCAGCAAAATTCATTGATCGATAATAGTTGTATTTGAAAACGCTTATCTGTGGGTTTTCTGATATGTACATGTCTTTGTCTCCTTTAGCCTGGAGTTGAATGATTCCTGGAGGCATACTTACATTCAAGTACTAATTTAAATTTCACCTGTTACCGTACCCGAGCTAGCGTACGAGTTACGACACCACTTGGAGTACTATAGTTCTCTATTCATTATGTCATTCAACAATTTTAACTTGGATTTAATTTCATCGTCGGTCGTGGAAAGTGTATTAATAGTTTCTGTAACAGCGACTGTGCAATTGTAGGAGAGTAAAAAGTGGCTGCATTTAAGAATATCTTGTGAGCAGCCTTTTTGAATACTTTTGATGCCTTCTATAAGTTTAGCTGCCTTGCGTGTGGCTGGACTATCTTGAAGTTTATTGAGAGCGAACAAAGCACGATTAATGTATTTTTCCTTATGTATCTTTTGCATCAAATCTGATACATTTTCAATAAATGAATCAACATAGTCAACTGAAGTTAGCTCTATTCCGTTGTTCTTGCACGTTTGTTGGTTAACGACAACATCTAGGAACGCGCCACGGGTATAATATGTCTCGGATCCATAGTAATTGACCATACTAATGTATGTATTATATACATTCAGTTTATCATGGTCCATGTATCGTTTGAAAAAGGTGGCAAAGTTATCAAGTAATCGTTTGTAATCACTATATTTTCGCAAAAAGTTCATTAAATTGTGTGCTGTGTCTAAATACGAACTGAACTTGCAGTTTGTCTCGATGTAGTTAAGTAGAAGTAAGCTCAAACTGTCGGAATAGCTTCCCACAAATTTAATGTTTTTTAGTAGTTTCATCAGTGCAAAGACGTGTTGGATGTGTGCATTTGACGCACGTGTGTACTGTAATGTTATGGAGCCGCAAGTGATGGGATTGGAGTAGATAACATCATTTTCTGAGGGCGAAAATACAAACGTTCCTTGAAGTTTGATGAAACTTAGTCCATATAAATTGGTATCAAATAGAGTATCCGAGGTTTCATAAGGTCCAAAGATTGTTTGTAGATTAGTTTCAAAGCATTTAATCACGTTTGAGATGACTTTGTAGTTGCCGTACAACGTGATATCATAATCCGAATCAAGTTTTGTTGAACCGACGCTTACCGCATTTATAGAATTGGTTTCTTGTATATTAAGCCGTGAGAGGGCACTAGTTTGGTTTTTGCTTGGTTGTGATGCAAGTGAGCAGACCGAGATAGAAATGTCAACACACACTTTGCGGAGGTACCAAAACAGGCACTTGCACACGAGCGAAAGCTCCTTAAACACGGTGACAAACTTGGTCGAGGACAAGCCATCTTGTGCAATGAATTGTTTGATCAGCTCGGTGTTGTCGGAAAACATTCCTAACAAGGTGATTGCCGATGACCTATGTCGTTCAAGGTATCGCTTGGCTTCGATGACTGACATACGTGTAATGGTTTCCCATACAAACGGTTTGTCTGTTGACATGACTTTGTATTCGTCGTTTTTGGAGGTCAACAAACCATATTTAGTAAAGAAGTTAAGTGCAATGTTCATGATGTGGCTAGTAGACACTATCTCGTAAGTGCCTTTTTCAAAAATGTACACACGACGTCTATTGACACCGGTCACACTGTCATTTTGTAAGTCTTTTTTAAGACGTTTTGTGAAATCGTTGAAATTACGGACAATATCTGATGATCCGCACTGTAATTCATACCAGTCAAAGTTCGAAACAGTGAATTCTAAAAAGGCTTCAAGATCTTTGACCAATGTGTAATCTACTTTGGACATACTTGAAGTGGACGACTTCGTGTCGTCACTAGTGGCAATGGACAAGGTTGAAAGTCTCATACCTACTGATGACCTGGGTCCCGCGGCAGACAGAGGAGACAGCAAGTCTGTGTGTATTTGACTTGGCCTTAGTGATTCAATAGAACTGGTCTGCTCCATAATTACCAGTACCACACAAAAAATGTTTGGTATTTTGTCAGTCAATGTAATTATGATTTATTTATTTGTTAATTTTTTCTTGAAATGGGGGCAGGCAAAAAAGTAATAAAAAAGTAATAAAACCTCAGACGAGAGTGTCGTGACCCCGCCTAAAAGAAATCGGAAAAAACGGGAAACCATCAATGGTCTCAAGGGAATTTGCGCAGAAAATGCAAAAAGAGACCAGAAAAAGGGTAGTTTCACGCCTACCCGCGCTCTTCACGCCTAAAATGGTTTGAACCCGCCATCCCGCCTAAAATAGGAAAGTCCGTAGGGTAAAAGTGTTGTGTAACGTTTTCAGATCAAGGTCCGAAAAAGGGCGGGAATGGCGGAGTCAAACCATACAAGGAGCGGATGGCGTGAACTCATATCATCCTTACATGATTATGGTTTAAAACATATGTTTTCTAAAATTTCAGGTGAGACCATGAACGAAGTGAAATGAGACGAGGAAAACCGAAAATCGGGGATTGTACAATTGTCCAAACGATATCTTCGTCACGTATAAGCTTCCCTCTATTAAATGTCTTCAGGAGGGAAATCAAGAGGTGCAAGACCACCCATTTACAGCGTCCCTCCTTTCCCTCCTCAAATGTCAGCTTAGTCGATTTTTTTTCGATTAAGAGAAGAAAAGGACACTCCGCAAACCATCTTAAACCACAATCGAGACCACGATGCAATAGAGAATAGAGTGAAATGGGAGACCATCATTCCCAGCTAAAATATCCTTTTTTGTAAGCAAGACCACCCATTAAGAGCATCCCTCCTTTCCCATCTCAAACGGATATTTTACTACAAAATTTTGAATAAGAAGTTACAAATGAACGCTCATCAAACCATCTTAAACCACAATCTAGACCACGGCGCCATCGAGAATAGAGTGAAATGGGAGACCATCATCCCTCCTTTCCCAGCTCAAACGGATATTTTACTACAATTTTTTGAACAAGAAGTTACAAATGAACGCTCATCAAACCATCTTAAACCACAATCCAG
>Ga0214923_10002334_pt1 | contig 25371 bp, 25 predicted proteins | sample LL1510_MetaG_FD_177993 | JGI IMG/M metagenome (GOLD analysis project Ga0214923, IMG submission 177993) | Freshwater microbial communities from Lake Lanier, Atlanta, Georgia, United States - LL-1510 | ecosystem: Environmental > Aquatic > Freshwater > Lake | place: USA: Georgia | collected...
ATATACGATTGGTTGGACAGGCGAGTTCGAAAATCAAATCCGCGCTACCGGAACCTTGGCCAATGTAATTCCCATAAGTTTAGTTGGAATTTTGATACTATTATTTATACTCTTTGGTAATTTAAAAGACGCGCTGATTGTACTAACCAATGTTCCTTTTGCGGTTATCGGTGGAATTTTAGCTTTGCATGTGACAGGCATCAACTTTGGTATTTCAGGTGGCGTTGGGTTCATTGCTTTGTTGGGAATTTGTATTCAAAACGGGGTGATTTTGGTTTCGGAATTTCATAATAACTTGAAACTTAAAATGGATTTGAATACATCTATTTTAGAAGCCATCAAAGTAAGAACGCGTCCTGTTGTCATGACGGCCTTAATGGCATCCATTGGACTTTTGCCTGCTGCAATCAGTACGGGAATTGGCTCAGAAAGTCAAAAGCCGTTGGCGGTTGTCATTATCGGCGGATTAATCACAGCTACCCTATTAACGCTTTTAGTTTTTCCTATTATTTTCTGGTTGTTCAATAAATCAAAACGCGAAAAATTAGAATAATTTTTTGAGCTTGTTAGCTTACTTGTTCAATATTTCTCAACTCTTTTATTTCTTTTAGATAGGCAATTATGTTGAGTGTTTCCTTATAAAAATTGATTTTACCCAAACAAAAAACGCCCTTCTTTGCAGAAAGGCGTTTAGTATCTGTTATGATTTTAACTCGTTTTTAGTCGCGAATCAAGAATTGGTATTTGTCGATGTTTTTCAACGCAATGCTTGTTCCACGTGCAACCGCTCTTAGTGGATCTTCAGCGATGTGCACCGGTAATTTCGTTTTTGCCGAAATACGCTTGTCCAAACCGCGCAGCATGGAGCCACCTCCCGCAAGGTAAATTCCTGTTTTGTAAATATCTGCTGAAAGTTCAGGTGGTGTCATTTCCAAAGCACTTAAAATCGCTTCTTCAATTTTAGCAATTGTTTTGTCCAAAGCGTGTGCAACTTCAGAATACGAAACCATGATTTCTTTTGGAATACCTGTCATCAAGTCACGTCCACGAACGGCAAAATCATTCGGTGGATTGTCCAATTCAGGTAAAGCTGCACCTACTTCAATTTTAATTTGCTCTGCTGTTCGTTCACCCACAAGGATGTTGTGTTGACGACGCATGTATTCTTCGATGTCATTGGTGAAATCATCCCCCGCAATACGAATGGATTTATCACAAACAATTCCACCTAAGGCAATGACAGCAATTTCAGAAGTACCACCACCGATATCGATAATCATATTCCCCATTGGTTCTTCCACGTCGATTCCGATACCTATCGCCGCAGCCATTGGCTCGTGAATCAAATACACTTCTTTTGCGCCCGCATGTTCCGCAGAGTCACGAACGGCTCTTTTTTCTACCTCCGTAATACCGGAAGGAATACAAATTACCATTCGCAAAGTTGGATTAAACAAACTTCTTCCAGGATTAATCATTTTGATCATGCCACGAATCATTTGCTCCGCGCTTTGGAAGTCTGCAATTACACCGTCTTTCAACGGACGAACGGTCTCAATCAACTTGTGCGTCTTACCGTGCATTTGCTGCGCTTTCTTTCCGATAGCCACAACTTTTCCAGTTTGGATATCTTTTGCAACGATAGACGGTTCATCCACCACCACTTTATCATTCCAAATGATAAGTGTGTTTGCCGTTCCAAGGTCAATTGCAATTTCCTGTGTTAAAAAACTAAACAATCCCATGATGTGTTTCCACTTTTTTTGTTCTAACTGACTCTTATTCGAATATTACATCAAAAGGTTGCAATCAGCTGAGAATATTTATTAATGTTTAAAATGTCTTACGCCTGTAAACACCATTTTCATTGCATTTGCGTCGCAATAATCAATGGTTAATTGGTCTTTTACCGAGCCTCCTGGTTGGATCACTGTGTCAATTCCTTCCAAATGTGCAATCTCTACACAATCGGGAAAAGGGAAAAATGCGTCGCTTGCCATTACAGCGCCCTTTAAATCAAATGCAAAGGTTTTCGCTTTTTGAATGGCCTGACGCAAAGCATCCACGCGTGAAGTTTGTCCCGTTCCACTCGCTAATAACATTCCGTTTTTAGCAAGTACTATCGTATTAGACTTCGTGTGTTTCGCGATTTTAATCGCAAAAAGCAGATCTTCTACTTCACTAGCGCTCGGTGCTACTTTTGTTTTTACCTCCAGATTTGCTGCCGTTTCCGATTTAGCATCTCTGTCTTGAACTAATACACCGTTCAAAATCGTTCTGAAATTCTTTTGTGGCCAAGTCGCCTCTTTTTGAACCAAAATAATTCGATTCTTTTTTGATTTTAATACTTCCAATCCCGCAGCGTCATAACCCGGTGCAATCAGTACTTCGCAGAATAAATCGTTGATTAAGTTGGCTGTTTCAACATCGATAAAAGCATTCGAAATCAAAATCCCACCAAAGGCACTAACAGGGTCAGCGGCAAGGGCTTTTTCATACGCTTCTTTGATGGTGTCGCGGGTTGCTATTCCACAAGCGTTATTGTGTTTTAAAATCGCAAACGTTGGGCCATCTGCCTTGAATTCTTCGATCAAATTTACAGCGGCATCAACGTCTAACAAATTGTTGTAAGACAACTCTTTTCCGTGTAATTTGTCAAAAACAGCATTCAAATCACCAAAGAACGCACCTTTTTGATGAGGATTTTCACCATAACGCAACACTTCGTTATTTTCAATGCTTTGTTTGAAATATGCCGTGTTTCCGTTCATAAAATAGGCGTGAATCATCGTGTCGTAGTGTGATGAAACATGAAACGCTTCAGCTGCAAAGGCTTTTCTTTGATCAAGCGTCGTTGCGCCATTTTGTGTTTGCAAAAGTTCCAATAAATGAGCATACTGCTTAACGGATGGAACAATCACCACATCGTTGTAATTCTTAGCGGCTGCGCGAATCAAGGAAATGCCACCGATGTCAATTTTCTCGATGATGTCTTCGTGTGAAGCGCCCGAAGCTACTGTTTGCTCGAACGGATATAAGTCCACAATCACCAAATCAATTGCAGGAATATCGTGTTCGGCCGTTTGTAATTGATCTTCTTCCCAATCTCTTCTGTTGAGTATACCGCCAAAAACTTTCGGATGCAAGGTTTTCACTCTTCCTCCCAAAATTTCTGGAAAACCAGTCAGTGTTTCAACACCAATCACAGGAACACCTAAGCTTTCAATAAAACTTAATGTTCCTCCGGTTGAGTAAATCGTTACATTATTTTGGTGCAATGCACGAACGATTGGCTCCAAACCGTCTTTGTAATAAACAGAAATCAGTGCCGATTGAATGGTTTTTTGTGTGCTCATAGAAAGGGGAAAAATGAGGGTGCAAAGGTAGGGTTTAATTTTTGTTTACTTGGTAGTTTTCACGGGCTAATCGCTAACTTTTTTCTGCCTACTTTGTCTTTTTCCGCGGAATTAATTTTGTAAGGAAAATAAATCATTAGAATGTTGATTTTTGTCTTTTCAATAAATCGACAATCGAAGTGAGATTAAGGCTTCCTCCCTTGAGTGAGGACTGAGGAGGGTGAGATTTCAACCCTAGAAAACATAAAACCACCTCATTTTCATCTTATTTCACTTATAAATTTTATTCCCGCACACATCCCAAATCAAAAATCTCCGTTTTGTCAAAGAATTTATTTACATTTAGTTGATTCAGCGATAAAAATGAGATTAAAAGGAAAAATCATGAAAATAGTGTTGTTACTGATTATTTCAGTGTCTGCGCATTTTTCTTGTTTTTTACAAATTAATCTTGTTCCTAATAATAGTTTTGAAACATTTTCGATTTGTCCTTTAATTCCAGGGGCACCTAATTATTCTGGTGTTAATGCAATATGTTTAGCGAGTCCTTGGTTTCAACCATTAAATCCAAATGCTACTCCGTCTGACTTTGGATGTGGAGAAAGTTCAAGTGATTTTTGGCACTCATGTTCTGGAAATGTTCCACTAACAGGTGGTGGTTCTGATTTTCAATATCCAAAAACTGGAGACGGTTTTGTTGGAATAGGATTATTTTATCCTATTAATCCCGAGGAAAGCAGGGAATCAATGGAAGTTCCTTTAAAAGAAGCTTTGAAAAGAAAACAATATTGTGTTTCATGGTCTGCTAATTTAGCAGGGATTTCAGGAAGAGGTGCGAATGGTGTAGGTGCTTATTTTTCGCAAGACACGGTATTTCAAACAGGTTTTTGGGAGAGAATTCCAGTAACCCCCCAAATAGAAAATTTAGCAATAGTAACCGACACCCAAAATTGGATTCCTTTTCATCAAAGTTTTTTAGCTCAAGGAGGTGAACGATTTATGACAATTAGTAATTTTAGGGAAGGAGATTTAATTCAATCGATTATTGTTGATACAACTTTACTTTGGCCCTACTACTACTTCGACGATTTCGGTGTGTACGAACTCCCAGAAATTTCCGCAGGTTTGGGAGGAGAAATTGATACCTTGGGAGAAAGCGTTGCATTACAAGCCAATTGTGAGGGTTGTTGGAACGATTTGGTCTATCGTTGGTGGCCAAGCGCAGGCTTGAGTGATACGACGGTGCTAAATCCAGTTGCCACACCTGAGGTAACCACGACGTATTATTTTGGGCTCATTGATACTTCAGAAACCGTTCCTTGCATTGTCGATTTGGTGGATAGCGTTACAGTTTTTGTCAACATTCCCGAAGATACCATCATGCCACCGCCAACGTCTTTTTCGTGGTTGGTGTTTCCTTCGCCCACAACAGGAAATCTCAGTTTGCAATTCTCAGGCATTACGGAAACTACTTCTCTTCAACTCATCGACGAACGAGGTCGTTTAATCCGTCGCTACGACATCCCGAAAGACACGCAAAGTTTTCCACTTGACCTCAGTCCTTTTGCTGCTGGCGAATACTTTCTTCGCTTGGAAAACAGCACGTTGATAGAAAAACGGAAGGTGACGAAAATGTGATTTGAAAATGAATTGATTTGAAAATTTGAAAATGGTCACCTCACTTATTTGCCGCGGCGAACCCCTCCGAAGGGGGAAATGGGTGGACAGCCATATCAATTTTCCCTGTACATTTGTTTTGTGAAAACACTTTTCCCTTTCTTTAAAATCAGTTTTTTTACCTTTTGTTTCTGGGTTTTACTGTTTGATTTTCAGCGAGTTGTTTTCACTGCTTTTCACTCGGATGTTTTGCTTACAAATGGTCTTTCCTACTTAGGTGTTTTTGTGTATTCCTTGCGTTTAGACCTTGCTGCAGCTGCTTTTTTGAGTGTTTTTCCCTTGGTTTTTTATTTATTACAATCCTTTAACAATTCACTTTGGTTGAAGCGCGCATTCTACTTTGTTTTCGGATTGGAAGTACTGTTTGTGAACGCTATTCATGCTGCTGAAACGAATGCCTATTTTGAATGGAACCACAAGTTGACGTCTCGCGTTTTTATGCATTTATCGAATCCGGATGAGGTCGTTCGAACGGCAGATTACAAAGCTTTGATTTTGTTTTTAATCATTCTTGCCGCCGAGTGTCTTTTTGCGTGGTTTGTTTACAATCGTTTACTGAAAACCGCATTAACCCAATTGAAGGAAAACAACATGATTGCTAGAACTACCAAATTGCTTGTGTGCTTTGTCTTTTTAGTTGCTCTTAGTTTTTTACTGGCGCGAGGTGGTTGGCAGCAAATTCCGATTAACATTGACACTGCGTATTTTTCCAAAAATCAAAAACTAAACGACGTTTCGGTGAATTCCTCTTACTTTTTTGGCAACAGTTTCTTTCTGTATTTAAAAACAGATTTTAGCGATGTTTTGCCGAAAATGGATGAGAAAGAAGCTCGGTACATCACACAACAACTATTTTCTTTTGAGCGTAATCACAAAAATTATATTCTGAAAGAAAGTAAACCCAATGTTGTTTTTGTGATTTTAGAAAGCTGGACGGCAAATGCAATCGGTTGTCTGAGTTCGCTTAAGGGAGCAACGCCCAACTTTGATCGCTTGGCAAAAAAGGGTGTTTTGTTTACTAATATTTACGCTACCAACACGACCTCAGAAATTGGAAATACATCCATCTTGGCAGGCTATCCCGGTATTCCAGAAGTGGCCATCTCGCTTTATCCTGAAAAACACCGAAAAATCGTTTCTATCAATCAAGTTTTAAAAAAGAAAGGTTATTTCTCTTCTTACCTTTTCAGCGGCGATTTAAAGTACGGAAACATCGAGAGTTTTATCGTTGAGCACCACTTTGATCAAGTAATGGATGAATCGGATTTTCCGTCGGGATTGCCTCATGGAAAATTGAATTACTACGACGAAGAATTGTATAAATTATTCATCAAAAAAATCAATCAATCGCGTCAACCCTTTATGCATTGTGCGTTTACGGGAAGTACGCATTCACCTTATGATTATCCAAAAAGTGGTAAAAACAAGTTTTCTGGACCCGAAGCGGAATTCTTAAATTCGGTTGTATATGCCGATAAATGTATTGGTAATTTTATCCGAAAAGCTAAAAAACAAAAGTGGTATAAAAACACGATTTTCGTCTTTGTTGCTGACCACGGACATGCTGTGCCGGGAATTGAATGGCCTTACTCAACGAAATTTTTCCGTATTCCGATTTTAATCTACGGCGAACCTATTTTGAAAGCTGCACGTGGTAAAAAAGTGTCCGTGATTGGTTCGCAAGTGGATTTAGCTGCCACGCTCTTGCATCAATTGCGCATGGACAATCGTGACTTTGTTTTTAGTAAAGATTTGTTGAGTCCGAATGTGCAATCCTTTGCTTTTCACGCAACGATTCGCGGTTATGGGTTTGTTTCACCGAAAGGTTCTTTGCTTTATAATTTTGATTCGAAAAGTTATGTAGAAAATGAGTTTTCCGATTCAGATTTCGGGCAGGCAAAAAGAGAAAGTAAAGCCCTTTTTAAGTCTTTTTATTTGCATTTTGAGGGGCTGGATAAAGAAAAAAAATAAGGTGTTATTCCTTTATTTCAACGATGTCATTGTGAGACAATAAATCGCAAACTAATTTCCACTTGTTTATTAAAACTGTTCTCATATTTTGATTTGATGTGTTTCCAATAGTTATCCAAATTATTTTTGGAGGTGAACCAAATCGATCAAGTAATGTTATAAAATCTTCATCTTTTGTAATTACAACAGCATTTTTCGAATGGGCAAAATTATAAATTTCAATGTTTGTAGAACTTTCCATTTTCAAATACTGTAATGAATATGCTTCTACGCCAAAATTTTTGTTCAAAAACAGAGATAATGACGGTGATAATTGTGTGTCGATGATTAAAATCATGCTGCTTTTACTACTGCGTGATTTGCTCTATTTGCTGCGTAATGTAAACAGGCATAAATGTCCTCTCCTTCAAGTTGAGGAAACTCTTCTAAAATTTGTTCGTTCGACAAACCATTCGCAAGAAGGCTTAACACATCACTTACCCTTATTCTCATCCCTCGAATGCAGGGTTTTCCACCACATTGTTCAGGATTAAACGTAATTCTGTCTTGTAAATTGTTTTTCATGATGTGTTTTGCTACTAAAATTACAAAAAAACCTCATCCAATTAAGAATGAGGCTTTTTTAATTTTCTATTTCTAAATGCTTATTCTAGATATAACCACCTAGCGGCGCTTCTATCCAGAACACATGTAGCTCGCACGGCTCGTGAATTTTCGTTCTAGATACAACCACCTAGCGGCGCTTCTATTCAGAACACATGTAGCTCGTGCGGCTCGTGAATTTTCGTTCTAGATATAACCACCTAGCGGCGCTTCTATCCAGAACACATTTCACATCCGTCTGGATCGTCCAATGAACATGCAATTGCTGCTTGTTGTTCCTCTACAAGTTGAGCACTTGGTTCTACTTCCACGTTTTTCTCAACAGTAAACTTGATAGCATCCGTTGCTGCTTTCGTGCGTAAGTAGTACATTCCTGTTTTTAATCCTTTTTCCCATCCGTAAAAATGCATGGAAGTTAATTTTCCGAAGTTTGCATTTTCCATGAAGATATTCAAGGACTGACTTTGGCAAATGTATGCCCCACGATCCGCTGCCTGGTCAATGATAGCTTTTTGTGAAATTTCCCAAGCTGTCTTATACAGGTCCTTCATGCGTTGTGGAATTTCATCAATATTTTGAATAGATCCGTTTGCAGAAATGATTTTCGTTCGCATGTCTTTGTTCCACAAACCTTCTCTAACCAAGTCTTTCAATAAGTGTTTGTTAACGATGATAAATTCACCTGACAACACTCTTCTTGTGTAGATATTGGATGTATATGGCTCAAAACATTCGTTGTTTCCTAAGATCTGAGCCGTTGAAGCGGTTGGCATTGGAGCAAGCAATAAAGAGTTGCGAACACCGTGCTTCATCACTTCTTCTTTCAACGTTTTCCAATCCCAACGGTTTGTTGGAGTAACGCCCCACATGTCAAACTGGAAAACTCCTTTTGAAACAGGCGATCCTTCGAAAGACTCATATGCCCCTTCTTTAACTGCGAGGTCTTTTGAGGCACACATAGCAGCGTAATAGATCGTTTCAAAAATTTCGCTATTCAAAGAACGTGCTTCTAGCGACTCAAAAGGATAACGTAATAAGATGAAGGCATCAGCTAATCCTTGAACACCCAATCCAATAGGACGGTGACGCATGTTAGATTTTTTAGCTTCAGGAACCGGATAATAGTTTTCATCGATAATTCGGTTCAAGTTCAAGGTTGCTTGATAGGTAACTTCGAACAGTTTATCGTGGTCAAATCTTCCGTCTTCTGTTACATATTTTGGTAAAGCCAAGGAAGCTAAGTTACAAACAGCCACTTCGTCTGGAGCCGTGTATTCAATAATTTCTGTACACAAGTTTGAAGACTTGATAGTACCTAAGTTTTGTTGGTTTGATTTAGCATTTGCTGCGTCTTTGTACAACATATATGGCGTTCCTGTCTCGATTTGAGATTCAAGAATTTTAAACCATAAATCTTGTGCCTTAATTGTTTTTCTTCCTTTCCCTGCCGCTTCGTAGCTTGTGTATAATTCTTCAAATTCTGCGCTGTGTGTGTCCGGAAGGCCTGGGCACTCATTCGGGCACATCAATGTCCAATCACCGTTTTCTTTTACACGTTTCATGAATAAATCCGGAATCCAAAGCGCGTAAAACAAATCACGCGCACGAGACTCTTCTTTACCATGATTTTTCTTTAAATCTAAAAAGTCGAATATGTCTGCATGCCAAGGCTCAATATATATTGCGAAAGAACCTTTTCTTTTACCACCCCCTTGATCAACGTAACGTGCTGTATCATTGAAGACGCGTAGCATAGGCACAATTCCATTTGAAGTTCCATTGGTTCCTTTGATATAAGAACCCGTTGCGCGCACATCGTGAATAGCCAATCCAATACCTCCAGCTGATTGTGAAATCTGTGCACAAGATTTTAATGTGTCGTAGATTCCACCTATGCTATCTTCTTTCATTGTCAGTAAGAAACATGAAGACATTTGAGGTTTTGGAGTTCCTGAGTTGAAAAGTGTTGGAGTTGCATGAGTGAACCATCCATCTGACATCAAATCGTATGTTTTGATTGCAGACTTTATATCGTGTTTGTGAATGCCTAGAGCGACACGCATTAGCATTTGCTGTGGACGCTCAGCAATTTTTCCGTTCAATTTCATTAGATAAGAACGCGTCAACGTTTTGAAACCAAAGTAATCATATCGGAAATCACGGTCATAAATAATGCTCGAATCCAATAATTCCTTATTTTCTTGTATAATGTTATACACATCTTCTGCCACTAATGAAGCCTTTTGTCCCGTTTTGGGATCAATGTAATGGAACATGTCATACATTACATCTGAAAAGAGCTTTTTTGTGTCTTTGTGAAGATTAGAAACAGCGATACGCGACGCTAACAAAGCATAATCTGGATGGTCAATCGTTTTTGCTGCAGCAACTTCTGGCCAAGTTATCTAAATCTGTTGTAGATACGCCGTCGTAAATGCCTTCTATTACCTTCATGGCAACTGCTTCCGGGGAAACAAGCGGATCTAAACCATAACACATTTTTACAATGCGTGCTGTGATTTTGTCAAATTTCACAGACTCTTTTCTACCATCTCTTTTTACTACGTACATTTTGTTAATGAGGTGTTATATAATTAAAATTCTTCGTTTAGGCTAAATGTTTGGTTTTCTTTACCTGCCAAAACACCTGCTTTTTGATATTCCCCTACTCTCTTTTCAAAAAAGTTTGCTTTCCCTTGAATGGAAATCATTTCCATAAAGTCAAACGGGTTGGTTGCATTGTACACCCGTTCGTTTCCTAGTTCAACTAAAAGCCTGTCAGCAACAAACTCAATGTACTGACTCATTAAATCGCTGTTCATACCGATCAATTTCACAGGCAACGCATCAATGACGAACTCTTTTTCGATCGCCACAGCGTCCATGATAATGTCTCGCACTTTCTCTTTCGGTAAACGATTTACCAAGTGACGTGTGTACAACAAACAAGCAAAATCACAGTGAAGACCTTCGTCTCTAGAAATCAACTCATTCGAAAACGAGAGACCAGGCATCAATCCTCTTTTCTTTAACCAGAAAATGGAACAAAATGATCCCGAAAAGAAAATTCCTTCAACTGCCGCAAAAGCTACTAATCGCTCGGCGAACGTTCCTTTGTCTATCCATCTTAACGCCCAATCCGCTTTCTTCCTAACACAATCTAAGGTGTCAATGGCATTGAACAAGTGGCTTTTCTCGGCTGAGTCTTTGATATATGTATCAATCAATAACGAATAGGTTTCAGAGTGAATGTTTTCGATTGCCACTTGAAATCCGTAAAAGAATTTTGCTTCCGTGTATTGAACCTCTGAAAGGAAATTTTCGGCTAAATTCTCATTTACAATTCCGTCTGACGCAGCAAAAAACGCTAAGACATGTTTCACAAAATGGCGCTCGTCTTCGTTTAGTTTTGTCTCCCAATCAATGATGTCTGCCGCTAAATCAATTTCTTCGGCTGTCCAAAAACTCGCCTCCGCTTTTTTATAGAAGTTCCAAATGTCATCATGTTGTATTGGAAACAGTACAAATCGACCGTTATTCGTTTCTAAAATGGGTTCATTCTGCTCTTCCATGTTCAGTTCTCTTAGTTGTTACATTGTTTTGGACAATTTGTCCGATAGTTAAATATGTTCTGGTTTGCGATTTTGCTGCAACCAGCTGATTTTCAGTATTGTATGCTTGAAAGCACAAAACTTAGTCATCGTTGTTTTCCCGAATTTCGGACTACAAAAATTGTCAAAAATCCCACTCCAATCAAGTTAAAGAAATTAACATACAGTTAATCTTTTTCAACACACGTTCGGAATCCTTTCGTAGATACCACATTCAGCGATTTTCAACATGCCGACGAAAGATATCCACATTGAAAACTGCTTTTTTTGCTAAAAACTAACACGAAATTTTCTTGTTTCGAAGTGTTTTTTTGTTATCAAAGAATCCATTATAAAATTAGAATAGCCTTTCGTTTTTTTTGTAATTTTCAGCAGTCGTTTTTAACAACATTATGTTTAAATATCAGGAAAAACAATGCAGGTAAAGAATCGCGGTTATATTAAATCTTTTGGGCGCTTTGTAGACGGTTTTGAGCATTTGATTTTTCCTGAATCTTGCACAGCCTGTGGAACGGAATTATCACAAAAAGAGGAACATGTTTGTTTTGCTTGTTGGGATAAAATTCATTTCACTTACTTCGAGGGATATCACGAGCCAAGCCCATTGGATAAATTGTTTTGGGGAAGGGTTCAGCTCCATGCTACATTTGCTTTGTTTTATTTCAGTCAAATTAGAACGACACAACAACTCATGCACGCATTGAAATACAAACACAAACCAGCAATTGGGGTGTATCTAGGTAAAGAAGCTGCGTACCGAGTTCAAAAAATGACAGCGTTTTCAGATTTGGACGCATTGATTCCTGTGCCAATTCATACTAAAAAGGCTTTTATACGAGGTTATAACCAAAGTGAACGCATCGCAAAAGGTTTATCACTTGTTTTAAATGTTCCAATTGCCAATCACAACGTAGGAAAAACCAAACATACAGAAAGTCAAACAAAGAAAAACGAGTTTGACCGCTGGGAAAACGTACGTTCGATTTTTCGAGTGAATGGAGATTTATCCACTTACAAGCACATTGCAATCGTAGACGACGTAGTCACCACTGGAGCAACCATCGAAGCCTTGGTGCATCAAATTCAACGAGCATATCCAACATTGCGCATTAGTATAATTAGCTTGGCTTTGGCGCGTCAATTATGAAAAAAATATTGATTGTTGGTGGTGGTTTGGCCGGGAGTTTACTTGCCTTTCGATTAGAGGAAGAGGGGTTGAAAGTAACTGTTTTAGACTGTGGTGTCAATCATTCAACTGCAGTTGCAGCGGGCATGGTGAATCCAATGGTTTTTCGTCGCATGAACAAATCGTGGCGTTTAGACGCGTTCATAGCAGAAGCAAAAATTTTCTATCAAGCACTTGAACTGAAATTTAACACTTCCTTTTTCCATCCCATAACCATTCGCAGAATGTTCTCTTCTCAGCAAGAACGAGATTTTTGGTTAGAACGACAAGAATGGGAGGAATATCAAGATTATTTGGAAAAAGTAACTGAATCAGACGAAAAGTATAAGCTTGCTAAAAATGATTTTGGCTCTGGAAGAGTGAAAAATGCCTTTTGGGTTAATGCTCGTTCATTTTATGATGCGTGTCTAAATTATTTCGAAAGCAAAGGTACCCTGCTGAAAGAATCATTTGACTTAGTTGAATTTAATGCGCAAGCGGGAGAATATAAAGGCGTGACTTACGATGCAGTTGTTTTTGCAACAGGATATAGAAACCCCGAAATGCCCTTTTTTCAAACCATCCCTGTCGAACAAACCAAAGGTCAAGTTTTAACGATTCGTAGCAAAGATCTGCCTGAAAGTGAATCCTTGAACCGAAAGTGTTTTGTTTTGCCCGTTGGAGAGCATACTTTTAGGGTTGGTGCTACGTATGATTGGAAAAACGCAGATTTGTCGATTAATGAAGAAGCATTTCAATTGTTGGAAAGTAACCTTCGTTTTTTGAGCGACGCACCTTTCGAACTGCTCGAACAAAACGCTGGTATTCGTCCGACAACCAAAGATCGCCGCCCCTTTATGGGTAAACACCCAAATTTTGATAAACTCTATCTTTTCAATGGTTTAGGAACAAAAGGGTATTTGATGGCTCCGCTACTGTCTAAAGAAATGGCAAATTATATTTTACACAAAAAAGCACTTCACCCCGAAACGGATTTAGCGCGCTTGTGAAATAAGCATCTCGTCTTCAGATTAAAATAATTCATTTATTTTTGAGCAAACTAAATTTATTTGAATGGATACAATCGATCAAAATGTCGCTGGAAGCCTACACATCTCGTCTTCAATCAGCGCTTTTTTAACAACCACATACAAATGGACAAAGTTCTTGTCTGTATTAGGTTTTGTAATGCTTGGTTTGATGGGGCTGGGCGGTCTCGTTTTAATTGTTTCAGGTGCAAGTTTGCCTGGAAGTGCTGCACCCGCAGCGCTTATGGGCGTGATTTATCTCGCTATGTGTGCATTGTATTTTTTTCCAACACTTTACTTATATAATTTCTCGGTTAAAATGAAAACCGCATTAACAGCTAGTTCACAAGAGGAGTTGGAGGCCTCATTTGAGAACCTAAAATCTTTGTTTAAATTCATTGGCATATTGACCATTGTCATGATTGCTCTTTACATTTTGATCATCATTTTTGGAATTATTGCTGCAGGAGTAGCATTTTCAATGATGCGTTAACAACCATTCAATCATAATAGTAGAGGGGAAAGTTCGCTTTCCCTTTTTTTGTTCACTATATTTGCATGCCTATGAAGAATATTCGTAATTTCTGCATTATTGCACACATTGACCACGGGAAAAGTACGCTGGCCGACCGTCTATTGCAAACTACTGGAACCATTTCTGATCGTGAAATGCAAGCGCAGGCGCTAGACGACATGGACCTAGAAAGAGAACGTGGTATTACCATTAAAAGTCACGCTATTCAAATGAATTATCGTCACGAAGGGCAAGATTATATTTTAAACCTCATCGACACTCCGGGACACGTAGATTTCTCGTATGAAGTTTCACGTTCCATTGCTGCTTGCGAAGGCGCCTTGTTGATTGTGGATGCTTCGCAAGGAATTGAAGCACAAACGATTTCCAATTTATACCTTGCTTTGGAACACGATTTAGAAATCATTCCCATCCTGAATAAAATGGATTTACCAGGGGCGATGCCAGAAGAAGTTTCAGACCAAATCATTGATTTAATTGGCTGTGATGTGGACGATATTATCCCGGCTTCTGGAAAGACAGGCTTAGGAGTTGACAAAATTTTAGAGGCGGTTATTAATCGTATTCCTGCTCCAAAAGGGGACGAAAACGCTCCACTTCAAGCCATGATTTTTGATTCCGTTTTCAATCCATTCAGAGGAATTATCGCTTATTATCGCATCCGAAACGGCGTGTTGAGAAAAGGTGACAAGGTGCGTTTCTTTAATACAGGTCGCACTTACAACGCTGACGAAATCGGTATTCTGAAAATGGATTTGTCTCCTAAAAACGAAGTGCGAACGGGCGATGTTGGCTACATTATTTCTGGAATCAAACAAGCGAAAGAAGTAAAAGTGGGTGACACCATCACACTTGCCGATAATCCGTGTGAAGAATCTATCAAAGGTTTTGAAGACGTAAAACCAATGGTATTTGCTGGAATTTACCCGGTTGACACGGAAGATTATGAAGAATTGCGCTATTCCATGGAAAAACTGCAATTGAATGACTCATCTTTGATTTTTGAGCCCGAATCTTCTGCGGCTTTAGGATTTGGTTTCCGTTGTGGATTCTTAGGTATGTTGCACATGGAAATCATTCAAGAACGCTTGGAAAGAGAGTTCAACATGACGGTCATTACGACGGTTCCGAACGTTTCGTACAAGGCCTACATGAAAAAAAATCCAGACAAAGTTCTGATTGTAAATAATCCGTCTGAGTTACCCGACCCATCAGGAATGGACCGCATTGAAGAACCGTACATCAAAGCACAAGTCATTACAAAATCAGAATACGTTGGTTCGATTATGACGCTTTGCATCGAAAAACGAGGAGAGTTGAGCAATCAAGTTTACTTGACACAAGATCGCGTTGAAATTACATTTGAAATGCCGTTGGCCGAAATCGTTTTTGATTTTTACGATCGCTTGAAGTCTGTTTCACGTGGCTATGCTTCGTTTGACTATCACCCGATTGGTTACCGCGAGTCGGACTTGATCAAAATGGACTTATTGTTAAATGCAGAGCAAGTAGATGCTTTGTCTGCGCTTGTTCACAGAAGCAATGCTTTTGACTTAGGAAAAAAAATCTGCCTGAAACTAAAAGAATTGATTCCGCGACAACAATTTGAGATTCCCATTCAAGCAGCTATCGGAGCAAAAGTAATTGCACGTGAAACCATCAAGGCCTTGCGTAAAGACGTTACAGCAAAATGTTATGGTGGTGATATTTCACGTAAACGTAAATTGTTAGAGAAACAAAAAGAAGGGAAAAAACGTATGCGACAAGTGGGACGCGTAGAAATTCCACAAGAAGCCTTTTTGGCAGTATTAAAGTTAAACGACTAAAACACCATAAAAATGAATAACATCCTTGTACACGCTCACTCGGGACTACGTTGGGTAGCCTTGATTTTATTGCTTTTGGCGATTGTAAATGCTTTCACCTCATCGACGTATGAAAAAAAGCACCGTTTGATTAACTTATTCGCAATGGTATCCTTGCACACTCAATTGTTGATTGGGATTGCTTTATTATTTGTGTCAAAAAAAGTGAATTTTGACGCTGGTTGGATGAAGCTTGATATTTTCCGTTTTTATGGAATGGAGCACATGGCAGGAATGATTTTAGCTATTATTTTGGTTACGATTGGCCATATCAAATCAAAAAAAGGAAACACACCTGCAGAGAAATTCAAACCTATTAAACTTTGGTATGTAATCGGTATAATATTGATTTTAGCTTCTATTCCTTGGCCGTTTAGAGCAGAATTAGGTGGGTCATGGTTCTAAGAAGACTTTGTTTTTCATTCTTGTTAGCGTTAACTGCTTGCTCGGGTGAAACGAAAAAAACAGACGATCTTCCTGCTGAAACACCCGAGCAAAAAGGTGAATCTTTATTTATCAATAATTGTGCGGCTTGTCACGGTGAAGATGGAAAATTAGGTGCATCGGGAGCAAAAGATTTATCTGTTTCACGCTTAAATGAAAAGGAAATGGAGAAAATTATCCGAAATGGAAAAAACGCCATGCCACCACAAAAAGCAATTTTGGAAACAGACGAAAACATTCAATTGGTCATTGAACACGTTAAACGATTGAAAAATAAGCCATAGAGATTCTTCACATTCAAGGATTTTTTTTAAACGGCGATTAACTTCGTTGCTGCTAACGCGGTCTATATAACCATTAAAAAACAGTTAAACACATTTTAAATAATGCAAGAAGGACACGTAACCGTTGATGCTGTTGAAGAACACTGTGTTTTAGTTGGGGTTATCACGTCTGAAATTTCGGAAGAAACCGCGAGAGAACACATTGATGAACTGGAGTTTCTAGCTGAAACAGCTGGTGGAATTACCGTTGAACGATTTTTACAAAAACTTCCCTATCCGAATCCAAGAACCTATGTTGGAACAGGGAAATTGGAAGAAATTCGTCAGTATATCAAGGCTACGGATGTAAATCTTGTGGTTTTTGACGATGAACTTTCTCCTTCGCAATTGCGAAATATTGAACGTGAATTAGAGTGTAAAGTGCTCGACAGAACCATTTTGATTTTGGACATTTTTGCAAGTCGAGCGCGTACCTTTCACGCAAAAACACAGGTCGAATTGGCACAGTTACAATACATGTTGCCTCGACTGACGCGTATGTGGACGCACTTGGAACGCCAAAAAGGTGGAATTGGTTTGCGTGGTCCTGGAGAGTCTCAAATCGAAACCGACCGCCGAATCATCCAACAGCGAATTGCTTTGATGAAAGAACGTTTACGTGAAATCGATAAGCAAATGACGGTTCAACGCAGTAACCGAGGACAATTGGTACGTGTGGCATTGGTGGGTTATACAAACGTGGGGAAAAGCACACTGATGAACTTACTTTCCAAGTCGGATGTCTTTGCTGAAAACAAGCTTTTCGCAACATTAGACACAACTGTGCGTAAAGTGGTGGTGGAAAATTTGCCTTTTCTCTTAACGGATACGGTTGGTTTTATCCGTAAACTCCCTTCTCAATTAATGGAGTCGTTTAAATCCACATTAGATGAGGTCCGCGAAGCAGATTTGTTGGTGCATGTCCTCGATATTTCGCATCCTCAATTTGAAGATCATTATCACGTGGTAAACGAAACCTTGAATGAAATCGATAAAAAAGAAAAACCGACTATTTTGGTTTTCAATAAAATCGATGCCTATCAACCACAAACAACAGAATTAAACGAAAACGAGGAAGACATTACATCTTTGGATTCCTTGAAAAAATCATGGATGGCGAAGATGAACAAAACCAAATGCGTGTTCATTTCTGCTCATACCAAAGAAAACACGGATGAACTCAAGCAAATCATTTACGAAGAAGTAAAAGAAATTTTCCGGGTGCGCTATCCGTACAATAACTTTTTGTATTGAGTAAGAAATTGTACATAATTGCTGGTTGTAATGGTGCTGGAAAAACCACAGCTTCGTTCAATATTTTACCATCTATTTTAGATTGCAAAGAGTTTGTAAATGCCGATGAAATCGCAAGAGGATTGTCTCCGTTTCAACCTGAAAAGGTTGCACTAGAAGCAGGCAGAATCATGTTGCAACGCATTGATGAATTGTTAGAAACAGGACAAGACTTTGCCTTTGAAACTACATTAGCAACACGTAGTTTTAGAAATACCGTTTTAAAAGCACAAGCAAAAGGCTACCTGGTGACGCTGTTATTTTTCTGGTTAGAAAATCAAGAACTCGCCATTGAACGCGTCAAAATGCGCGTTTCAGAAGGTGGGCACAATATTCCAGAAAAAACAATTCGCAGAAGATATCTTGCAGGTCTGAAAAATTTATTTGAAATTTACATACCGATTTGTGAAACAACCTTGGTTTTTAACAATTCTGACAACAATGAAGAGTTGATTTATAAAGTTAATGTGGGGAAAGAAGACATTTATAATTACAACTTGTTTTTAAAATAAAAAAATGACGAGTCAAGAACTTAAAATTCACACCGAAAAAATCATTGAAGCCGTTAAATATTCTTCAAAAAAACTCATCGAGGACAAAAAACGATTGGGTCAAAAAATCGTCATTTCCAAAAACGGCGTTATCAAATACATTGAGGCGAAGGATTTGTAAGTTGTTTTTAATAAGTCATAAACTGACCTTAATTAACGTAAAATTTCATTTTTTCACTTGCCATAAAAGTACTATTTCACTAACTTAAAGTGAAAACAGGAAAAATGGAATTAATAACTAAAGAGAATTTACAAACTAAAATCTTTACCATTCGGGGTGTTCAGGTGATGATTGATCGAGATTTGGCAGATTTATATCATGTTGAAGTAAAAAGATTAAATGAACAAGTTAAACGGAATACTGAACGCTTTCCAGAAAACTTTAGGTTTCAACTAATTGATAACGAGAAGGATGAACTGGTCGCAATTTGCGACCGGTTTGAAAGTCTAAAACATTCAAGTAATAATCCTTTTGCTTTTACAGAGCAAGGTGTAGCTATGTTATCAGCTGTTTTGAGAAGTGATGTTGCTGTTAATGTCAGCATTCAAATAATCAATGCTTTTGTTGAAATGCGAAAAGTCCTTATCAACCACATTGGACTTTTACAAAGAATGGAGGGTATTGAACAGAAACTTATTGAGTCAGATCAAAAATTTGAAATGGTGTTTAAAGCACTAGAAAAGAAAACATATCTTCCTACTCAAGGAATCTTTTTTGAAGGACAATTGTTTGATGCATACGTCTTTGCCAATGAACTTATTAAATCAGCCAAAAATTCAATTATTCTTATTGACAATTACGTAGATGAAACGACACTTTTAATATTGAGTAAGAGAAATTCAACTTGTAAAGCTACAATTTACACTTACAGAATAAGTGCTCAATTGCAACTCGACTTAACAAGACATAATCAACAATATCCAACTATTGAAATAAAACAACTTCGAACATCACACGACCGATTTCTTATTATTGACAATAAAGATTTGTATCACATTGGTGCTTCAATAAAAGATTTGGGTAAGAAGTGGTTTGCTTTTTCCAAACTCAATGAGTTTTTACCAGATGTTTTTGCCAGATTGAATGAAGGTTGATTCTCCAACAGTTTCTATGTTTATCTACTCAAAGAAATGGAGAAAAAACAGAATACAAAAAAATCGTCGTTTCTCAAAATGGCGTTATCAAACACATTGAGGCGAAGGATTTGTAATCAACTTTTCCTTGACTTTTTCCAAAAATCACCCAATAAACTGAACTTCAGCTAGTTCTTTTCCAACCTGTTGGATACCTGTTAAAATACGTTTGATTTGAGCAGAGGACGGTTTTTTAATGCCATTAATGTATTGTGCCAGCAAACTTTGGCTCATTCCAATTCGTTCGGATAAGGCTTTTGCATTGATGATTTTGTAATATTCAAAAAAACTTGCCAAATCGTACGTGAAAAGCAAATCGTCAAGCGAATACATAATTCCTTTATTTTCAAAAGTAGTATTTACCGCTTCAAGAAAATGAGTTAACAAACCTTCAAGGGTGTCTGCTTCCGTCGCAATGAAACTGTTTTTTAATGACGCATAGGCACTATACCCTTGCTCCTCTTTCAAAATGGTCACTTTTATTTTGGTTTTGCTCATCGCTTTTTGGTTTTAATGTTTGCTTGTTTCAAAATGGCTGTCAAAAGTCCTTTTTTCACCTCTTTACTTGCATGGAATGGAACGGTTAATTGCTCATTCTTGTCGGGGTGCTCCAACAACACATGACTTCCTCTTTGTCTAATTTCAATCCATCCTTCTTTTTTAAGGATTCTAAATAGCTCACTATATTTCATCACAAAGGTAATATTTTTATTACTTTGTGTGGTTGTTTTATCGTTTGTTTTTAACCACCTTCCTTTCTAATTTAGTAAAAAACAGGAGTTTATTCAAGTTTTATTTCCTTCAATCCCAAAAATCGAACATACTTTTCATGGCGTTCCTGGGCGTGCCATTTTAAGGTGGATTGAATGCGGGATTTTATGATTTGTTGTTGCTGAATGGCTTTAGTAAGATCTATTGAAAAAGACGATGGCTCATAGAACGAGGCACTTATCGAAAAATCCTTTTCTTCGTTGTATTGACGATGTATCAACAAGGGTACAGCAAAACTATAGGCCAATGTAAAGGCTCCCGAAATTTGACGGTTGATGTATTCCTCTGCACTTTTGGTGGCTGGGTGAATGAGTGGTAACAAAAAATCAGATTGTTGAACAAAATCCAGAAAAACGGATTCTTCCACAAAGTGATCAAAAACAACTACTTTATTTGTTAGCTTGTTATCTTTTAAATTTTGAAAAAACAATCGTACCTCATCATCATCCGTTTTTGCTTTACCCAATAAAATAAAACGCACATTTTCAGGAGTTTGTTGAACTAATTCAAAAAGTCCCATAACGTCTTTGCGCCGGTTTTCAAATTCGCCTGTGATAGTTATCCATACCTCATTGGCTGGTTTTTGAATCGTCGTTTTTATTGGAAGAAAATCCAAGGGATAAAAGCTTTCAACGTGAATGCCCTTGCTGGGTTTTGCTTTTGCCAACAAATCATCGCTGAGCACTAAAAAGCGTTTTACGCGACGAAAAATAATGTTTTGCGTGAAACTGTTTTCAAACTTTTTTATCGTGTGAATAATGCCGTAACACGTAATTTTTTTGTCCAATAAAAGAGAAAAATTACGAACGTGTCCGCCTTGTGCCGTGTTGAAAACCAGTTTTTTTACTCCCGCTTTTTGAAGTGTTTTGGCTAGCTTTCTTAGAGCAAGAAAAGATTTTACAGCGTTTTTTGGTGGATTATAAATGATTAATTCATCTGCTTGTTGATTAAGAAAAGAATTTCTGCTGGCTGTTTTTTTATCTAGAATCAATATAACACTTACCTCTATTGATTTGAGAGCAATCACTTGCGAAAGCAAACATTCATCATGTGAACCTCCAATTTCCAACAATGCAATTCTATCCACTTGTTTTTTTGTAAAATTAAACTGTTTTGTATTCAATCAGACTTTTCCTCATTTACCTTACATTTGTATCAAATCCATTTTACTTGCTACTACCAAGTTACATATTGTCTTTTAAAGGAATACGTCCATTATTTTTGGGATTGTTTTTTTTGTCTTTGTTTTCTTGTAAAACAACCAAAGAAGTAAAAGATATCGATGGAAACATCTATCCAACGGTAAAAATTGGCGAACAGATTTGGATGCAGGAAAACCTGAGGGTAAGTCATTATCAAAACGGAGATCTTATTCCAAACATGGCGAATGCGTCACGACACAATTTTGTTGGTGTATTTTTCGATTACGATAATAAAGCAGAAAATGCAAAAAAATACGGACACTTGTATAATTGGAAGGCTGTAAAAGACAAAAAAGGCTTGTGTCCTTGTGGATGGCACGTACCGTCGGATGCGGAATGGACAACCTTAGTCACGAACCTTGGTGGAGACAATACAGCAGGTGGAAAATTAGCACAATTAAAAGATTCTGTTTACAAACGCATGAATGTAGTGGGAACTGAAAACTTATCTGGGTTTACAGGAATCATGGCGGGTTATCGTGAGCAGGACGGTAAGTTTTTTCACCTAAATAAAGGTGCTTTTTGGTGGAGTTCAACTGAAGCATCTGAAACAGGCGCTTGGTCAAGGGAAATCAATATGAATAACTTGCGTGTTGTCCGAAATCAAAGCTCAAAAGCGCACGGAATGTCGGTTCGATGTATAAAAGATAGTAAAAACTAAAGGATTCATTCGTCTATTTTTCCCTTTATTTGTTCAAGTTTCCATAAACACTTTTCATTACTTATTGTTATCTTTTTTATAATTGAAATCGTATTTTTGAACGCTAAAGAAAAAAATCACATGAAAAATCATTTCTTTATTCTTTTCCTATGTCTTATAGGGCTAAACTTTGCTCAAACAACGGAAAAACTTCCTTACACAATTGATGGAAAGGCCTTTTTAGGCTATGTTGTTAAACCTGCGAAAATCACTAAAAAAACGAAAACTATTTTGATTGTTCATGAATGGTGGGGTTTAAACGAATATCCAAAATCAAGAGCAGAACAATTGGCAAAAGAAGGTTTTATCGCGATTTGTTTAGATATGTATGGTGAGAACATTGTAGTTAATACTCCACAAGAAGCAATGAAGCTTTCAGGTGAAGTGTATGCTGATCCTTCTTTGCTTTACAAACGCTTTGATGCGGGTTATCAAGCAGCAATGAAAGTTGCTGGAGTGAACAAAAACTTAGTGGCGGCAATAGGATATTGCTTTGGCGGAAATGTGGTGCTTAACGCAGCAAAACAAGGAGCAAACTTAGACGCGGTGATTAGTTTCCATGGTGGATTAAAAGGTGCGCCACTTGAAAAAGGAAAATTAAAAGCGGCTGTATTGGTATGTAATGGCGCCGCAGATAAATTTGTTCCACAAGCAGAAATTGATGACTTTGGCAAAGAAATGAAAGGAAATAACGCGGATTATACCTTTATTAATTATGCGGATGCAACGCACGCTTTTACGAATCCATATTCAACTGAAGTGGGGAAAAAATTCAGTATGCCTATCGCTTACAATGAAGCGGCAGACAAAAAAAGCTATGCGGATTTTCTGAGTTTTGTGGCTAAAAAAGTGAAGTAAGAAACGCTTGTTTCACGTGTTACAATTCTTCTATTTTTTTGATAACGTCTTGTTTTCGACGAACAGAAACTAAAACCATTGTCCCGTCTTGCAACACGATGTGACCACCATCCGTTTTCAAAAACTCTCTGATAAAGCGTGCGTTGACTAAATGCGAATGGTGTGTTCGAATAAAATGATGTTCTGCTAAGGTTTCCTCAAATTCCTTCAGTGTTTTGGTGGCTACTAGCTCTGTGCCGTCTGCAAAGAAGAAAATGGTGTAATTTTTAAAACTCTCACAACGAACGATATCAGCGATTTTCACAATTTGAATTTTGTCTTGAGAATGTAAAGCCAAACGCTCAGAAGGTTTGTGTTGGTTTTTTAAATTATCGTGTAATAAGTTGTATTTTTCTTGCTCGTTGTGACCTTGTAAAAGGAATTTTTCCAAAGCTTGCACCAATTCATCTGGATCCACAGGCTTCAATAAATAATCAATCGCCGCATAGCGAAAAGCCTTTATGGCATGTGCATCTGAAGCGGTTGTGAAAATGATTTTAAAAGGGATTTCGCTCAAAATATCTAACAAATCAAACCCACTTCCGTCTTGCATCTGAATGTCTAAAAACACAATGTCCGGCTGTGCTTTTTTCAACAAACGCGCTGCATCTACTACGCCACTTGCTTCGCCAATGATTTCTACGTCCGAAGCATACGTTTCCAAGTCTTGACGAAGTGTTTTTCGTGCTTGTTCAATATCATCAATCAAAACAGCTTTTATCATTTACTTAAATGGTATTTTAATTACAACTTTTGTTCCCTTCGCTTCCTTTCCTTCCTGCAAATCTATGATTTCCAATATGCTTTTTGTTGCCTTTTCTCGAAATAAATCCAAACGTTCTTGTGTGATTTTTAAAGCCATGGACTCATGCTGTGGTGCCTTGGATTTTTCTTTAAGTTCGGCCGCGGCCTTTCTTCCTGTTCCGTTATCCATAATTTCACACACCAACATTCCGTCTTCCTCGTGGAAAGTTATAACCAAAACACCTCTCCTGCCCTTTGTCTCGAGTTGACAAAAGCCATGTTTGATTGCGTTTTCAACAAAAGGTTGCAACAACATCGGTGGAATTTGCACGAAATCAGCTTCAAGTTCTTCTTGCACTTTAATTGAATAGTCAAAATTGTTTCCATTACAAAATTGTTCCAACAACAAGTAATTCTCTAAAAGCGCTGTTTCTTCTTGTAAAAGAATGCTTGACCGCCTTGAAAAATCTAAAATCTGACGCATCAAACGTGAAAATTTTGCCAAGTAATATCGCGCCTCTTTGTCATTTCCGCTACCAATTTGAGACTGAATTGAGTTCAAAGCATTAAAAATAAAGTGTGGGTTCATTTGCAAACGTAAAGCCTTTTGTTCCAACTCAATGATTTCTTTTTCCATTTGCAATTGGCGCTGCATTTCATTGGCTTCTCGCTTCACTTTTCTAATTCTCACTTGAACAATTAAATAAACGAGACCGCCCAAAACACTTATGGAAAGCAGAATAAACCACCACTGATACCAAAAAGGTTTGTCGATTGAAAACACCATTTGATAAGGCTTTGACCAAACAAGATCCTCATTACATGCTTTCACTAAAAAGCGATAATCACCAGGTGGTAAATTGGAATAAACGATGCTGTTATCCTGTGTAGCAGGCGACCAATTTTTATCAAAACCGTCTAGTTTCCATCGATAGTTTACCGCATCAGGATTGCTTAAGTTGACACCAAAAAACTCAAATGTTAGGTGATTTTGATTATACGGTAAATCCATCTTTTCTATTTCTCCCCAATCACCTAAAAGTCTTTTGTAGCTTGTATTTGAGAGGCTTTCGTAAAACAATTTCAAATCTGTCAAATGAACTACAGGTGGCTGTTCGTTTTTTCGGTGACCGGTTGGATAAAATCGCGTAACACCATTAATTGTTCCTAACCAAAGTGTACCTTCCCTATCTCTGTAAACTGCATTTCTACACGTTTCTACACCATTAAATCCATCGCCTTTACTATAGTGTTTTACTTTGATCACTTGCAGATTAGCGTTCAATCGCACATAATCCAGGCCTTTTTCTGAACCTATATTGAGGTTACCAAATTCATCGAAAGCCAATAAATAGGCAATTGCAGAGGTCAAGCCTTCTGAATAAGAAAAGTGTTTGATTTTACCCGTTTGTCTTTCAAAACACTCTACACCAGAACCCAAAGTTCCCATCCAAATGTTACCTTGCTTATCTTCAGTAAGAGCTGTTATTTCGTTGGATTT
>Ga0214923_10002335_pt1 | contig 25359 bp, 14 predicted proteins | sample LL1510_MetaG_FD_177993 | JGI IMG/M metagenome (GOLD analysis project Ga0214923, IMG submission 177993) | Freshwater microbial communities from Lake Lanier, Atlanta, Georgia, United States - LL-1510 | ecosystem: Environmental > Aquatic > Freshwater > Lake | place: USA: Georgia | collected...
TTCATTTATAGTTAAAGAAGTTGTAGGAATTAATACATTTACATTTAATGTTGGTAATTTAACATCAACAGAATCATATAATGGTAATGGATATGTACTAAGACAAGGAATTGCAGCAAATGCTCTTTCTATTGGTGAAGGAGAAATTAATCTTGCAGGACGTATATCTTACATTTATGCAGGTATCAGCACTACAATTTCTGTCGCATTAAGTGCTTCTGATACATCCATTACTCTTGCATCTATTGGTGGATTTTCGAAAGGAGATTATTTGCAAATTAATGCAGAAGTTTTGCGTATACAAAATGATGCTTGTACTAATGTACTTCGTGGTCAGTTTGGTACAATTGCTGCTGCATATGATAACGGAACACTTGCAAAGAAAATAAGAGTAATTCCAATTCAATTTCATCGTCCGTCTTATCTTCGTGCATCAGGTCATACATTTGAGTATCTTGGATTTGGTCCAGGTAACTATTCAACTGGTATGCCTCAAAAGCAAGATAGAATATTAAGTGGAGATGAAGTTATTGCTTCGCAAGCTAGAGAACAAGATGGCGGAACAATTGTTTATACTGGAATGAATGATAATGGTGAATTTTATTCTGGTGCAAAAAAACTTATTTCTGTAACTGGCGAAGAAGAAGTATTTGATGCACCTGTATTTACATATACTGGCGATGATGCAAATACAGATAGCACAAAAAGATTAAGTGGTATATATGATGATTTGGTAGTAAGAGATCGTATTACGGTAGAGGGTGGAGAAAATAATAATCAAACTTCACAATTTTATGGTCCAGTTAATTTTACACAAAAAGTTACAAGTACTGCTGCTGCTGGTGTTGAAGTTAAAAACTTATACATTAAGGGAAATACGGCACAATCAAAATTAATTACTGTTGGTATTTCTACACCAACTACTGCTGATATTCCTGGTGCTCGTACTGGTGATATTTCATTATCTGGAACACCACAACTAGGTGGTTATCTTGGTCACATTTATATTAATGGAGATTGGAGAAGATTTGGAGTAATCAGTTCTCAAAAGGATTTGGGTTACTATAGAATGGATAAATTGGGAATTGGTGAAACAACATCAGTTTTTAATGGTACTCAACTTTTTGAAGTGAATGGGCAAGCATTAGTTAAAGATCTTTATGTGACTGGAAATGTAACATTTGCAGCACAACAAACTTTTTCAAATCTTGCATTTGAAGGTATTACAATTTATAATGGAGCTACTTTTCCTGGAACAAATGCAAGTGGTGGAATTACAACTGCTTATACGCAAAGACACGTACAGGGCATTTCACAACTTTATAATTTAGAAGTTACTGGTACTGCGGCAACATTTACAAATGCAAAACTAACAGTTCAAAGTTCATTTAATTCTACATTTACTGGACTTTCTACTTTTGCCGGTCAATTAAATATTGGTATTTCGTCAATTGGAAATCTAAATGTTGTTGGTATGACTACTACCAGCAATTTAAATGTAACTGGTATTACATCAGCAACATTTGGAGGAACTATCGGTGCTGGATTTACTGGTTCTACATCTGGAATTACAACATTAAGAGCATCTGCTGTTGCTTCTGGTATTCTTACATTACCTGCTACAACTGATACATTAGTTGCAAAAAATACAACAGATATTTTAACAAATAAGACAATTGATACTTCTACTAATACTATCACAGGTCTCACGAATACTAATCTTTCTGGGTCTGCTGGTATTACAAATGCAAATCTAGCAACTCCTACGATTTCTGGTATTTCACTTGGAAGTAATCTTGCAACATTAACATTTGGAACATATTTGTCTGGTACTTCTTATAATGGTTCTACTGCGGTTACGATTGCAACAAATGCATCATCAACTGGTACTAGTAATATAGTTGCTCGTGATGCTTCTGGTGATTTTACAGCAAATAGAATTACATCATCTATTAAAGCGAATGGATTGACTGAAGGTGTAACTATAAGTGCTTCTGCTCTTACTGGTTCTAATAATATTGATTTAATTGCAAATAATGTTTATCTTTATACTGCAAATACATCAGGAAACTTTACATTTAATTTCCGTGCAAATTCTTCTACTTCGTTAAATACATTCCTTTCAGTAGGAGAGTCAATTACTGTTGCAATCTTAACTACACAAGGGTCAACTGCATATTATAATACAGCAATTACAATAGATGGAAATGCAGTCACGCCAAAATGGTATGGTGAAGTCACACCAACATCTGGAAATATAAATGGTATTGATGTTTATACCTATGTGATTATAAAAACTGCTAGTGCTACATTTACTGTAATTGCATCACAATCACAATATAAGGCTTGATACTAAATGTCTCCACTTTTAGGTTCTACTGGTTTAGTTTCTTATTATTCTTATAGAGGAAATATTGATACACTTCCTGATGTGTTTTCAATTGGTGCAGATGTTACAGATGTAGAAATAGATGCAGAAATCACAAGAACAACTACAATTACTGGTATTAACTATAAAGCAAAAGTAACACCAAGTTCTGGTGCTACAATATCTGTAAATGGAAGTGCATATACTTCTACACCACAATATGTAAAAAACAATCAATCAATATCAATTAAATTTACACCAACTGACTATGAAACAACTTATACTGTATCATTAACTGTTGGAAAACGAAGTGATGCTTATACTATTCTTACAAGAAATCGCCCAGAAGATGGAGTACCTAATGCATTTAGTTTTACCGATCAAACAGATGTAGATCCACCATTTAGAACTAATGTAGAAAGTAATGTAATAACTTTAAGTGGAATGTCTAATGTTCCTTCTGGGCAAACACCAAGAACAAATGATATTGGAACTGCAAGTATTAGTGGAAATAGCGCTCAATTTAAAGTTATAAGAGATGGCGCAGTTGTAAGAGTTTATGGAACTGGAAATTTTTCAGTTCTAAATGGAGACCAGATACAGTTGCGTATGAATGCAGGAGGAAATGCACAAACAGTTTCTACTACATTTAGTATAACTGGAACTGATACTACAAACTTAGCAAGTCCTGTTACATCAACTGTAAGTGATACTTGGAGTATTACATCCAGAACTTATACTGCAACTATTACTTTAAGTGCAAGTCCAGGTACGGTGGGTTATAATGAAGCATCGACGATTAGTTGGACTTCGCAAAATATTAGTGGTCCAATTAATATTACTAATATTGGAAATGTTAATGATGCAAGTGGTAGTAGATCTACTGGAAATCTAAATGGAGGTGCTAGTGGTGGAACTAGAACATTTACAGCAACTGCAAATACATTATATTCACCACCAGCAACAGTCACATCAAATACGGTAACAGTAAATATAAATCCACCACCAGCACCAAGTGTATCATTAAGTTCTGGTAGTAATAGTATTGCTTATAATAGTTCAACAACATTATCTTGGAGTTCTAGTAATGCTACAAGTGTGAATAGTTCTACTGGTAATTTTGCTGGAAGTAATCTAAGCGGAAATAATGTTAGTACTGGTAATCTTACACAGTCAAAGACTTATACGATTGTTGTTGGTGGTCTTGAAGGTCAAACTGCAACTTCGAGTGTGACGATAAATGTAGCTGCACCACCAGCACCAACAGTATCATTAACTGCTGATAGTAATAGTATTGCTTTTAATAGTTCAACGACTTTGAGGTGGAGTTCTAGTAATGCTACAAGTGTGAATAGTTCTACTGGTAATTTTGCTGGAAATAATATAAGCGGAAATGTTAGTACTGGTAATCTTACACAGTCAAAAACTTATACGATTGTACTTAATGGACTTGAAGGTCAAACTGCAACTTCGAGTGTGACTATAACAGTACCAGAAGAACCAGAAATCGTAAAATATATTACTTCAAATACAACAAATGCAGATGCTCAAAGTTATTTTGGGTCAACTGATTGGACAAGAAGTGTAAGAAAGAGATTAATAGTTAATGGTGGTGTTGTGGTTGGTTCAACCAATCCTAGTGCTGCAGCACTTAGCATTACGGCTGGAGTTGTTGGTGCTTTTGTATTAGAAAATAATGGTTCCATTCAAGGTGCTGGTGGTCTTGGTGGAGTAGCAAATGGCGGAAATGGCGGAAAGGGCGGAAATGCTATTATTATTAATAATAAAGGAACTGGTGGTACGGTAAGTATTACAAATAATGGAAGCATTTATGCTGGCGGCGGCGGTGGCGGTGCTGGAACTAAAGGTGGTAGAGGTGGTGATGGTGGTCCTACTGACACTACTGAACTTCTTGGATTTGAAAGATACAATTCCAATAAATTGGGACTGCATTTTTATACATCTTACGCAGCTGGTGAATTTATTGCTATTAATGAATATTATGTAGAAAATACTAATTATTTTTGGGTTACTAGGGAGACTGATAGCAGTATTTTTGGAACAGTGCCTTTATATCGGTTTTTTAATGGGAGTACGGGAGATCACTTATTTGGTTTAAATGCTAATGAGGTTCCAAATGAAGGTGGTGCTGGATGGAATCACGAAGGTATAATTGGATATGTTTGGCCTCCCAACAATCCAGGCCCAAATACTAATCCCATTTATCGCAAATTTAATGGTCTGGATCATTTGTTGACTACAGATCGAAATGAAGCTTCGAATACTTATGCTCTTGATGTAGATCCATTATTTTATACCGTCACAGACTCAGCATATTATATATACCCTACAAAAAGGGGTACTACTGGTGCCGCTGGTGGAAATGGTGGAAATGGTGGTGTAGGACAAGGATACGCCCAAAATGCTGCGAGTGGTGCTGCTGGTGCTGCTGGTGCAACAAATGCCAACACAGGCATAACTGGAGGAGATGGAGGAACCGGCGGATCTGGTGGATCTGGTGGAGGTTTTGGTGCCGATGGTTCTAATGGGTCACAAGGAAATATTGGTGGTACTGGAACCAATGGTGGTTCTGGCGGACTTGCCGGAGAACTTCCAGTTGGAATAAGAGGACTTGCTGGATATTATATTAACGGAATTGATAATTTAAATGGATATAGTGGTGGTGGAACAGTAGGTGGAAGAACAAAAAATATAGGAGAACAAGCAACAACTAACTGATAATAAAGAAAATGAAGAAACGTGGATGAATGAAAAGTTTGATGAGATTATGAAAAAGACCCAAGACCAACAATCCTAAATAAAATCATAGTTATTTTATATACATATGAAACCACAAGAAATGCTTGATACTTTGATTGAAAAATCATCAAAACTGCAACAAGAACTTTTGGATCTTGAAAGAGATTTTAATATTAAAAAAGAACAGTTTATTCGTCATCAAGGAGCTATTGAAGCACTTCAAATTGTTATTCAAGAAGAAGATTTATAAATAAACGAAAGGACTTATATAAGTTCTGTTTTTAATGGTATATACCGAGAATGAATATCAATGGCAACTCCTTTTAGAATTAAAAGGTCTGCTGTACCGGGTAAGAGACCGGTAGTTGCAGATTTACAGTTAGGCGAATTAGCACTTAATACTTATGATGCAGAACTTTATACTACAAGAGAAAGAAGTGGTATAGGAACTGATGTTGTAAGACTTGGTGCCGGTACAACAGTTACAAATATTCTTTATGTTACGAAAGATGGAAGTGATACAAACACAGGAAGAAAACTTGGAGACGCAAAAGCAACAATCGCAGGAGCAATCGCAGCAGCAGGAACAGGAACTGTTATTAAAGTTAGTGCTGGATCTTATGTAGAAAATAACCCTATAATAATTCCAGAACAAGTAAGTATTATTGGTGATAGTTTAAGGGAAGTATCAGTATCACCACAGAATGCAAACCAAGATTTGTTTTATGTTGCAAATGGTGATTATATTGCAGAGATGTCCTTTACTGGGTCATTAAATTCTGGTAAGGCAATTGTTGCTTTTAATCCAAGTCAAGTTGGATATTTTAATCAGTCACCTTATGTTCAGAACTGCACTAACTTTATTCCAAATAGTATTGGAATGAAGATTGATGGAAGTCGTGCAATAGGACCATTAAAGTCAATGGTTGTTGACTCTTATACACAATATAATCAAGGTGGTATTGGGGTTTCAATTACAAATGAAGGATATGCACAATTAGTTTCACTTTTCACTATCTGTAATGAGACTGCGATTTTCTGTGGTTCTGGTTCTGCTTGTGATTTAACGAACTCTAACTCATCATTTGGTAATTATGGATTAGTTGCCGATGGTGTTGGCCCCAAAAAATATACTGGAATTATTACAACTGCCGCAGATGCAAATAGTGATACTTTTGTTTTGGATTTAAATGTTCCAACACTGAATGTAAGTAGTGCTCTTTATGATAATGTGAGTGGAATTGTTACGGTCACTACATCTTCAAATCACAACTTTAATGTGGGAATGGGTATTTCAATTGCCGGATTGAAATTTACCTGTTCTTCTGCAAATACAGTTACTAATTATAATATTAGTACCGCAAATTATACTAGTACGACTGGTATTTTAACAGTAACGACATCTACTAATCACAATTTTACTGTTGGGATTAGTGTTACGATGTCTAATTTGGTATTTTCTTGCAATTCTGGTAGTGGTATATCTACGGCATATTTTCCACCAGCACCGGGTGACAATAATGGAGATTCTAATTATATTTTTAATGTAATATCAATACCTGCATCTAATCAATTTGTGGTAAATGTAGGAACATCTACAATTACTCATAATTATGTGAATAATGGTATTGTATCGATTAGTACGATTGCGAATTTCCCTTCTGGAAACTTTGGATATATCTTTGAGGTTGCTGCTATTGGTGCTGCAAATAGTTTCTCTGCTTATGTTGGAGTTTCTACTCGCACTCATACCTATAATTCTGGCGGAACTGTTAAAATAAATACCACAAGACCTTATGACGGTCAGGTAGTGTATTTTGATGAACTTTATTATACTGTTGGTGGTGTGACTGTTGGTTCTGGTGGAACTGGTTATACTCAAAATGTAGACATTACTTTTAGTAACCCAAGTGAACCTTGGGGAGTTTCTGCAACTGCCGTAGGTGAAGTTACAAATGGTTCTGTGACTTCTGTGGAAATGGTTTCTAATGGAAGAGGATATACTGGAATACCAACAGTAACTTTTGCATCACCAAACTCTGGAATTAATACTGCAACAGGAACCGCAAATCTAATTCCAACTTATTATGTAATTTCAAAATCTACTCCAATATCTGGTGGTATTTGTACCATTACGGTGAATGATAATGTTCCTTATGCAGTTGGTCTTGGTTCAACTGTTCCTTTCTTTAAACAAAGTCGGGTATTAGCATCGGGACATTCTTTGGAATATATTGGTTCTGGAACTAATATTAATAGTGCTCTTCCTAATCAAGGTGGAGTTACAATTCAAGAAAATGAAATTGATATGAGAAATGGTGGTTTGGTAATATATACATCTACCGATCAATCCGGAAATTTTCGTATTGGTGATGGTGTTGTGATTAATCAACAAACCGGAACTATTTCTGGTACTTTTTATTCAAAGAGTTTATTTTCTGCAATGACACCATTCATACTCGCATTAGGGGGAGATTAAAAAAATGGCATTAGCACTTAATGTATTTCAAACAGTTGTTGGGATTGTATCTACAAGTCCAACCACAGTATATACCGCACCTGTTGGTTATACCGGTGTTGTTCTTTTAGCTCAAGTCGCAAATATTGGTGGAACTTCTCAGGATGTTTCATTATCACATCAAAGAAGTGTAGTTGGAGTAGCAGTCACTACAGAAATGTTAAAACAATATCCAATCTCGGCAAATGATACTGCAAATCTTCTTTCTGGAAAATTAGTATTAGAAAGTGAAGATAAGTTAGTATTATCTGGTAGTAATGGATCTAATTTGAAGTTTGTTGGAAGTATTCTAGAAACTCTTAACTAAAATGGCAAAGTACATCAGTAATCGTCAACAAAATCTTAAGATTGGTATTGTTTCTTATACCGAAGATAAAACAGTACTTGAGGTTACTGGTAAGGTTGGTATTGGAACCACGAATGCAACATCAAAACTTCACGTTATTGGTGATGTAAGAGTTTCTGGTGTAGTAACTGCATTATCATTCAGGGGTGATGGTTCACAACTCACTGGAGTTACTGGAACCCAAATTGTAACTCAAGATTCAATTTCTACACCTGTATTTTTAACATTTGCAAATAATATTGGCGTAACTTCACTTGGCATTGCTACAACTGGTTCTAATGTTTTATCGGTTATTCCGTCATTAGGTAATCTTGGTATTGGAACTACAAATGCAACATCTAAACTTCATGTTATTGGTGATGTAAGAGTTTCTGGGGCAATCACTGCTACTACATTCGTTGGAGCACTAACTGGAATAGCAACCTTTGCAACCAATGCTGGAATAGCAACTTATGCTACATCAGCAGGTATTGCAACTTATGCAACTTATGCTACTAATGCTGGAATTGCCACTTATGCTACCAATGCCGGTGTTGCTACTTATGCTACTAATGCTGGAATAGCAACTTATGCAACCAATGCTGGAATAGCAACTTATGCTACTAATGCTGGAATAGCAACTTATGCAACCAATGCCGGTGTTGCTACTTATGCTACTAATGCTGGAATAGCAACTTATGCTATATCAGCAGGTATTGCAACTTATGCAACCAATGCCGGAATTGCCACTTATGCTACCAATGCCGGTGTTGCTACTTATGCAACCAATGCTGGAATAGCAACTTATGCAACTAATGCAGGTATAGCAACTTATGCAACTAATGCTGGATACTCTACAAGTTCTGGTATTGCAACTTATGCAACCAATGCCGGTGTTGCTACTTATGCAACCAATGCCGGAATTGCCACTTATGCAACCAATGCCGGAATTGCCACTTATGCAACTTCATCAGGAATTGCTACCTATGCAACTTCAAGTGGTATAGCAACTTATGCTACTTCATCAGGAATATCAACTTATGCAACTTCATCAGGAATTGCTACCTATGCAACTTCAAGTGGTATAGCAACTTATGCTACTTCATCAGGAATAGCAACTTATGCTACAAGTTCTGGTATAGCAACTTATGCTACTAATGCAGGAATAGCAACTTATGCAACCAATGCCGGTGTTGCTACTTATGCTACTAATGCTGGAATAGCAACTTATGCTATATCAGCAGGTATTGCAACTTATGCAACCAATGCCGGAATTGCCACTTATGCTACCAATGCCGGTGTTGCTACTTATGCAACCAATGCTGGAATAGCAACTTATGCAACTAATGCAGGTATAGCAACTTATGCAACTAATGCTGGATACTCTACAAGTTCTGGTATTGCAACTTATGCAACCAATGCCGGTGTTGCTACTTATGCAACCAATGCCGGAATTGCCACTTATGCAACCAATGCCGGAATTGCCACTTATGCAACTTCATCAGGAATTGCTACCTATGCAACTTCAAGTGGTATAGCAACTTATGCTACTTCATCAGGAATATCAACTTATGCAACTTCATCAGGAATTGCTACCTATGCAACTTCAAGTGGTATAGCAACTTATGCTACTTCATCAGGAATAGCAACTTATGCTACAAGTTCTGGTATAGCAACTTATGCTACTAATGCAGGAATTGCTACTTATGCACCCAATTCTGGTATAGCAACACAAGCAACCAAACTTCAAAATGCAAGAACCTTTGAGATTACTGGTGATATTGTTGGTTCTCCAATTAGTTTTGATGGGACTGGTAACGTATCTATTGCAGCAACTATTCAGCCAAATTCTGTTGCTCTTGGTTCTGATACAACAGGTGATTACGTTCAATCAATTACTGGTACTGCAAATCAGATTAGTGTAAGTGTAACTTCTGGCGAAAGTTCTACCCCAGTAATTTCAATTCCAAGTAATCCAACACTTCCTGGAAATGTAACCATTGGTAATGACCTTCAAGTTAATCGCAACTTAAATGTAACTGGAAACATTACAATTGCTGGAACATCTGCTTATGTTATTGTTAGTGACTTCAGAGTTTCTGACAAAGATATTATTCTTGGATTTACTACTAATATTTCTGGTGCAGATGTTTCCAATGATACTACTGCTAATCACGGTGGTATTGCAATTGCATCTACAGAAGGTTCACCACTTGTCAATCTTAACATTGCTGGTATTGAGACACTTCCTCCCACATATAAGAAAATTATGTGGTTCAAGTCTGGTGCTTTTGCTGGACTGAATACTGATGCCTGGCTAACCAACTATGCATTTGGCGTTGGAACCACACAAATGCCTGCAGGTTCAAGATTTGCAGCAGGTAATTTTGTTGTCGGTCAAGATGATATAACAGCAGTAAGAAATATTAATTCTACTGGGATTATAACTGCAACATCTTTTGTTGGACCTCTTACTGGTAATGCTGCAACTGCAACTTATGCAACCAATGCTGGTATTGCAACTTATGCACCTAATGCTGGTATAGCAACTTATGCACCTAATGCTGGTATAGCAACTTATGCAACAATTGCTGGATATTCTACAAGTTCTGGTATAGCAACTTATGCTACTAATGCTGGTGTTGCTACCTATGCTACTAATGCTGGTATTGCTACTTACGCAACTAATGCTGGTATAGCAACTTATGCTACTAATGCTGGTATTGCTACTTATGCTACTAATGCTGGAGTAAGTACCTATGCTACTAATGCTGGTGTTGCTACCTATGCTACTAATGCTGGTATTGCCACTTATGCAACCAATGCCGGTGTTGCTACTTATGCTACTAATGCTGGAATAGCAACTTATGCTACTAATGCTGGAATAGCAACTTATGCAACCAATGCTGGAATTGCCACTTATGCTACTAATGCTGGAATAGCAACTTATGCAACCAATGCTGGAATAGCAACTTATGCTACTAATGCTGGTATTTCTACTTATGCCACCAATGCTGGTGTTGCTACTTACGCAACTAATGCTGGTATTGCTACTTATGCAACTAATGCTGGTATTGCTACTTATGCAACTAATGCTGGTATTGCTACTTATGCAACTAATGCTGGTATTGCTACTTATGCAACTAATGCTGGAGTAAGTACCTACGCAACTTCAAGTGGTATAGCAACTTATGCTACTAATGCCGGAGTAAGTACCTATGCCACCAATGCTGGAATAAGTACCTATGCCGATAATGCTGGAGTAAGTACCTATGCTACCAATGCTGGTATTGCAACAAATCTCAAAGGTGGTGTTATCGGTAATATCCCTTATCAATCTGCTGCCGATACAACAGCATTCTTAACAAATGGTTCTCTCGGAACAATACTTCAGTCTAGTGGACCTGGTGCTGCTCCTACTTGGGTTGCTGCTGCTCCTTCTGGTGCTGTTAGTGGTATTACTGTTAGAGATTCTAATAGTAATATTGTTGGCACATCAGGTAGTATAACTCAATTAACTTTTAGTACTGGACTTTCTGTAACTGGAACAACAGGAGCAGCAGGTATTGCTACGATTACTTTATCCAGTAATATTGTTGGAACTTCTTTAAGTATTTCTGGCATTTCTACATTCACTAATGGACCAGTATTGATTGGTAGTGGAACTTCAACAGGTACTGCATCACAACCACTACAAGTTACTGGTGGTGCTTATGTTTCTGATAATCTTGGTATTGGAACCACAAATCCAACATCTAAACTCTGGGTTCAAGGTGATGGATACTTTACTGGTGTCGTTACTGCCACTAACTTCTATGTTGGTACTCAATTAATTGGTGGTGCTATTTCTGCTACTGATCTGGTAGGAGTTGCACTCAGTGTTTCTGGGATTTCTACATTCACTAATGGTCCTGTATTAATTGGTACAGCAACATCAACAGGAACCGCATCACAAAGACTTCAAGTCACTGGTGGTGCTTATGTTTCTGGTAATCTTGGAGTTGGAGCAACTGCACCAGCATTCAAAGCAGATATTGCAGGAGACGCAAGAGTAACCTCCACAAACAAAATGAGATTTGGTGGAACTGCAGGAACCACAAACTTCTATATACAGTACAACTCAACTGCAAATAGTTTGGACTTTGTAGCAGGATAAGATTATGCCAGTTGTAGGAAGATTAGACCAATATGCATCAATGCTCGCAACAGAGTTTGATGAGACTACTGCGAATAATCCAAGCATTACTGGACTTGGAACTTATTATGCTTCGGAGTTTTCTGAAAATGTAGGTATTACTACTGCACTTGATGCAAATATCTTTCCTCCTTATGACCTTGTTTATGATGAATTTGGTGGAACTTTATTTGGTGCAGGACAAGGAAGATATATGAGACAAAATACTGATAAGTCGGTGATTGTTTATAATGAGATTGATGAAATTACGACTATTTACTAACATATAAATATATCAAAGGTATTAATTAATTATGGCAAGAAAGGCAATACTGGAAACTGGATATACATTCACTCCTGGAGCAAGTGGTGTAGGTAGTGTTATTATACCCAGAGTAATTCCAAGAGAACGATTAATTCTGATTACTAATGTAACGACGAACACGGTAATCTATAATTTCTCTGATGCAAACCTAAAAGCAACTTCTTATACTGTTTCAACTTCTGGTGGTACGAATACAACCACAGTCGTATTGAATTATAGTACTACTGGAATGAGTAGTACTGATAAACTTCAAATCATCATAGATGAGTATGATGAGAAATTCACTCCTTCTGAAGTATACCAAGACCCTGTAAATAAATTCCGTATATCAGCACCACAAGCACTGATTGATACTGACTTTGAGTATGGTACTCAAATCTCCAAGTGGGAAAATCTTGTAACAATTAATAATCGTCCTTTTGCATTTCCTTCTGCTGTTGGTATAACTGGAATTGGTACGATAATTTTACCAACCAATTCTAGAACCGTCACAGTTGTAGTTGGTGCAAGTGGAACTTCATCAGTTCCTGGAATTGGAACAGCAATTACGGTTCAGGATACTTATTTGAATATTGCGAATGGAAATTTTGTTATAGAAAGTGTGGGTGCTAGTAATACAAGCTTTACTTATACTGCAAGAGCAACAAATACTGGAACTGTTACTCAAATTTTTGATGCAAATAAAACTGGTATTTTTAGTGGAACAGTTTATACTAATGCTGCAATTGGTGCAACTCCCACATTTGCCTTTGTTGGAACTGCAGTTACTGTAACTACATCAGTTCCACACGGACTTGCAATTGGAAATGAAGTTGCTGTTGTTGGTTCTTCACAAGCAAATGCAAATGGTTCTCATATTGTTTCTGGTATTACAAGTTCAAGAACCTTCACATATTATACAAATACTGCACCAGGAGGAACTCCAACTGGTGGTTCAATTTTTGTAAGGCCGCAAGGACAAATTTTACATCGTCCATTTGATGGTGGAGTATTCTTCACAAGTAATGCAAATGGTAACTTTGAGACGGCAACTCGTCAAACAAGAAGATATTTCCGTTATCAATCTGGTAAGGGAATTCAGGTTAGTTCTGGTACAATTCTAAAACCAAATCTACAAATTGATTCACTAACTGCTTCTGGAATTAGTATTGGTAGTACGATTACCGTTCAAACAAAAGAACAACATAATATTCAGGCAGCAACACCAGGAACTCAAATCACAATTGTTGGTGCAGACCAAACTGGGTACAATCAAACTTATAGTGTAACTTCCGTAACTGGATACAATACTTTCCTATTGACTGCATTAGCAGGTCTTACATCTACAACAGCATCTGGTCCTTATAGTTGTAATGTTACAAGTTGGTATGGATGCGCAAATCGTCTTGGAGTATTTGATGCACAAAACGGCATTTTCTTTGAGTTTGATGGTCAAACACTCTTTGCTGTTCGCAGAAGTTCTACCTTCCAAATCGCAGGAAAGGTTACTGCAACGAGTGGAATCAATACAGTAACACAAACAGATGCAACATTCCCAACAGCATTTTCAAAACAACTGAATATTGGAGATTTTATTGTTATTCGTGGACAATCTTATCGTGTCATTGATATTGCAAGTGATACAAGTATGACGATTTCCCCTTCTTATCGGGGAGCAACGGTAGATTTTGCAATTGTTTCAAAAACAGTAGATACAAAATATCCACAATCATCTTGGAATATTGATAAGTGTGATGGTACTGGACCTTCTGGTTATAATATTGACCTCGCCAAGATGCAGATGTTCTATATGGACTACTCTTGGTATGGTGCTGGATTTATTCGTTGGGGATTTAGAGGTCCAGATGGTAATGTATTTTATTGTCATAAAGTCATAAACAATAATGTAAATACCGAAGCATATATGCGTTCTGGAAACTTACCAGCACGATATGAAAGTGAAGCAAGACCACCAACAACTTTTATTAATACTTCTTTAGGTGCATCTGATACTACTGTTGGTGTAGCAAGTACTGCAGGTTTCCCACCTGCTGGAACATTACTCATCAGAAATGCAGAAACTTATGAGTATGTGAATTATGCTGGTATTGGTACAACTGCATTTACTGGACTAACTAGAGGAAAATCTGGTAATACTTCTCTTGCTCTTACGGTTGCTGCAAGTTCAAATGTAGCAACTGCAACTACAACAAACCTACAAGTAGGGCAAAGAATTATAGGTGCTGGAAACACAGGTTTCCCCGAGGGTACTTATATTAGTGCTATTGGTTCTGGAACTATCACATTAAGTAATGCAGCAACAGGAGTAAACCCAACAGTAGCAGCAGTTCCAATGGGTTCACCAGTTGGAGTAGCATTTACATATTCTGCAACTGACCCAGTTGCTGTTGAACTTGCATTCCCAACTTATGGGCCTTCTATTTCTCACTGGGGTACTAGTGTGATTATGGATGGACGATTTGATGATGATAAATCTTTGGTCTTTATTTATGGTCAAAAGTCAGGAACAACTATTGCTGGTGGTGCAGCTAGAGCACTCTTCTCAATTCGTGTATCACCTTCTGTTGATAATGGTGTTTCCGCAGCATTTGGTGCAAGAGAATTGATTAATAGAATGCAATTAACACTCCGAGCACTTGATGTTTCTGCAATTCCTGCTTCAGGTAATGCAAACTTACTTGTAGAGGCATTCTTGAATGCAACTCCAGTTGGAACTGCAACAACTTGGACAAATGCTGTTGGTAATATTACTGGTCGTATTAATTCATCTCTTGCACAAATTGCAGATTATGCTGCAGGTTCAACTACTGTAACTGGTGGTGAGGTGACTGCTGGTTTCTTCGTTGGTTCTGGTGCAAACTCAATTGACCTTTCTCAAGTTAGAGACCTTGGTAATTCTATTCTTGGTGGTGGAGGAACTACTTCTAATACTCAAATTTATCCTGATGGACCTGACACATTAACGATTGTGGTTACTAATCTTACAGCACAAAGTTGTAATGTGTTTGGTCGTTTATCTTGGACGGAGGCACAAGCATAAGAAATGGCAAAACTTAAGTCTGGTACAAGAATTTACGGAACCGCAACGATTGATACAAGTGTTGTTGTTGGTTCTGCCGTAACATTAAGTTCTTCTGGTATTCAGGTTTCTGGTATTAGTACTTTAGGTGTTACTAGTGCAACCAACTTAACATCACAACAGTTAAATGTTTCTGGTATTTCTACATTCGTTAATGGGCCAATATTAGTAGGAACGGGAACCTCAACAGGAACAGCATCACAACCACTTCAGGTGACTGGTGGTGCTTATGTATCTGGTAATCTTGGAGTTGGAACCACAACTCCAGCATATCCTTTACAAGTTCAAGGTAATGCAAGAGTTACTGGTGCTATCTATGATTCTACCAATCAACCAGGAACAACAGGTCAGGTTCTTCAGTCAACTATAACTGGAACTTTATGGGCAACTGCAGCTGCTGGTGGTTCTGGTAAGTTTGATACATCGATTGATAATGTTCTTTATATTCAACCAACAGGAACATTAGATATTGTTGGTGTCGGTACAACAACTACACAAATCACAACTTTACCTTCAGGTTCGAACAAATATGTAATCCATTCAATTCACGTTACAAATGTATCAAACGGTGATGCAGAAATCACTGCTGGTTTTGTAATGAATGCAAGAAAAGTTCCAGCAACAATCTCAGTCAGTGTTGGTTCTAGTGGTGGTCCAGGTATTCATACATTCACCGTAGGTTCTGCAAGTAGCATTACTGTTGGTATGGCAGTCACCGGAACTGGTAATATTGGTGAAACGACAGGTATTGGTTCTACTGCTGGATTCCAGTTTAATACTTATGTAACCAGTGTAGACGGAAATACTATTACATTAAGCAAACCGATGAGTGGTCGTGCAACTGGTACTTTATTCTTCTCACCAATATCTAAAGTTTCATCAAGACTTCCAGTTCCTGTGGGTTCTTCTGTTGAACTCTTGAAACAACCGATGATCTTGAACGCATTAGACAGTATCGTACTACAATCCACAGGAGCAGGTTCTGGTATTGGTTCAACATCAACTGCAGCAATTACTCAAGCAGCAAACTCTAACATTCTTACAGTTGCCGCAGGTGCTGCGATTACAAACTTCCTTTCTTCTGGAATGTTAATTCAACCAACTGGTAATAATACTGGTATTCAAACTAATACTTTTGTGGGTGTTGGTTATACTCCAGGTGCATTAACAATTCCAATGACAAGACCAGCAACGGTAGCACTTGCATCTACATCACTTTCATTCACAGAAGTTGTTGTTCCACAAGACGGTGCATTACAAGTCACGGTTGTTTATCAGTCATCAACAGATACTTCATACCAAAACGGAACAGGAACTGTTGTTGCTATTTCTTCAAATACTACATCAGTAACTGCAGGACTCTCAACAATTCCTGTTGCTTATTACGGAACTGGAAATACTTATCCATCAACCGTTCAATCTATCAGAGTTACAAATATTTCTGATGGTTCTATCTATCCTGGTGGTGATTATCCAGTCTCCGTAGGTATTGGTAATAGTGATACAATATTCTCTTGGTTGGCATATAATATGGTAATTCCAAAGAACTCTTCAATTGAACTTTGCGAAGCACCAAAGAGATTGGGAATCGGTCAATCAATCTTTGCGATTACTAATACACCATATGCAATAGAAATACAAGTAGCAGGAAAACAAAAAACTTCTTAATTTATGAGTATTCTTATATCATTACCTTGTTATGGTGGATTGGTGAATGAAAAAACCACAACATCACTCTTTAATCTTGGTAAACTTTTAGTTCGTAATAACGTAGAACACGGGATTATGACCGTCGCAAATGAGTCATTGATTACTCACGGACGGTCAAGAATTGCAAATTTCTTTATGAATAATACAGAGTTTGAGTATCTGTTCTGTCTGGATGCTGATGTTGCATTTCAACCAGAAGATATGTTGAAGTTATATTCATATCAAAAACCAATTGTGTCTGCATCATATCCGATGAAGACACTGCCTATTAGACACTGTTATGAACTTTATAATCCTGTAAAGTTATGTGGAAATCTGGTCAAGATTGGTGGAATTGGTATGGGATTTGTATTGATTCATAGAAATGTGTTTGAGAAACTAAATAAGCATTATAGTGAATTAAAGTATTTTCCAGGATTGAATAATTCAAACTATCCAATTACTGAAAAAGAATATCATAATTCATATCACTACTTTGCAGAAATGAATAAGGAAGGAAAATACTTGGGAGAAGATATGAGTTTCTTTCATCGTGTAAGTGATATTGGTTATGATGTTTGGATGGATACAAGTATAGAGTTACAACACATCGGTTCTCACGTATTCGGTAAGTAAAATGGCTATTGGAGTATTTGGTCTACAAGTTGCTTATAAATTAAAAAGACTTGAGGTGATGAGTACTACCAATACTCACGGTTGGTTTGGTGGTGGTTTTAGTACATTATCAATAGTAGATCGTATAGATTTTTCTAATGATACTGGAATTGCAAATATTAGAAGTCCATTAAGTTCTACAAGATACGAAATGGCAGCAACAGGAAATTCTAACTATGGTTGGTTTGGTGGTGGTTATGCTCCTCCAGGTGCAACCGCACAAACAAAAATAGAACGTATAGATTTCTCAAATGATTTGGCAGCAACATCAATTAGAGGTTCATTAACTATTACTAGAGTAGACCCTGGAGCAACAGCAAATTCTAACTATGGTTGGTTTGGTGGTGGTAGACTTCCTTCTGTGCCAGCATTTACAACATCCGTAGATCGTATAGATTTCTCTAATGATTCTTCCACGGCATCACCAAGAGGTCCATTAAATACTCCTGCAGGAAAAGCCAGATTGGCAGCAACAGGAAACTCTAACTATGGTTGGTTTGGTGGTGGTACTGGACCAATTTCAACAGTAGACCGTATAGATTTCTCTAATGATTCTTCTACAGCATCACCAAGAGGTCCATTGAGTTCAGAAAAAACTATACTATCAGCAACAGGAAACTCTAACTATGGTTGGTTTGGTGGAGGAGGAATATCAACAGTAGACCGTATAGACTTCTCTAATGATTTAGCAACAGCATCAGTAAGAGGATCATTAAGTTCCGGAAAAAGTGGTATGTCGGCAACAGGAAACTCTAACTATGGTTGGTTTGGTGGTGGTTATAGTCCAACAACACTATCAATAGTGGATCGTATAGATTTTTCTAATGATAATGCAACAGCATCAGTAAGAGGCCCGTTGACCTTCACTCCATCTGGAAGAAGACTTGGAGCAGCAACATCAGGACAAGCAAAAGGACCAGCAATCAAACTGCAAAAAGCAGGGAATTATGGTTGGTTTGGTGGTGGTCAAACTCCTACAGTATTATCTACTGTAGATCGTATAGATTTCTCTAATGATTCTATTAATGTAACAGTAAGAGGTTCTTTAAATTATACTCCAGGAAATTGTGCATTAGCATCAACAGGAAATTCTAACTATGGTTGGTTTGGTGGTGGATTTGTTGCATCTAGAGTTAGTACAGTGAGTCGTATAGATTTTTCAAATGATTCTACATTGACATCTATTAGAGGGCCATTAAGTTTAACAAGAGATCGTTTAGCAGCAACAGGAAACTCTAACTATGGTTGGTTTGGAGGTGGTTTTCCCGGACCAGTAGCAACAGTAGACCGTATAGATTTCTCTAATGATTCCGCAACAGCATCAGTTAGAGGTTCATTAAGTACGGGAAGAAGTCAATCAGCATCAACAGGAAACTCTAATTATGGTTGGTTTGGTGGTACTATTCCTGGATCAGTAGCAACAGTAGACCGTATAGATTTCTCTAATGATTCCGCAACAGCATCACCAAGAGGTCCATTAAGTTCGGCAAGATATGCATTAGCAGCAACAGGAAATTCTAACTATGGATGGTTTGGTGGTGGTTCTAATCCTGGATCAGTAGCAACAGTAGACCGTATAGATTTCTCTAATGATTCCGCAACAGCATCACCAAGAGGTCCTTTAAGTGCAGCAAGAGGATATTTAGCAGCAACAGGAAATTCTAACTATGGTTGGTTTGGTGGTGGTGGAGGTCCAACAACGGCAACAGTAGACCGTATAAATTTCTCTAATGATTCTGCAACAGCATCAGTTAGAGGACCATTAAGTATTGCAAGATATTATCTAACAGCAACCTCCAACACCCCAACATAAATACCTAAAACTACATTATTACTGATGAAGCAGAACATTATTATTGTTGATAATTTCTATGAGAATCCATATGAAGTTCGTCAATATGCACTAAATCTTGAATATCCACAACCACAAGACGGTTATACATATCCAGGCAGAAACTCAAAAGGAACTTTTTACAATCAAGACATTCACGATAAGTTTGAGAATCTAATTGGAAGACATTTAGTTCCTGCTGATTGTGGTAATCACGGAGATTTTAGATTATCATTAGAAGCAGATACATATCAACAAGATATTCATATTGACCCAATCTGGGAATGGGGTTGTGTTCTTTATATGAATCTACCACATCAGTGTATTGATGATGCCGGAACATCTTTCTGGAAACATAAGAAACTGGGATGGGAAAAATGTCCTGAAAGAGAAGAGGCATCGTGGTTTGGTTATACTTCTTATGATGAAATCCGTGATAGTATCATCTATGGTGATGGGCTTGACCGTTCCAAGTGGGAGAGATACTGTCTTGCAAATATGAAGTATAATAGAGCAGTCATCTTTGATCCAAAACTCTGGCATTCGCACGGAGCAAACTTTGGAGATACTTTAGAAAATGGTAGATTAGTTCAATTGTTCTTTTTTAATAATGCATAAGACTTATTTTTTTGAGAGTGGATTACCTCGTTCTGGTTCTACATTACTTTCTGCAATTCTAAATCAAAATCCAGACATTCACTGCGGTGCAATCTCTCCTGTGTTGGAGATTATGTATTATACAGAGCAATACTTTGAAGGCTCAGAGCAGGCACTTGCATATCCAAAACCAGCACAGCATCATAAGATTATTTCAAGTGTGATTGGGAATTATTATAGTGATAGGGCAGAACCAATTATATTTGACAAATGCCGTGCGTGGCCTAATAACGTTGATAGAATACAAGAATACATCACAAAAACCCCAAAGATTCTGTGCCCCGTAAGAGATGTAGTAGAGATTCTTGCATCTTTTATTCAAATGATTCATCGTAATTCCAATCAAGTATCATTCGTTGATAAGGCACTCATAGAGAAGGGATATGAACCAACAGATGATAATAGGTGTGATTACTTAATGTGCCCCGAAGGTATTGTAGACCAGTCCTTATATGCCTTCGGAGAGGGGTTCAGGAAGGGTTGTGAGAAGTATATGCATATGATTGAGTATAATGACTTGGTGAACCGTCCAGAAGACACGATGCATAAGGTTTATAAGTTTTTAGAGATTCCTGAATACAAACACGACTTTGGAAATGTAAGTCATAAATACAGGGAGAGAGATGATGAGGTTTACGGATTGAGTGATATGCACGAAGTTCGTAAGCAGGTGAAAAGAACTTCTAAAAGACCTGAAGAAGTTTTGAGTGATTATGTATTGAATAAGTATTCTGGTATGGAATTTTGGAGAAAGGCAAAACAACCCATCAGTCTTTTCATATAAGTAAATGACAATCAATAATAACAATATATTTGGTGTATTTACTCTTAATGAAGCAAGAGGGTCAAGACTGACTGGTGATTGGTTGAATAAAGAATTCGTTGCGAATTATGGTTGGTTTGGTGGTGGTTCTCTGGGCACTTCACCAGTAACAGTATCATCAAGAGTAGACCGCATAGATTTCTCTAATGATTCTGTATCGGCATCACCAAGAAGTCCATTAAGTTTAGCAAGGTATACACCATCAGCAACAGGAAACTCTAATTATGGTTGGTTTGGTGGGGGTTATTATCCTGCTCCTCTACTAGCAGATCCTCCTTATCTATCAACAGTGGATCGTATAGATTTCTCTAATGATTCTTCAACTGCACCAATAAGAGGTCCATTAAGTTTAGCAAGAGATAGTTCCGCAGCAACAGGAAACTCTAATTATGGTTGGTTTGGTGGAGGTAATTATTACCCTTCTGGTGGTGGTATAATTCCAAAAACATCATCAGTAGACCGTATAGATTTCTCTAATGATTCTTCCACGGCATCACCAAGAGGTCCATTAAGTTTAGCAAGATCTGGTTCAGCAGCAACAGGAAACTCTAATTATGGTTGGTTCGGTGGTGGTTTTCTTCCTGGATCAACATCAACAGTAGATCGTATAGATTTCTCTAATGATACTTCCACGGCATCACCAAGAAGTCCATTAAGTTTAGCAAGATCTGGTTCAGCAGCAACAGGAAACTCTAATTATGGTTGGTTTGGTGGTGGTGGTCCTGGACCAGTATCAAGAGTAGACCGTATAGATTTCTCAAATGATACTTCCACGGCATCACCAAGAAGTCCATTAAGTTTAGCAAGATCTTATTTAGCGGCAACAGGAAACTCTAACTATGGTTGGTTTGGTGGTGGTGATACTCCAACAACAGTATCAACAGTAGACCGTATTGATTTTTCAAATGATTCTTCCACGGCATCACCAAGAGGTACATTAAGTTTAGCAAGATCTTCTTTAGCAGCAACCTCAGGAGTTCTCAATATTCGCAGACAAAAAGCAGGGAATTATGGTTGGTTTGGTGGTGGTTCAGCTCCTGGTCCACAACCAACCAATAGATCTTCAGTAGACCGTATAGATTTTTCTAATGATTCTTCCACAGCATCACCAAGAGGAAATATATTAAGTGCATCAAGATATGATTTAGCAGCAACAGGAAACTCTAACTATGGTTGGTTTGGTGGTGGTTATTCCTTTCCACCAGCAACAAGACATTCACTAGTAGACCGTATAGATTTCTCAAATGATTCTGCAACGGCATCAATAAGAGGTCCATTAAGTACAATAAAGATGAATTCAACTGCAACAGGAAACTCTAATTATAGTTGGTTTTTTGGTGGAAAAATTACTATTAGTCCACAAACAACAACAGCAACAGTAGACCGTATAGATTTCTCGAATGATTCTTCAACGGCATCAGTAAGAGGTCCATTAAGTTTAGCAAGATTTGGTTTAGCAGCAACAGGAAACTCTAACTATGGATGGTTTGGTGGTGGTACTGATAATTCATTTATTGATTATTCAAGAATAGATCGTATAGATTTCTCGAATGATAATGCAACGGCATCACTAAGAAGTATATTAAGTGGTTCAAAATATAATCTAGCAGCAACAGGAAACTCTAATTATGGTTGGTTCGGTGGCGGTACTCCTGGACCAGGTTCAATTTCAAAAATAGATCGTATAGATTTTTCAAATGATACTGCAGGAATACTGTCAAGGGGTCTATTAAATGTAGCAAGAAGAAATTTAGCAGCAACAGGAAACTCTAATTATGGTTGGTTTGGTGGTGGAGATGCTTTTCCTGCAAGGTATTCAACAGTAGAACGTATCAATTTCTCTAATGATTCTATATCAGCATTGCCAAGAGGATTATTAAATACAGAAAAACTGGGTTTAGCAGCAACATCAAACACACCAATAGGGTAATTTATGAAATCAGGAGCAAGTGAAAGTTCTTATTATTTTCTTGAAGAATATTATAAGTTTCCAGAAAACATTATAGTTTCTCATTTACCACAAGAACTTCAACAATCAAATAAACCAGTCAAAGTATTGTGGACGCAACATTCTTACGACCAACCACATTATCTTAACTTTGATTTTTCAATTTGTGATTTAATTGTCTCTCCATCTAACTGGTGTAGAGAACAATTCATCAAGTATCATCACATTCCAGAGAATAAAATCGCCACAATTCCAACAGGAGTATCAAAACAATTCACATACTCATCAAAAAAATCAAAGACATTTATCTATACTTCCATTCCTTATAAAGGTCTTGAAGTATTGGCACAAATCATTCCTCATATTCCAGAGGCAACCTTCAAGATTTTCTCTGCGATGAATCTTTATAATATTGAAGAAGACCCATACACAGAACTTTATGAGCATCTCAAATCACTTCCAAATGTAATCTATTCACTAGCAGTAGACCAGGAAGAACTTATAACTCATTTACAAGATGCTGCATTCTTTATTCATCCAAACATCTGGGAAGAAACATTTTGTGTTTCATTAGCAGAAGCAATGTCTTGTGGATGCTTTCCAATTCTAACTGATATTGGAGCACTTCCAGAAGTATCCAATGAGATTGCGAATATTGTTCCTATGGAAGGGATCAGAACTTCCACTGGATACAAAGTAACAAACAACTTCCTAAATAACTTTATAGATGCCTGTAAATCTGCATTATATTTCTTTGATACTGACAGGCAATACTACGACCAAATTTCACAATCTGTTTCACATTATGCTACTGAAACTTATGATTGGAAAAAAATTGCAAACGTTTGGAAACAAACATTAGAACCATTTAGTAAACAAACTATGACTGAAAATTGTAACCAACTGCAAATTATTTCCCCAGAGGAAGCAGTAAGTAACGAAGAATATTTACAACAGGCATTTCAAGAAGTGCTTCGTTGGGAAGAAGCAGACAAAGAACTCGCACAAGGAAGAACAAACTTCCAGATTGAGAAGTTCTTTCTGTTAGAACAATACACAGTTCCAGCAGCATTTCAGGCAGCAATTAAGAATCGTCGTATTCTTGCCGAAGGTTATATGCAGAAACTGATTGAGATGAAAGAGAAGGTTCGTGAGTTTGAGTATCGTTGGAAAGATAAGAATACTGATGAACCTGTAGAGTGGCATACTTCAGGACCGAATGGTGGTTCAACGAAACTCTACTGGCACGATTTGGATTCAATCTCAACTCAAAACTACTTGAAGTCTTGTGAGTTGGAGATTCGTGACCGCATTCAACAAATGAATTTCTTTGATAAGATTATTAACAAACTGATTGAACTGAATGGTGGTAAGACAGTCACCAAAGAACAGTTTGAGAATGAGGACCATATCTATTGGGAACGCAGATTTGCCGAGCAATCTCTGGATGAAATGGTAAGTTCCAAGACTGGTATTAGTATTGGTAATCTTCACTCTATGAGAAGAGGAACTGCTCCTACATTAGTCAGTGATGATGCAAACAGAATCAAGAATGGTTATGGGGCTCTTGCCGATGCGATTAATGACCCCGATAAGTTCTTGAATACACTACAAGAGAAAGTTCTTCGTGGTATTGAAGAAGTGACGAATACTGATTTAGGTTTGCTTGCACCTGGAGCAGAACAGCATCAACAACTTTTAGAATCCAGAAACTCATAAGGAGAAAGTAGATGCCCCCAGCAGGAGATGTATTTGGGCTAGATGGTATTTTTCTTACCAAATCAAATCCTGTTGTTGTTTCTACGATAGGAATTAATTCCACTGCTGCTGGTGCTGGTATTGCTGTTACTGGTGGTTCTTTTAGTTCTGGAACAGTATCTCTCACTTTTGATACTGCTGCTGGTCTTACGACAACACCTTTTTATTCTGGTGCAAAGATTGCAGTTTCTGGTCTTTCTAGTTCCACTGGTATTGCATATACTGGATATAATGGAACTTTTGTAGTCACAGGATTTGCAGGAACTACAACAGTTTCTTATGCGACTACTGGTTATGTTGGTCCTGTGACTGCTGGTATTACCACAACTGGTTTGGTAATATTAGTGAGTGATACACAAGTTACTAATACCATTTGGAGTAGTGCTCAAACTCACGGTTGGTTTGGTGGTGGTTTTAGTACATTATCAA
>Ga0214923_10002336_pt1 | contig 25357 bp, 22 predicted proteins | sample LL1510_MetaG_FD_177993 | JGI IMG/M metagenome (GOLD analysis project Ga0214923, IMG submission 177993) | Freshwater microbial communities from Lake Lanier, Atlanta, Georgia, United States - LL-1510 | ecosystem: Environmental > Aquatic > Freshwater > Lake | place: USA: Georgia | collected...
AATTGAGGTATGAGATTCAAGGAACTTATTGCTATTGTATTTAAGGGCAGACATAGTATTTACACCTTCAACATACACTTTAACTATAGAAACGTTGTCTTGAATTTGTTTAGCAGTAACCCCAAACCCTTTAGCAAATTCTCTAATTTGTTCAAATGGTAATTTAATTTGGGTGTTAGATTTAAGGAACTTATTACTATGGTATTTAATATTACTTATAGTATTTACACCGTCAACATACGCTTTAACTATAGAAGTAGAATAATTAATATCCTCAAGAGTAGCATATGTATGCCCCATAGAAAAATCATGTATTGAGGCCCATGGGAATATAATTCCACTTTTTGAATAGTCTTCGGTAGGGATGTTTTTTATCTTAGAAAGGGCAAAAACATAATTATGAATTATATTAGCAGCATTAAAGACTGAGGTTGCCTTAATATCATAACCACCCATTTTAGAAAATTCGGAGATGTTTTCCCATGGAACTGTAATATTTCCAAAGAAATAATTAGACATATCATTAGAGGGGGTTTTACTTATTTCGAGTAAACCCTTAACATATTGAGAAATTACATTACTTATATTCTTAATATCTTCAAATTTTACTCCTAATAATTCGCCATTATCTCCCCCCTTAGCAAATACACTTATTTCCCCCCATGGAATTGTAACATTTCCAAAGAAATAATTAGACATATCATTAGAGGGGGTTTTACTTATTTCGAGTAAACCCTTAACATATTGAGAAATTACATTATTTACATGATTAATATTTTCAATTTTTACCTTTAATAATTCACCATTATCTCCCCCGTTAGCAAATGTTTTTATTTTTTGTACTTGTTCAGCATCAAGTTTAACATCTCCAAATACTATATTACTAAAATTTCTAGAAGGAATTTCATCTAAAGATTTTAAAGCACTAATATAAGCATTAATAATATCTTTACTTATACTAAGATTAGTAATATTAATACCTGATGTGGCTAATTTAGAAAATTCTTTAATTTTATCAGTAGGGATTTCTATTTCAAATTTAAATAAATCTCCTATTGTTTCGAGCATTCCTTTTTGAGGTAAATCTTTAATTAAAGATAATCCTAAAAAATAATATTGAATTGCTGTTAAATTTTGTTGCATTTGTTTAGGATCTCCTAAAATTTCAGTACCAAATCTTTTAATTTTATCATATGGTATATCTTTTTGAAAAAATCCTATTATTCCCTCAACTAAAGTAGAACCTAATTTACTTAATGTAGAAAAAAATCCACCTCCACCTCCTGTAGCTTCACTTATTAATTTCATTCCTTTTGACCATCCTGATATTACTTCTACATTAGCATACACCTGAGTAGAACTTCCTAAATTGGTATTAGCAAAGTTTCTAATTTTGTCTAAAGGAAGTTCACCTCCAAAAAAACTAACTAAACCATCTACTGCACCACTTACTAAATTAGCTAATGAGCTTATAACTCCTGCTCCTGCCCCTACAGCCATTGAGGCCATTCCCTTAGCCCAATATGCTATAGCTTCAGCATTATTTTTAATTTTTTCTTTATCAAAATCTAATTTTCCAAAATTTTCAATTTTTTTAAGAGTATTTTCTATTCCTCCTCCAAAAAATGTAGCAATGCCATCTATTAAACCTCCTAGTGCTGCCAAAATAGATCCGGTTCCCATTAATGATAATCCTGCTCCAAAAGCTGCTAATCCTATTCCTACATTTTTAAGATTATCTCCATTTACATCATTAAAAGATTTAAGTCCTTCAGCCATAGTAGGAAGGGCTTTACCCATCATCCAAGTTGCACCTGCTATTCCCGCTCCTATTATAGCTATTGATCCTGATAATATACTAGCTCCTAGCAAAATATAAGGGTCTCCAAATGCCTTTAATCCTGTTGCTATTCCTTTAAGGATTCCTCCAATAGCTGTTCCTACTCCTTTACCTATAGAACTAATAAAACTACCTAGTCCTTTTCCTAAGGTAGTTAATCCTGGCCCTAATGCTTCTAATATTGATCTTATTCCTTTTCCTAATCCCTCACCTAAAAACTTTAAAGAGTTTCCTAATCCTTTAGATACATTTGAAATAGCTGTTCCTACTCCATCACTTAAAGATTTTAAGGCATTACTTAATCCTTTAGTTACATTTGAAATAGCTGTTCCTACTCCATCACTTAAAGATTTTAAAGCATCACCTAATCCTTTAGCTACATTTGAAATAGCTTTTCCTAACCCATCACTTAAAGATTTTAAAGCATCACCTAATCCTTTAGCTACATTTTTAAAAGCATCGCCTATTCCTTTAGCAATTTGATTAATTAAATCTCCTATTCCTTTTCCTAAAGATTTTAAAGCATCACCTACTCCTTTAGCTACGTCTTTAATAGCTTTTCCTAAATCCTTACCTTTTTCGGCTATACTTTTAGCAGAATCTGAAAGTTTTTCTTCAGCTTTACCTGTTAATGTCTCTTCAGCTTTATCTGTTAATGTTTCTTTAGCTTTTGATGATACTCTTCTACCTGTTTTAGTATCATAATTATATTTTCGACCTAATTTATCTACTCCTTCTTTTACAGTTCCTTCAGCTTTACTTGTTAATGTTTCTTTAGTTTTACCTTTTACAGTTCCTTCAGCTTTACTTGTTAATGTTTCTTTAGCTTTACTTACTGGATTTGATGAATTACCAACCTCTTCAGTATATATAGGATTGCGTTTTGATGATCCTCTACTAAAAAATCGGTTATAAATCCCCGAAAATATATCTCCTAATCCTTTTCCAGTAAATGCTTTTAATCCTATATTAACAGCTAATCCGCCTGCTAAAATCTTTCCATATTTATCAAAAAAACCTTTAATATCCATAAAAGTTTTATATAACCCCCCTAAAAATGTATTTTCATCTGGTTTTTTACCTTGTAGTATATCATTTAAGGCCATTATATTTTTTTCTACAAAACCCCCCTTTCCTAATACTTTATTAATAAATCCTAAAGCTCCTCCACTAGCATCAGCATTGAATATAGTTTTAAATAAAGTATTTATTGCCCCCCCATCATCTAGTAATAATTTAAAAAGACGAGTTATATTATTTTCTAATGTAGTTAATCCCTCTTTAGTACTTTTATCATTCCACCAAGTTTGAAAATGTTTACCAAATGCTTCAGTAAACATGCCACTTATTTTAGCACTAATAGCTTGAATTCTTTTTAATACTTCAAAAAATATTTGCCCTCCTTTTGCTCTTTCAGCTGTTAATCCTCTTTGCCTCATTTCTTCACTTTCACTAAATGTAGCTTGTTGATTATCAATATCTGATCCTTTTTTCTTTGCTTTATTAAGTTGGTTTATAGCAGATACATTTTGGGTTGTGGCTGCTAATATATTCATTATTTGTTCTTCACTTAAATTTGATGCTTTAGTAAAAGCATCCATTGCATATTGATTTTTTAAAATACTTGACCCATGTTCACTAACTAACCTAGTTAATTCCTTTTGAACGCCCTCAGCATCTCTAGTAGCAGAATAATATCTTAATTGATTAAGATTTACTTCTTTACCAGTTAGTAATGATAATTCTTGTTCATTTGAAATACTTTCTTCTATATTTAAAAATCCTTTAGCAGCTGATAAAGCATCTTCTAAAGCTAATCCTAATCTTTTAGATGTAACTACTGCTTTAGTAATGCTTTTTTCAGATCCTCCTAAAGTTAATTTAATATTATTAGAAAGTTTAGCTACATCTTGATATACTTCTCTTTGGGTAACGGCTACCTTTTGCGATCTAATTTCAGATAATGCGGTATCCATTACATTTTCAGATACTTCTTTAGTATCTTTCCCTAATAATTTAGCATATTTTTGCATGCCTGCAAAGGATTCGGCACTATACCCAGCATATATATTTAATTTTATCATATGATTATAGGTAGCGTTACCTAAATCATCCATATTTCCTAAAGCTGTTTGAATTTGTTCAAACGATTGAGCAGATGCAGCTGCAGTAGGGCCCATTCCTACTACTCTACTATATATTTTAGCAGCATCTGCAGCGCCCAAATTTGCACTTCTAGCAATGCCTTGTATTTCGGCACTTACTACTGATGCTATTTCTTTATAGGCATTTATAGATTCATTAGCTTTATTTACTAAAAAATCAAAAGTGCTTTTAATAAATCCTACTAACCCCCCTATTATTTTTTTTGCTAATGTAAAAGTACCAAATGCTAAAACTAAAGGATTACTCAAATTTTCTGCTATAGCTTTACCTACAACTCTAAAAGCAGACGCCATACTTTTAATTTTAGTAATTATATTCGCGGCTTTATCACCTCCGTTAGTTAATTGATTAGCAGTAGCTTTTGCGGCTATATTTGCTTCTTCAAATACATTTGATAAATTCGTCATTCCCATGCTTTCTAAAAACCCCTGTGTGGTTTTCATAGCTCTCCCTGTTAATCCTGTGGCTGTCTCAATATTTTTTTGTAGTCTATATTGTTCATTTAAATGAGCCATAGTTTGATCATATAAAGCATTTTTGTTTGCATGATCCTTTAATATTTGTTTTTCAAGTGTTAATTGGTCTTCAAATAGTTCTTGTTCCTTCTTACTTAAATTTCCTGCTTTAATTTTGGCCTCTAATAAATTAATTTGGTTTTTTAGTTGTTTTTCGGCTAGTTCAAGATTAACTTTTGCGGCTTTGCTTTTAGCTATTGAAACTTTTAAATCCGACGAACCCATTTCATATAACCCTTTCATATGAGATTGAAGATTTTGAGCAATACCCTCTAATTGGTCAAAGCCTTTAATCGATTTAGATACTCCTGGAGTAAGTTTATTGATGTTACTTAAAATATTTGCCCAGTTCTCAACTAAATCTCCTGTAAAACTAGCTAATTCCTTATATCTTTTCTTTAAAGAGTCTAATAATGTGTTTTGTGATTGGAGATCATTATTAATATATTTTGTATGACTAGTTCTTCTTTTATTAATTAATTCAATTTCTAATTCTTTCTCACCTAATTTACGAGCTAATTCTATAGATTCCTCTAAAATTTTGTTATATTTCTCTAGATCAGTAGAAGAATTAGAAGAAGGAGGTGTAGGTGTTGGCATCTATAAATTTGATTATATGTTATAAATATTAGGGGGCATCAAGTTTTTGATGCCCCTTTTGCTTTAGTAACATAATTAGGAATTCTAGTTTGAGTATCTATATTTTCCTTTGTGTACCCCGCTTGTTTTAAGCTTTGTATTGATTTTTGAGCATTATTTTCTACGCTAGAATCTTTATTTTGCTCTTCATAAAATGTCCTAATTTTATGATATGTAAATTCTCTTAAATATATAGGAAAATTATATACACTATACCAATCATAACCTCCCTTCCCATGAAAAACTATTTCATGTATTTGAGAAAATATATTAATTTTAAGTTGTTTAGCTTCTTCAGGCGTCAGGGAAAAAAAAATTAACCCCCATAGGTAATTCTATATTTTGAATATCACCCTCTAATTCAATATTAATTTTTAAATCAATATCAGGTTGAATTTCTCTAATATAATCCCTTAAAGCTTTAGAATCACGAGCTAACATATAATTATCTACAAAATCACGAATTGATTTAGTATCTGAATCTCCTTCAACTGAGGTTATAATATGTTTTAAACGGGTTGATAATTCAGGTGCGCTATTTTTATAAAGTTTTTTTAGACCTTTAATTTCACCTTCAATTTTTTTCTCAATATGACCATTAATTAATCTAAAAGTTATATTAGTATTAGAATGGGGTAAAACATAAATAAACTCATTTAAACCTCGTGTAAATAAAGTTTCATCAATGGGTTTGTTATCTAATGTGGTTAAATCTACTGTGTGTTCTGTACCCCCAAAAGTAAAACTATAATCTTTACCGTATCCTAAAATTCTAGAAGCTATTAAAATAGCATTTTTATCGCCTATAAATAAATCATTATAGTCAAATTTAGTAACTAATAAAGATTGTAATAATTTATCAATTACTACTCCTTGAGTTATATAATTTTGATTAGTTAAAATATCTTCTTCTCTAGCAGTCATGTATTTCATTTCTACTTTTCCGTTTGCTAAAGGATGATCTTGAGGATATAATAAACCCTTAGAAGGTAATTCTACAATTTCTGTTGGAAATTTAAATTTATTTTCTGTTGAAGGGGTTTGGGAGGGTGAGGCTGTAATAGGGCCTTGAAGATCAAGTGGGGTTAATTGGTCCATAATTTTTATTTAATGTAACTTTGTTGATTATACATATTATAAGGGAAAGTTCTTTAATTGGATTCTTTATCCTTTTATAACTTGTTTTGGGGTTAATCTATTTTCTAGTTTATCTAATCGAGAATCAAGTTGTCGATAAACTTCTTGAAATTGTTGATCTGTGTTTCGATGTACATCATCAATTCTTCGATACACATCGTTAAATTGATTTTCGCAATCTCTTGCTTGTTCTTTTAATGAATTTATTGTTTTAATTACAATAAATGCAGCTATAACCTCGGCTACTACCAAGACTACAACCATACCTAGTACAAAATAAAATGTTGTCATATTTTTTTAATTTAAATTGTTGAACATATTAAAGAACTTTCCCTATAATATGCGTATAATATAAAAAAAGAGCTTGGGGTTGCCAAGCTCTTCTTGAAAAATATGTAAGCGTTTTTTAGAAGTTCAATACGCAATAATCCATTGCTACTTCAACAGTTAAATTTTGGGCAGCGGATTCATTATCCCAACTATATTCACCAAAATTAGAATTAACAATAAATGCACCTTTGATTACCCATTCAGATACTATATCACCTACAGGTCCTAATATTTGAAGAGTTAAATCTTTTTTATACATGTCCTGATATCCATTTCTACCAGTAACTGATTCATGATGCAAACGAACCCATTCTATTACGGATTGTGCCCCTGAAGGGGTAATAGGGTCAAATAGGGTTAATGTAATATTACTCCATTTTGTTTTACCTTTGACTTTTTGATATAAATTTATGTAATTTAATACAATTTCGTCTTGGGTTAAAGTTACAGCAGATACTCCTTTTATGATGTAAGCATCAATTCCATCCATTTTTAATATAAACCTATTCTGCTGTTTAGGTTCAAAGGCGGTTACAAGTAATTCATTTGGTTCAAGTGTTGCCATATTATTATATTTTTATTTATTTATAAATATTCAATTTTTAAATTTTTATACAGGGAATGTAGCACCTGTTGGTAAGATATTAAAGTCGAGGTAGATAAATTCTGCGGTTTTAGTTGGTTGGAGATAAATAGCACCGACTAAAATATTTCTATCTATAGTATCAGGAGTATTATTTGAATCATCCATTACTACTTTAAAAGCATATAAACCTTGACGTTGCTGTACTGATTCAAGATACGGATTTACTGTGTTTAAAAATTGTAATCTAGTATCTGCTGTGTTTTGTTCAAACACTAATGTTTTAGCTATATCAGAAATATATTGTTTTAAAGCAATTAATAATCTACGAACATTTACACGATCAAGAGCAGATGCTTTAGTTTGTAATGTTTTCTGTCCGTATACTACAACACCTGTTCCTGGGAAGGTTGCAATTGGGTTAACTTTGTTAGTATATAAACTATCACGATCAGCTTGAGATAATTTAAATTCTGCTCTATTAACTGTTACTAATCCACCTCTATTAATACCTGCGGGAGCAAACCAAGGTTCTGCTACACTATCATTATAGGCATATACACCTCCTATTACTGTAGAAGCAGGTACCCATACTCTTTTACCTGAATCTGGATCTGTGGTTTGTACCCAAGGCCAATATGAAGCAGCATATGAAGAATTTCTACCACTTGTTTGGCTAATAGCTTGAGTTACTGTATTATCATAAGGTACTAAATCCATTACATAGATATTATCTCCTCTTTGTTCAGTATTTGAAATTATACTAGAAATTAAACTTGTATGTCCTGACAGGCTATTAAATAAACCTGGGGTCATTAATACATTAAATCTATATTCATCTTGATTAGAAAGTAAATTAATCATATTACTATAACTAGCACTAGGAATACCTTGAATTTTATCTACATTAGCAGCATTAGTAATAGCATCATTATATAAATGGCCTCCTGCTCCTATACCTGAACCTAAAGCAGTTCCAAATCCTCCTGATTGGAAGGGGGCAGGATAAGAAGCAGTAAATTGTGGTTTAAAATTGCCATTATTATCAAAAAAATTAGGTGTTAATAAATTTACAGATTGTACAGTTACATAAGATGAGGCATTAGGATAAGAACCTGTTAGTACTATGCTATTTTTAGTTGAGTTGTAACTATATTCATAGTCTCCTATTACTTTAGTTATAAAATTGCTAGCTAAAGGATCTAATGATAAATCTTTCCATTGTTCTAATATTGAAGGTATAGCATTTGAATCATCACCTTGTCTAATAAGTAAATCAAATTTTCCAGAGCCACTAGTGCAAGAAGGAATAGACCATCTTAAATTAGCAGCAGAACCACTAGAAAGTGAACCACTAATTTCAGGACTATCACTATTCATAATTGCCCCTTTAGAAATAGTTTTTAAAGTAAAACAAGTAGAATTTATAGCATCTACACCACCTACTACTGTGTCTTGTTGAGCAACATTAGTATTAGTAGAACCTGTAAAAAATCTTACACCATTAGGACTAGCACCAGCAACAGAACCTGAAATGGTTAAAGCTGCAGTAGATCCACTAAATCTAATATTTGTTAAAGGAGATAAACTACTTGAAACTGCATTAAATTTACTTACAAAATTAGTTACAGTTCCTGCTAGATTTGAACCACTACCAAAGAAAAATAAACTACCAGCATCTGGAAGATTTCCAGAAGAAGTAGGTATAAAAATATATCTAAAAGTATTTGAAGTAGCTGTGGCACTACTCGATACTACAAGATAATAAGCACCTCCTGTTATAGTATCCACTAAAGTAGTACCAGCAGTACTACCAGTTGCAAATCTAGCAGAAGCAGATGCAACTTGTGAATTAATAGAAGCTGTAGCACTTGTATAAGAACCACTAACTACTCTAGCTACTAATAAAGTTTCACCACCATTAGCAAAATAATTATAGGCAGCTATAGATGTAAAGTAAGAATAAACTTGACTACCACTTACAAAAGTAGAACCAAATTTATTTAAATAATCAGAATATGAAGTAACAATAGTAGGGATTTCAACTGGGCCTCTAACTGTAGGACCTATAATTGCGGCCCCAACCGCTAAAGGTTGGGATTGTACTTGAGATTGGTCGTTTTCTCTTGCTAGTACACCGGGAGATAATAAAGTAAATTCTGCCATGGTTTTTTAAATTAAGTTATTTTTAGTTCAATGATACATATTATAGTTTTGTGTAAAAAATAAAAATCTTTAAAACTTCTTTACAAAACTTAAATTAATATTGAAAAAATAATTTAAAAAACCTTTTTAGTTTTCAGTAGGTCTTTGTATAGGTATAAATTCTCCATTTTCAATATCAATGTTTCCTACACCATACTTTTCAATAAGAGCTTTGCTTAATTCTTGTTCTTCATTTTTAAGTTCTTGTAAAAATCTTTCAGCGTCTTCTCTTTTTTGTTTAATGTTGTATTTAACAATTTCAATTTGACCTAACTCAACAGTTATAGCATCACTTTTTTCTCTAAGTAATGTTAGTTTTTGAATTTCTTCTTCAGTTAATTTTTGATTTTCCATAAATTTAATTATTTAAATGTTTGTTTATTATACATATTATATATTTTATTAAAAATATTATTTATTTAATTTTTGTTTTGCCAAGTTATTGTTTAGTTTAGACTACTTTTGTATGCGGTCTTAAATTCCAATATTCTTCTCCGCCATAATAAGTACATATTTCTTCGCCTGGTTCTATATCTTTAATAGATATAAAATTAAATGCTTTCCATTCAGGATGGTCTATCCAATCGGCATTTGGGGTATTTGAATGGTTATAAATACATCCTAATCCTAATGGAATAACCATTTCTAAACCTATATTTTTTGGATACATAAATCTATAATCTTCCAATATATTAGAATCAAAAGATGCGTTTAGTGTTATTAAATGACATGTTTCTATTATTTCTCCTTTTAATATTTTTTCGGTAGCAAATACTCCCAAACCTTTACCTGGAGATTCATATATTCTAACTTTAGTTGGTGGGGGGAAATTAGTAGGAGATAATTGTTTATTAATTTTAGAAGATATTGTTGGGTTTAATTTTATCTGTGCTTCTTCGCCTGTTAATAGTTTACCTTCAGATGTTATTTTTTGAAATTCTTCCATAGTAATTTGGATAATGGGTTTACCATTATTTTTGATTTGTTGAAGGAGTTCGGGTGTGGGTTTGATGAACATATTATGCTGGTAGATAACAAGGGATTAAAACAACACCCCCTGCTGCTCCTAACACTATTTCCATCCAATAATCTGGTTCTGCTAAATAATAACTATTAGCTATAATACCATAACCAGTTTTAGCTGTTCCTATGGCTAATGGTGGAGAGTTAGATATTTGATCGGCATCAATTCGAAGATAATTTCCTTCACCTGGTTGTGCGTTTATGTGTACCTTTTCGTTAGGAGTTACATTAAGACCTACAAAGCCATTAAGATCATCTAGTGTAATTTGAGTACTTTCTCCTAAAGTAGAATTTCCGTTTTGAACAAAACTAAATAAAGGTGAAGAATAAGTAGTACCGTTGTAATAATATAAATTTAAGGCATTGCTATTAGCATTATTTCTTTTTGAAAGACTCCACATTCTAAGTGGATTAGTACTTCCACTTATAGTACTTAAATTAATACTTGCAAATCCATCTCCTATATTTTGAACATGAATAGAAGGTTGAATATTTCCACTACCGCTACTAAACACATATAAACCACTTCCTGTAGGAGCCGTTGCGGGTTCCATAAATGAAGAGGATTGTTGAAATATACTTAGGCCGGTTGCTAATGAAGAAGATGTGTTTATACCTACTCTACCACTGCCTGTAACAAATAGGATATTTGCTTGTGAAGGTGAACCGACGTGTAATAATCTATCTGCAGCTGCTCCACTAACATATAATTTTGCAGATGGATTAGTTAAGCCCACACCTACATCTCCACTTGAACTTATAGTCATTCTAACCGAACCACTTGTTTCAAATTGTAAATTTTGGTTATCATTTGTACCTAAAACCGCAGTTGTTCCAAATGAATTGCCCCCTTGAACAAAGGCGTTTGTACTTGCTGTGTTTACAAAAGAAGCTGTTAAGGCATTGGTTGCCCAAGATGATGTTCCAAATAACGAACCTGTATACGATGAAGCAGATACGTTACCTTGAATTTGTAAAGTAGCTAAAGTAGGAGTTGATGTGCCTATACCTATATTACCACTTCCGCTTACATAAATTATGTTATTTACTGCGGGTGAATCTATTTTAAGTAAAACACTGTTGGATGCACCGCTGATGTGTAGTTGAGCAGAAGGAGTAGCTAAACCCATACCTACATTTCCACTACCACTTACAAACATAATGGAAGATGAAGCGGGTGATTGTATTCTAAATAGATTAGCAGTATTAGCACCACTAATATGAAGTGAAGCTGATGGGGTTGTTATACCAATCCCCATAGCTCCTGATGAGCTAACTACATTTAATTGGGTTCCAGCAAATTCCCAAGTTTGTAATAATTTTGAACCTGTACCCGCTGTAGAAGCGTGAGTGGCGTTTAATCGTAATACAATATAACCTGAACCGGAGGTTGCATTTTGGTTGGCATCAAATTGTATTCGTAATGGGTTTTGAATAACACTAGTTGATGTTCCCCCCATTGTCATGTTAAACATTTCATTATTGCCTGTGCCTGATCTTGCTATACTTCCAGCTGAACTAAGGCTATATACTGTGCCATTTCCTGCTATTCTTACGCTTCCACCATTTGCTGTTCCTGTTGATTGAATATCAAAATCAAAGTTTGAGGTTGGTGCTACTCCTGTGCCTGCAAACCACACAACACTACCACTCCTAACATTTAGTATGTTTTGTGAACCACTTGTTACCCTTAAAAATTCATTACCACTTGATGCTAAAATGTGAAGTAAAGATAATGGGGATGTTGTGCCTATACCTACGTTACCACTTGAACTAATTACTAAATGGTTAGCAGCAGAACCAGCACCTAACGCAAATAAACTTTGACTTTGTCCTGTATGTATTCTTGCTGTTCCTCCATTAAAAGGTGCTAATACTGATACAGTATAATTACTATCATCTCGTGGTAAAAATTGCCACGTACCACTTTCCCCAGCACTAGCTCCTAATATCCATTCTACTTGGGGGCTATTCGTTCTATGAATAAGAGAATGTGTTCTACCGCTTGCTATGCTGGATGATGCAAATTGTATTCCAACTCTATTATTTGTATCAACAGTTGTTAATATTAGTGGAGTAGCAGTATTTGATGAACCACTCGCATCTACTTGTAGTCTGCGTTGAGGATTTGATGTACCTATTCCTACATTACCACTTGAACTTATAGTCATTCTAACCGAATCACTTGTTTCAAATTGTAGGTTTTGAGTATCGTTTGTACCTAAAAGCGCAGTTGTTCCAAATGAATTGCCGTTTTGAACAAATGCGTTTGTGCTTGCTGAATCTATAAAGGAAGCAGTTAACGCATTTTGTGCCCAACTTGATGTTATATTATATATGCCTACAGGTAAGAAAGAAGCAGTTAAGGCATTTACTGCCCAACTTGATGTTCCAAATAGAGAGCCTGTTATAGATGAACCACTTATTATAGAAGCGGTTAAGGATGTCGCTACATTAAGCGAATTTAAAGTGGCATTCGAGCCAGATGTTACAATTTTTTTCCAAGACGGCATAGTTCTCTATTATGGTTGGTACAATATTGTCCACTTCCCTTTCGGGCCAATAATATCAATAATAAATATGTGAAAAAATATTACTGTTGCAGATTTTCTTGTATTTTTTCTAATTCTTTATCTCTTTTTTGAATTTCTTTTTCTAGAGCACGTTCTATTTTATCTTGTAAAACTACCATTTTTCGAGCACTTGCTCCAGTAATGGTAAGTAAGTCTAGACCTTGTCTAATGACAGATAACTCTTCAATTGTAAACATAACGATTATTTAATTTTGGATGCGTGTTGGTTTTGTAATTTAATTACTAGATCGTATAAAGGTTCTAATTGTTCTCCTTTAAACATAGTGTTTTTTAAAACATATAATAAAAGCTCAATTTCTTGGGGGGTTAGTTCATTAGGATTAGGTTGTTTTTCTATCTTAGTCCCCACTATCATGTTTGCTGCTGAAAATCCCATAAATAATTTTTTTATAAATTTTATCACGTAACTAATATATTATACTTTATGAATAAATCCAAATACTTTCATCACCTGTTGATACATAAATATTACCTACCGCACTATATCTAGCAGCTACTGAAGGAGTAGTACCCGCAGCTGTAGTTACAGCCGCCATAAAGGCATCAGGTATAAATGAAGATTGATTTGCTGTAAATGAACTTGTAACAGCCCAACGTGATGCATCGTTATCCCATCCAAATATTTCACCAACGTTTTGAGTTGCTTGCTGTACTACAATACCACCTTCACCCGCAGTATTTGAACCCGAGGCTAATAATATAAATCGGTCAGCTACTTCTAAGTTTGTTGTTTGCTGAAACGAAGCAGTACCTTGAACAGTTAAATTACTAGTAACAATAACATTGGGTGCTGTAAATACATCAGTTGATGGATTATAAGTAAATCCAGCTTCTCCTGCTAATGTATTAGCATCTGTCCAATATGGGACTTGGTTTGCAACTGGAGTACCTGAAGCATCTACTAATGTGCTGCCCCAAACACGATTATCAATAGTACGGGTTGCTAATTCATTTGTAGCTGTTCTTATAATAACAGTATCTGTTGAGCCAGCCGCTATGCTTGGTACAGATATTGAAGAACCACTTATAATTAAAGTGTCAGTGGTAGCATTACCTAAAGTAGTATTGCCATTTGCTAATAAATTACCAGCTAGGGTTGTAGTTCCTGTAACATCTAATGTTCCAGCAATCGTAGAATTACCCCCAATACTTTCATTACCTACTATTCTTAATGTTGAACCTGAAATATTGCCTGAAGCAGAAATTGTACTATTAACTGTTAAGGCCCCGGTTAATGTTGTAGTACTTGTTACATTTAATGTGCCACCAATGGTTCCATTTCCACTTGTTGTAAGTGTTGCACCTATTAATCCCGCTGATGAACTTATGTTGCCCGAGGCACTAATATTATTAACATATAAAGTTTGCCATCTAGTAGCACTTTGCCCCAAATCCCAAACATTATTATTATTAGGTACAAAACTACTAGAAATTCTACTTATAAACTCTATAGTGTCTGTAAGAGAATCACCAATAGTAAGATTACCTTGAGCTATTATATTTTCAACATATAATGAATTCCATTTACTTCCAGCTTTTCCTAAAACAAAAGTATTATTGGTTCCCGGGATTATATCTCCTGAAGCAGTAATAGCTCCTCCTACAGTTAATGGGGTAGTTGTAGTAATTCTTGAACCATCATCCGTAATCGTAGTATTAGCAAAAGCATTACCTGTCCATTTAGTTAATGTGTTGCTTGATAAAGCTGAAGCTCCTGAAACCGCAACTGTAGCAGGTGAATTTCCGTCGTATGTAAAAGCACTAATACCAGTTCCATTAGTTAAATCTTGTAAATTAACCGAAAGGCTACCACTAAAAGTACCAGCAAATGAACCAGTTAATACTGAGTTTGTCCCTGTGGATGTAATTGAATTAGCCCCTAATGCTAATGTATTACCACTTAAAGTAATACCGCTATTTTGAATTGCCCCACCGGTTCCAGCTTGTAAAATATTATTTGCTGTTAATACTGATGAGGTTATACCTGTTAAATGTGCACTACTGCCAGATACAATAACTTTTTTCCAAGTTGCCATATATTATTGTTTATTGTTTATTATAAATATTATGAAAATCCAAAAAAGTAGTCATTTGAAGATGAAAAAAATATACCTCCTTCTATAGCGGAGGGAGTATTATCTAACATTCCTAATACCATTACTCCTTCATTATTTATTTTAAATTTATCTATACTTCCGTTTGAATTGTTTAACTTTACTAATAAAGCATCATCGGCCGAAGAAGCAGAAATAGTTAAAGAAGCAGATTGTTGGGTTGTACCAATTGAAACCTTTTGTATTATATAAAGAGAATTATTAATAGTAGAGTTACCATTTGAACTTATGTGTAAAAATGTAGATGAACCGCTTTGTACTTTAAAAGTATCAGTTCCTACATCTACAGATGCGGTTATGCTACCTGTTGATATACGAGATAAATTTAATCCTGCAATATTTGAAGCATTTATATATGAAGCTGTAAGGGCTTGTGAAGAACTAATAGCCCAACTTGATGTTATACTTGATGTTCCAAATAATGAAATATATTTAACTTGTTTAGAATCAGGATTTATTACTAAATAATAATCATTAATAGATCCTAAAGGAATAGAAGGGATATATAAACCCCCATTAACAATTTGAAATTGTCCTACATCAGTTTGGGGGTTACTATTAACTCTTCCTTCCATTACTAATTAATTATCTAGGATTAGTTGGAATACTATTTAAATCAGTTATGGCTTCAGTTGAAAATTGGATTTTTACAGTACTATAAATTTTCTTTAAACCTGCTAAATCTTTTTGTATTGTGTCAGGTATAATATAACCATTTAAAGTTATATTAAAATTAGCTTTAACTGTTCTATTATTGTCACTAACTAATTCGGTAGGGGTATTTATTATATCAATACTAGTTTTAAATTTATAACGTTCAGGATCACCCCAATATGAATCTGAAGCATAGTTAATAGCTTCTACTATTCCATTTAATTGTTCTACATAATAAGTTGAAATTATACAACTATAAGTAATAGTAGCATAATCAGGTATTATGACTATATAATATTCTTTTTGAGGAGCACGATTTGTTAATATATTAAATTTATCATAAGCATTTCTAGATGAATACTTTTTTTCTATAATTCTAATATTATTGGGATTATTAGCATCTAATTTATTACCTATAGTTCTAACTTTTTCAACACTATTTCGTTTAAAAATAATTAAAGGCATCATTGTAGCCCCATTTTTATCTTTGTAGTAGCCATCTTTTTGAACTGATTTCCAACGTTCAGGAGAGCCATATATTACAGGAACATCAAGACGTTGTCCATTTTGTATTACAAAAGGTTTAATAACATTTTGTAAATAATACAATACAGCTTCATCTATATCTTTAATACCAATAGTAAAGGGCTTTACAGTGTCTCCTCTCCACGATACTTTTGTTCCTCTATTATTAGTAGAAGTAGCATTATTAGGATTACCTCGTTGAATATCATACGGAACTTGTTGTTCTATAGATATTTCTCTTTGGGTTTTTGGACGTGGTTTTTGGTTTGCCATTATGTTCTTTCTTTAGATAATCCTACTCTATCTGCTGGTATATAGTGAGTATTGCAAACAATTGATACATTATATCCAAAATCTGCTAAGTTTGGTTCTAGAGGATTTGGAGGATTTGGATAATCTGGGTTTTTACCTACAAAATATTGCATTTCATTAGTAGCATGTATCTCATAATATACTTCTTCATAAAATATTATATCACCAATTTGGGGGAATACATTAGCTTCTACTAAATCATCTCTTAAAAATTTAAATGTAGGAGCCCATTCCCAAGTTACACCTTCTTCATTTGTAGGTTGCCCTTGATCAGGTAAATCAATTAAACAATATAATAAAAAAGGACCATTGTAAAATTTTTCACTAGCTGCTTCCCCATACATATTAAATACTGTTTCTTCAAGTCTTATTTGATATAAAGCACACTGTTGTGAAATGATATTTTGCATTAGTTCACGACTAACATGCCTGAACATTGAAATATCGCGAGAACCCCCAAATAGTGCCATAATTAACCTATATAAATTGTCATTGGAACCTTATTTAATTCACTTTGTGCGTGATCAGATTCGTTTTTTCTTCTTTCAAGTAATTTTTCACGAGAAGTTTCATCAAAATATCCTCTTAACCTTTCTATTAAAGCATCTTTAGTAGTTTGGGCTGAGGTTAATAAAGAATCTCCATTCAATTGTACTTCTGCTCCGGGAATTGGAATTTGAGAATATTTATTTCTAACATATCCTAGCATTTCTTTGGCTAATGCTAAAGCATATTCAAATATCCATGAACGTCCTATTGAATTTATTTGAGTATATGTAGGATTATTAAATTTAGCATTAGCTAAATTAGAAATAGTTCCACTATTTACTATAGAATTAGATAAACGTTCACTTTTTAATACATATTGAAACCAATATCGAGTTCCAGTATCTTCATCAGTGGGCATTGGGTATATTCTTAGTTTATTATTGTGAATTTCAAAGCTATAAGCAGATAATAGAATATCGCGTCCCATTTCTGCTTGTTGTAAAGCTCCAATATTAAACGATAAAGGCGTGACAAGATAGTTATAGCCGTATCCCGTAAATCCAGGAGCACCTCCTAAAGCATTTAAATATCCTGTTGCTAATCCTATAGCTCCCCCATAAAAATAAGTACTTGAAGGTGGGGTTCCTTCATAAAATACTCGTTTAATTTCTAAATTACTTGAACTAATTCCATTTTGGGTAGCCCACTCATTTAAATCATAATCTTGAACACTTCCTGTTAAAATAACAGAACCACTATACCAATTTAGGTTACCACCTGAACCCGCTTCTGTGCCGTATTGTTCAGAAATACGAATAATATTACCCATGTTAGGAGTAATAACAGCATTATTTAATACTGAAGAGGTAGATGCTCCTTCTAATGATAAATAATTGTCTCGTAATTTATATGCTGATAATTCATTGCCATAAACTGTAACTGCTTGTTCAAAAGCTGTCCAAAAATTTATATCTTGTAGTTCAACATTTTCAATAGGGTATCCTAAACGTAAACTACAAAATTTAGCTACTCTATCAGCATCAGTTTTAAAATCTACATCATTATCATAAAACCCAAATGAAGTAGGAGAACTACCTGTTGAAGGTGAATTATAATAGGAAGCTGAAACCTGTGCAAACGATGAAGAGCCAGGCCAAATAGGAATGTTTGCCATTGAGTTTTTATTATAAATATGAAAAAAAGAGCCTCAATTTGAGGCTCTTATTTAAATTTATATAATTTTATATTAAACTAAACTAGCACTCATATATCTAGTTCCATTATAAATAAATAATAAAGAACCACTAAAAAAAGCTGAGCCTGTTAAAGGAGAAACTGAAGAAGTTCGAGGAAGAACAAATGAACTAGAAGTTTCTAAAATTAATGAACCAGTAACTATAAGAGAACCTGTACTTATAGTAGTACCTGTAAATACATTTGTTCCTAGATTTAAAAAACTACCAGTCATTGTAAGTATACTTCCATCAAAAGTTAAATTAGCTTCCCCATTTATATCTCCTGTACCTAAAGATGTTAAAACATAATTATTTGTATTATTTGTTATTCTTGTAGAAATAGAAGATATATCACTAGCCATAGAAGCACTAGTAGAAGTAGAAGCATTACCTAATAATGAACCTGTAATACCCCCACTAACTGTTAAGGATCCTGTAATAGCATGTGAACCGGTAAAATATTCAAAATTACCATCTAATTCAGCTATAGTTAAAGCTGTACCTTTAGTTTGTCTGTAAGTTAAATTTGCCATTTTATTTGTTTATATTTATAAATATTAAATTGAAGCTATAACATATTCTAAGTAAACAGTACCTGAAGAAGCTTTTGCTTGTATTTGATCTAAAGTAGAAAAATCTTCAAAATATTGGGGATCTACATACCCCTCAACTACATAATCATACGCCGTATTAGAAGTATTAAAATTAGTATTACTTAATATTACAGATTTTCCTACATTTATAGATAAAGTAACAGAATCTGTATTATTTTTAATTAAATATATAATAACACTATCATTACTAGTAGGTAAATTTGTAATTCTAATATATTTTACATCAGCACTAATAAAGGAACCAGGAGTTCTATTTAAATTAGAGGTTACAAATGATACAATTCCTACAGGAGAAAGAGAATTAATAGAATCTACTCTTCTTACAAATTGATTAATATTTGGTATAGTAACAGTGTTACTAATAGTTTGGGTATTACTATTACCTGGGGTAGTATATTGTTCTTGTAAAGTTATAGTTAAATTAGGCATTAAATTATTTTATTATAAATATGTAAAAAAAATTTAAATTAATATATTTTATTCTTCTTCTCTAGGTATTCCTATAATTTCAAATGTAGATGTCGGATAGGAAGCTTGTAAAGAAGCCATTACTTGTTCCGTTATATACAACAGGTATTTATTTACTACGCCATTCCCGTTATTGTTAGATTGAGATGTTGTATTATCAATATAAAACGGCAAACAAACAATATATTGTGCGCCATTAGTATATGCTTCTTGTGAAGAGTACATAAAACAGTCTACAGGAGTTTGATTACCGGCTATTGGTAAATGCAGTACTAAACGGAAATAAGGGCTTGTGTATGTTCCGTAGTTGTATTCAAAGGGGGATGTTGATTGTATTGCCATGTTTATAAATATATTAAATTAATTATTTTTTCGATCCTGAGTTTGATAAAGTTATACCATTTTCATATGCATCTTCATAGTATATTATTAAATCTTCTACTATTGGGTTTCTGTGGTTGGTTTTAAGTGATATTGCAGCTAAATTTTTAATTTTTTTAGAGGCAGTATATAAAAATCTAAACCCAGAATCGCGTTTATTTTTTAAGTCTACTTGGTTATCGTCACCACAAATTATCATTTTAGAGCGTAAACCTAAACGTGTTACAATCATTTCCATCTGTTCGTGGGTGACGTTTTGGGCTTCGTCTACTATGACCATTGAATCTAGAAATGTTCTACCTCGCATAAAACTAACAGGTACTATTTCAATATCGCCTTCTTGTATATGTTTTTCTATTTTTACTCGGTCATACAACGCGTACATGTTTTGATATATGGGTTGTACCCAAGGATCCATTTTTTCGCGTAAATCACCAGGTAAAAAACCAATTTCTTCTTTTGATACTGTAGGGCGTGTTATAATTATTTTTTCTATTTCTTTCATAAATAGCTTTTCTAATGCTATTTGACACGCTAAAAGTGTTTTACCGGAACCCGCAGAGCCTGCTAATAACGTAACTGTATTTTCTAATATTTTAGATTTTGCTTCTTTCTGTTCTTGGTTTAATTCTATTTTAAATTTTATAGGGTTTTTAGGTTTGCGTTTTTCTTGGAATATTTCATCTTCGTGATGGTTAGAGTTCATAAAAAAAGTTTAAATTAAACATACACTATCAATTATAAATATAAAAAAAAGCCCCACTTGCGTGGGGCTCTTTCTTTAAAACTCTATGTTAGTTTATATTAGATGGTATTTAAACCAGCAACATAAATTTTACCATAGAATTCAGGACGTAGCATCTTCTTAGCGTATCTAGTTAATAGACCTTTTCTTGGTACGAACGTTGTAGGATCGTAAATAAGAGGAGTCATGATTAACGGAACGTAAGGAGCAAATACAGCACCTGCTTCTAAGAACTGAGTACCTCTAAAGCCCATTAAAATAAGGTTTTCAGTCATGTATGGGTTCTTATAGACAGTGTATCTACTATTCATTTGTCCAGCTTTCTGTACACCAAATGCATATTCCATTTTAGTAGGATTACCATCACTGTTAGAAGCAAATCCAGGAATAGATTCAAGGATAGTTGCTACAGTTGGAGAAGTTACTAACCAGTTAGCACCACCTCTTAAAGTTAATTGGTGGATTCTGTTAGAAAGTTTCTGCATCTTAGTACCAAGGGTTTGGAACCATTGACCTTGTGTATTGTAGAAACCAGTTTGGGTTGTTGATGTTGGGAAATCAAACCCAGTTCCAGTAGCATTAATAACACCATTATTTTGAGCGGTCCAATATTCAGTACCAGCAGCTGCATCTTCAATTAACATCTCAAGAATTTCAAGGTCAATTTCAAGAGAGATATATTCACTCATGATATTAGTTACCTCAGCTTCAGCATCAATAGACTGGTAAGCGTTTAAGTCTTGGGCGAACTCAGGTGTCCATACAGCTCTTAATTTTTTAGTTTTAGCTACAATGGCTTCTGATCTCATGTTAATGTTAATCTCAGGGATTGAGATTTCAGTAGAACTAAGAGTATTAGGTACGGCAAAAGAGTTACCTGCTTCAAAATCACCTACATTATAACCGGTAGCACCAGTAGCACTTGTTGCTTTTTGGTAAAATACTGTACTATTAGCTAAACCACTAACAACTTCTGCGGTAGTACCGCTAACAAAAAATGATATATTAGTACTACCATCATATGTAGTAAATTCAGGTAAAAATTTACCAGAAGAAGTTGTAAATACAGAAGCAGAAGAGAATACAAATCCTCTAATAGCGTCTAAATCAGCATTAGGTAATGCAGTTGCGGCAACTGTAATTCTTTTAATATTTCCAGAAGCTACTGAAGCTGAAAGCTCAGGAGTAAAGTTTACATTGGCCCATGAACCTGATGTAGTACTAACTGTAGGATTTACTGTAGAAGAAGTTTGGTTGGTAGAGAAAGTAAATTTACCAGCACCGTATAAACCTCCTTGAGTTCCTTGAGTTAAATTATTTGTGTTTGTAGCAAACGGAAACTGAGAAGAACCAGTATTACCATAAAGAGAGTTGTTAACTCCAAATGGGGTTTTACCTGTTCCATACTGGAAATCTAAAAAGAATACAAGACCAGAAGGTAAATTCATAGGCTGTACAGAAACGAATTCTTTAGCCGAAATTTGACCGAATACTTTACGTACTAATGGTAAAGCGATACCAGCCCAGTTACCTGTTGAACTTTGACCTGTAGAAAATCCACCAAGACCTGACCCTACAGCAGAAGTTTCTGTTACAAGCTGTTTAGCTTGGTTTTCTAAAAGCATAGACATGTTATTCTTGTCGGTCTCACTTCTAAGACCTTCAAGTAAACCTGTTTTCTGCCACTTAGCAGCTAATTTAGCTGCGTCGGACTGCACGTTCTTCCATCCGGAAGCTGCAGACTCTAATAATTGTTGTACTTGTGACATTTTTTTATATTATTTTAGTCGTTATTTTTAATTCCTGCAAGAACTTGCCATCTTGCAAATTGGCTGTCTACTTCAAAGATTGGCTTTTTGGTTTCAACTGAACCTACTGCTTTGGAAGCTAAACCTCTTACGATTGATTCATTAACAGGTTTTTTAGTTTTTAAACCTTCGTTTAATGTTTCGTATACGAGTTTTGCTTCTTTTACAGATGTAGCTTTATCGAAAGATTCCAATACTTTTACTTTTTGACTTTCGGTTAAGTTTTTAGCTCTGAAGATTTTGTTGGTGTAAAGGAGCTTGGCGTTTAGGAGCTTCACTTCTTGGAGACTAGCTTGAATTTCTTCAAGTGTAGCATATGCTTCTTGAAGTTCTTTTTCAGCTTTTTTCTTGTCCATTTCTGCTTTTGCTGCTTTTCTCTTAGCTTCTTCGATTTCTTCACGGCCTTTAGATTTCATCATTTTTTCTTTTTTAACTTCGGCCATTAATTCATCGATATCAACTTCGTCCATCATTTTTTCTTCACCATCCATTTCCATCTCTTCTTTGCCTTCTTCGCCTTCAATGTTTCCTTCTAGTTCCCCAGCTTCAACCATTCCAGCGATTACATCTTCAATGAGATTTCTAAGTTCATCCTCAGTCATGTCTTCAAGGCTAACTTCTTCTTCGCCTTCACCTTCACCCTCACCTTCACCTTCTTCTTTGGCTTCAGTCATTTCCTCTTTGTCCCTTCCTTCGTTTGTTTCATCTTCGAGTTCTCTTAGAAGAGCTTCTAGATCTAATTCTTCTTCTTCATCTATAAATTCTTCTGAAGCTTCCATTGTAGGTTCTTCATCAGTTTCATACATGTTTTCATCAACGGGTTCGTCATAACCTTCGTTCTCCATTTCAGCCCCTACTTCCATATCTTCCATTTCTTCAATTTCAGCTAATTTAGCTGCGAATCTTTCTTTAAGATATGGGGTGAAGGCTTCTTCGAGAGCGACTTTTGCATTGGCGATGGCTGCTTCTTTAACAGCTTTAGCATCAGCAATGGCTTCTTTTAACAAATCTCTGTTTGTTGCCATAATTACCTCAAAATTTTTGTTTGTGGAATACGATTATTTATGAAATCGTAATAGGGATTATACAAATATGGATGTCATATATAAAATGACATATTATCAACAATACATATATCAAGATCTATAAAAATCGCAAAAAGAAACCCTCCTTTTTAGGGGAGGGTCAGTCTAACGGAGCTACCGATAGAGGGGTTAAAATAGTGGGCAAGTTCCGTGGGCGCAGAGGATGTCTGTGAGTATATTGTTTGCTTTTGAGTATAAATTAATATTGTTTTCTTTTCCTTCTTTAATTAGGTGCATGTATGAGCCTGGATTAGATGGGGTAGAAACAAAATCAAAACAAAGTAGTTCAAAATCGTCCTGCACTTCCATCGTCTCACCCATCTGCTTTAATGAACCCATTCCCCTACTCGAAACACCAACCATAACATTATTTTCGATTAATGCTTTTAGGATATTGCCGGAAGTAGTTGGAAGTATTTCTATTTTACCTAGTACTTTATCGCCATTCCACCATAATTCTCTAATAATGTGAGATACATTTTTTAGGTTTATGATTGAAGATTCAGGGTGGTCAAGTTCTCCTGTTGCTCTATTTTCTTTAACAACTTGTTGGTATTTATCAATTTCGCGTTCCCATAAATCTTTAGAGTAGTATCTGCCGTTTCCGTTTTTTACTTCGGCTGTAGCTAATATACCTTCAACCATCGGATTACCTGATGGGGCTCTCATACCTTCTGTTAGTTGAACAGGAGATACGTTGAATGGGATGGTTTCTATGAGTACCTGTCTCATATTATTTTAATTCTTCTCTAATAATAGAGCTGATAATAGAGCGGAGTTTGTTTTCATTCATTTCTTGGATATTTTCGGTATTTAAAGATTCTTTAAACGTGTCGAGTTTATAGTCACTCATTTGTTTAAAATTATTTTTTCTATATTCTAAAGCTTTTAAAGCTTTACTTCTATAAGGCTCAGGCCATGAATTATAAACTTCTATTTTATCAGGAACATAATCTACTTCATATTTTATCCAATCAATTTCTTGATCATATGACTTTCTTACCCCGGATTTATTTTCTTTTAAATTGCCATATCCACTTGACTTATATTTGCCTGTTGGTGCTTTGGGTTCTTTAGATGTTTGATATCCTAATCCTTTAATACCAAAAGCAGCATTTTTCATATAATAATTAAAATCTTTAGCCATATTTTTAGCTACGATTTTTTTTAATTCGTCTACAGATTTTTCAGCATTTTTTGGGTCTTGCATTTCAGCATAAAATCCTTGTAAAAATGATGTGCCATAAACATTATCTATATTATCGCGATTTTTATAATCAAAACCTGCTATTTCTTTTTCTACTACATCAGTTGTGGGTTTTTTTTCTATAGCTTTTGCTTCTTCATTTATAAAAGTATTAAAAGCTTGAAAAGGGTTAAACGCAGGTTGTGATACTACTCCTCCTGCAGCTTCACTTATAATACTTTTTTGTTTAAGTATTGTTATAGCTTCATTATATGTAGCAAAATTAGTAATATATTCAGGGAATAATCTACGAGCGGATTTTAAAAACACATCTTTGTGTCCTTTACCTTCGTTGATTGAATTAAATTGTTCTTGTAGACTTTTCATTTTTATCTATTTAATAATTCTTCTATATCGTTTAAGTAATCTAAAATTAAATCTGTTGGTTTAACAACAGCGTATGATTGTGGTTTATCTTTATAATAAGCTATGGTTTCTTCCTTAGCGTTATCTATAAGAGGGTATAAACTATTTAATTTTTCCTCAATTTGTTTGAATGCTGCTATGCGTTCTTCTTGAAAGTTAATCCTAGCAGGATCTGCTTCATTAAGTTTTTTAGTTAGTTTATACTTATACATATTATTTTCTCCCCATAAATATTTAGTATCTATTACTTTTGATTGAGCTGCTAATTTTTTTGGGTTAACTA
>Ga0214923_10002337_pt1 | contig 25347 bp, 20 predicted proteins | sample LL1510_MetaG_FD_177993 | JGI IMG/M metagenome (GOLD analysis project Ga0214923, IMG submission 177993) | Freshwater microbial communities from Lake Lanier, Atlanta, Georgia, United States - LL-1510 | ecosystem: Environmental > Aquatic > Freshwater > Lake | place: USA: Georgia | collected...
AAATATTGGGTATCCACTTGTAGTATGTGACCGTTTTGCGCTGCAATATAAAGAAAGGCTTCCTTTTCATCTAAAACCATTCTTCGAATTTTACCGCAGTTTAAGGGAATAGAAAGCAATAAACCCAGCGTTTCAGAACACCATACTGAGATATTTCCATCCGCATCTGCCGTGTAAAATTGCTTATTTACTTTGTTAACAGTTATGTTAAACAAAGCAGTTTTATGTTGATGAAAACACTTTATTTCTGTTCTGGTCTCTAAATCGAAAACGTGAAGTTTCCCTGAATTTGTTCCTACAACTAGAAGTGAATTATTTCGAAGAAAAGCCAAACAATACGGAACATCCTCAAATTTGATTGCGAATTTATCTTGTGTTCCCGAAGCTAAATCCCAACGCGTTACAAATTTATCTGCAGCTGCGCTATACAGAAATCGACCATCGTGTTCCATGGCATAAATGGCACCAGCATGACCACGAATGGTTAAGCAATGATGAACAATAGAAGCATCTGATGTTGAATTCAATTTGTCACTTAATCTGCTGACAAATTTAAAAAATCTTGATCGTCTAGAAGTTTTGGATTGATCTCAAAAATTGTTTTTGCCTTAACACTATTTTCTTGTAGACAGGTTGCAAACAACTCAATTGCTTGGGATTTCTGTCCAAGCATCCATCTTAAATTCACCTCTAAAACTTTTGCAATTGGGTTATCTATGTTATCTAACATAAACTCCTGTAGTAATCGCAAGGCCTCTAGAGGAGATTCTTCCATGAGTAGGTCGACGTAATCAGATAGACATTCTTCATCGTTTGGATCTAACTCTAAGGAAATAATATAGTTTGCTTTTGCTAATTCAATTTCGTTTATTTTCTCGTACGCTCCTGCAAGCACATGGTAAATTCCAGCATTTTCTTGATCGTAATGAAGCGCTTTTTGAATTAAAGTAATTCCTTCTTTTGTATTTCCTTCCAAATCCTCAATAATCCCCAATCCTAACCATGCTTCTGCTAACATTGGCGCAAGTTCCAAGGCTCGTTTATAATAATGCCGTGCTAATTCAAGTTCATGAAGTTGCTCATGAGCTTCGCCTAAATAGCATAATGCCATAGCATCTTCTCCATCAAGCTTTATACATTCATGGAAGTGCTCGATTGCTTTGTGAAATTTTTCTTGCGATAAATAGGCATTGGCCATATTAAAATGAGCTGGTCCAAAGTCTGAATTTATCAAAATGGCATAATCATAAGCATGCACAGCTTTATCAAAATCTTCTAATTTACTATGGGCATTTCCAAGGTTATACCACGCGGTGTAAGAATAAGGATTTTCGTCAATAAAATCCGTGTAACACTTGATTGCATTTTTGTAATCTCCTAAATGATCGTATAAAAAAGCAATCTCGTAAAGGGCGCCTTCATTTTGTGGATTTGTAGAAATCGCTTCCTTTAAAATATCAATAGCCTCTTTTGTCATCCCCAAATTCTGGTATTCCATGGCTATATCTAAATAGATTTCATCACGATCCTCAGGTTCACAGAGGCTCATGGCCATTTTAAAATATTTTATAGCATTTTTAGAATCTCGAAGTTGAGAGAACAATGCCGCTTTTGTAAGGGTAACCTCTAATTGATTATCTCCGATTTTCTCTAATTGATTAATCAAATCCATTGCTTCGTTTAGCTGACCCAAACCACTCAAAGATTGAGCCTTTCGCAACATAAACAGAGGATTATAACCAAAACGATCCATTCCATATTCGGCAGCCTGCTTGGCCTTCTGATAATTCCCGTTGATTAGGAAGTGATCCAAGATACCTTCAATTTTATCGCTATCAAGAAAAATACTAGGCTGACCTTTTAAATGCAATTCAAATTGATGAAGATCCTCATTTAGATTTTGTTCCTGAAAGTCGTCGTCCTCATCGTCAAACATGCACTCGAATTTTAAATAAATTTACGGAGATTGTCTTGAAGGAAAAAATTTACCACCCCTAGTTTTCCACATTTTTTCATTTTGTTGAAAAATTCTATTGGGAAAGAAAATTCTTGTGAATTTCTTCATACCTCGCTGATTTAATCTGATCTGACAATATAGGAAAAATAAGAGAGGAATGTTTTTCGGAACTATATATGATACCTGTTCCTTTCTTTGCCGTCAACGTAAATTCATCGTATTTTTTCTCGTAAGCTGAAATCAATAGGGAAAATTTAGTTCTAATCGTTCTGTATATCGTCTTAAAATTTGCATCGTTTTTAAGTTCTACATAAAGCGCTGGATAATGTTGTTTGGCATACAGCAAATATTCTTTAATAAAAAAATCAAATTCATAGAAAGCATCTGCATTCGAAGTGAATTCTGAAGACCATTGCCAAAGAAAGTTATCACCGAAAGTTTCACGGTAAATTGGTAAAAAATCAAAGGTCACCTTAGCGCCATGATAATACGCATTGAATTCCTCCATTAATCCGACAATACCGTCTACCTGTGTTGATTGATTGAAATGCTTCGTTTCGATATACGATTTATAACGAAAGGTTCGCAAATTTACAGGTATTGTCTCAGATAAAAAGCGCGCTGAAAACAGCTTATTCTTTGGGAATTTGTACACCAATTTTGTGGATTCGTCAATGAAAAAACCTTCATCATCCGACATCCTAGGATCTTCTCCAAGTTGCTTTGCTTGAATCAATGGCAAGTGACTATCAAAAGCATGAACGGTTTCGTGCACAGTTGTAGAAATGGTGGATAAAAACCTTTCTTTATTAGACAAATCACAAAATTCAAGGTGTTTCATCCCTACAGTCACCGTTCTTCCTCCATATGATATAGATGGCCCGCTATTTTTATAGGTAGAAATTAGATAATAAGTGGACGGAGAATACTTTTTAAGGTTATCAAGAATATACTGCTCTGAAACTTGAGCTTGCGTATAAAATGCTAAAAAGCAACATAAGAAAATTAGGCGACGAGGGTACATAAGCAATTAAATAGGGTAGATTTTTCGCCATATACCCTATAATACAACGCTCCAATAAAGTTACTCTATAAGAGTTCGTCGATAATTCTATCCATGGAATAACCTTCTGCTTCTGCTCGGTAATTACGAACTAAACGGTGTCTAAGAATCGCCTTTGAAACAGCTTTAACATCTTCAATGTCAGGGGAATATCTCCCCTTAATCGCGGCATGGCATTTAGCTCCAATAACCAAGTTTTGGGAAGCCCTAGGACCAGCACCCCATGTTATGTAGTTTTTGGTTATCGATGGAGCTAGCGGATTGTTTATTCTTGTCTTTGCCACAAGGTTAACAGCGTATTCTAACACATTATCCGCAACAGGAATTCTGCGAATTAAATCTTGGTAATAAATAATTTGGTCAGCATCCAAGACTTTATTTAATGTCGGTTTGTGATCGGAAGTGGTAGTTTTCACAATGGCCAATTCTTCAGCGTAGGACGGGTAATCTACCCATATATTAAACATAAACCTGTCTAATTGAGCTTCGGGTAAAGGATAAGTACCTTCCTGTTCGATCGGGTTTTGCGTTGCTAAAACGAAAAAAGGATTTGGTAAAGTGTATGTAGTTCCAGCGGCAGTAACTTTTCTTTCTTGCATCGCCTCTAACAAAGCTGATTGTGTTTTAGGCGGGGTACGGTTGATTTCATCTGCTAAAATCACATTTGAAAATAATGGACCTTTTATAAATTTAAATTGCTTTGTTTCATCTAAAATTTCTGACCCAACAATATCCGAAGGCATTAAATCTGGCGTGAACTGAACGCGATTGAAAGATAATCCTAAAGTTTCTGAAATGGTATTAACTAAAAGAGTTTTTGCCAAACCTGGCACACCTACTAACAAACAATGAGATCGAGAGAAAATGGAAATCAATACCTGATCCACCACATCATCCTGACCAATAATGACTTTGTGTATTTCGTTTTTTAATTCCTTATAGTGGTTGACCAAGTTATCAATACCTTGTTTATCTGACATAATGATTTAATTTGATTTCCAATTGCTGTTAAATGTACACGATCTATATAAATCGTCGATACGAATATAAGACGAAGTTACCTTCGAATTTACCCAATCATTGATTGTTCGTGTTTTTTTATCGTTTTCCGCCGCCATTTTAATTAACGCATAATCATCATTTAGATTTGCTTTATGGGCAGGAATTCTTGCTAATAATCGTACAATTCTAATTCCGTCTTTTCGCTCGTATATATCGTTATACATAGAAGGTTTGGAGATATCTCCTTTCTCCATTCGATCTGTAATTAAGTATATTTGCTGATCGATTTCATTCAATTGATCCATTTCCCATGTTTGTTCACCAGTGTAAGGATTTGTAATTATTCCTTTATTTTCACGGGTCATTTCATCGTTCGAATATTTAATTACCGCTTGCTCCCATGTGATCTGATTCATTTTTAACATATTGTATGCAGAATCAACTTTGTCAGCAGATTTTTTAAACGCTTGCTTGGAATATGCCGGTTTTTTCAAGATATGCCGGCAAATATAATCGTCACCCCTTCTCTCTAAAAGCAAAAGAATGTGAAATCCGAACTGTGTCTCTATAATTTCAGATATTTCTCCAGGTTTAAGTGAAAGCGCAGTGGATTCAAATTGTGGGACCATCATTCCGCGTGAAGCTTCAATGATTCCTCCATTCACAGCACTCGAAATATCATCGGAGTGAATTTTCGCCATCAATTCAAAGTTTTCCACAGAGAGCTCTTTTTGAACCTCTTGTAATTTAATGCGAGCTTTTTCTTTATCATCGTTCGATATAGATGGATAATTCACAATTTGCTGAAAACTCAACTTCATATTAATTAATGGGATGCTGTCTTTAGGTATTTTATTAAAGAAAGCTGCTACTTCTTTTGGAGTCACTGAAAGCGTTGAAACTAATTTTTGTTCCATTTCTTGCGCGAGCATTTTTTTCTTAATTTGCCCACGCAATTCCTCTTTCAACTGACTAATTGTTTTGCCATAGACCTCTTCCATTTTAGCTTTATCTCCATTGAATTTTTCTTCAATTGCGACGCGAAAACGCATTTCTAATTCGGACTCTACAGCTTCTTCAGAAACAACTAAACTATCCACAAGCGATTGGTTGTACAGTAATTCTTCCATCATTAATTGCTCTAGCACTTCACAATCACTTGGAGCAGTGGCCTTTGGGTTGTTTACAATAAATTGTAATTTACGCTCTTCTACATCGGATAGTAAAATAATTTGATCGCCGACTTGCGCAACTATTTTGTTGACCACTTTTGGTTCACTCTGTGCGAATGTAAAACTGGAAATGAAGGAAATAAGTAAAATAAGTTTGATAGACATCCTCCCTATTTATTTAAATTGTAAAGTATGTCGTAATTAACTTTAATGGTATGTTTCATTGTAATTTCTTCCATCCAATTTTTCTCTAAAAAATTCTGAAAATCAGAAGTAACCAACCCTCTGGCTTCTGATAGTTCTTTCCTCATTACAGGAACCTCGGCTTTTAAATCGACAACATAATGTTTCCCTTCAAATTCATATGGTTTATTCCGACCGACTACTAACATTCTATCCTTTAATGGAGTATACTGATCAGGATCAAGCTTGTTCATTTTTACCTTCACGTTTAACTCCGATGTTGCATTGAGTTTTTCAATAATTTCTTTAGACGTATTCTTTTTCTTCTTCAACATTTTATATGTCGTTGTTGCATTTGCCGCAGATGAGCACTCGTAAACAACAGCATCAAATCGTTTGGGCCACATATATTTGTCTCTGTTCTGTTCAAAAAATACGCGTAAACCAGCAGTATCTTTCGTTGCTTTGTTCCATACTTTATCAGACATTATCTCGTAAAGTATGATGCCGTCGTGGTATTCTTTTAACAAAGCTTTGTAATCAGGATATTTGTAAGCTAATACACTTTCTTCATACTGCAATACACTTGCTTTCTCCCAATTTTTCAATTGCTTTCTAACCAAAGATTTTGAATCTTCTTTTTTCAATCCTCTGTAATTTTTCTCCAGAAAATCGGCAAATTCTTTTTGCGTAAATTTCTTTCCCGGTGCACTCAACTCAAAGATTGGCAAGTCCGAAACTAGTTTATCCGACTTCCATTTTCCTGTGTAGTAAGTTGAATCTATATTTTTATCGAACCAAGTTAAAGGAGCCTCACCTAGAGACTTGTATTTGTATTGTTTTTTGAGTTTTTCAACAAACGAGTCTTGCGTTTTCTTAGAGCGCTCATCTTTGTTTACCTTGGTTTGAATTTCTTTTTTCAAGGTCTCAAAAGATGCGATATCCTTCCATTCTAACCTTTTAATGATGTGGAATCCGTAGTCAGTTTTCACCGGCTTGCTGAACTCACCATCTTTCTTTAATGAAAATGCAGCATCTTCAAAAGCAGGAACCATGCGTTGAGAGGTACCGGATCCAAACATGGGAAGTTCACCGTTTTTCTTTTGTGATCCCGGATCTTCCGAATGGGCTTTCACTAATTCATCCCAAGATTCACCTTTCACCAATTTATCGTATAGCTCATTGATTTTCTTTTCAGCATTTACAACTTGTTCTTCTGTTGAACTTTTGCTTGTTTGAATCATGAGATGTGCCACTTTAATTGTTCCTCGCGCAGGACGTTTGTCTGTGACTTTAATAATGTGGTACCCGAATCGAGTTCTAACAGGATCTGAAATTTTCCCGACTGGTGTGTTATACGCTTTATCTTCGAAAGGGTAAACCATTTGAAATGCGGTGAAATATCCTAAATCGCCACCATTGTTTACCACAGACGGATCTTCAGAACCTAATTTTGACTTTGCCACAAAAGCAAAATCCTCTCCTTTTTCAATACGCGCCTTACATGCCATAACCTTATTCCATGCTTCCAAAGTATCCTTTGGTAAGGCATTTGCATCACATTTTATCAGTATATGAGATGCGCGAACCTCTGTTTTCATGCGTTCATATGCTTCTTGAACCAAATAATTATTTGCTGCTGAATCTATTAAATAAGGATTGGCTAATTGTTTCTTGTATCCTTCCAATTCTTTTTTAAGTTTTGGAATCGTATCATAACCTAACGCTTCCGCTTCAGCGACTTTGAGTTTAAATTTCTGAAACATAAGGATATACTCATCCATTGAAGCTTTATCAAACTTGGGATCAGCATTATTTTTTAAATAAATTTGGAGAAACTCACTTTTTGTTACAGGCTTTCCATCAATTTCCATTAAAACCGGATCTGTAACTTGAGCACCAACTTTACCGGTGATGCACAAAATACTTGACAATACTATAATTCCAATTCTATTCTTCATCTTTTTTATATATTTATTTTAAACTATAATTTGGAGCTTCCCTTGTAATGGTAACATCATGCGGATGAGATTCTTTAACTCCTGCGGAAGTAATTCTTACAAATTGTGCACCTTTTAATTTTTGAATAGACGCTGAACCACAATATCCCATTCCTGCTCGCAACCCACCTATAATTTGATGCATTACCTCGGCCAACTTTCCTTTGAAAGGCACTCGACCTGAAATACCCTCTGGAACCAACTTTTTAACATCGTCTTCTGCGTCTTGAAAATACCTGTCTTTTGATCCTTTTTGCATGGCTTCTAGAGACCCCATTCCTCTATATGACTTGAACTTTCTACCTTCATAAATTATTGTTTCTCCCGGGGATTCCTCCACTCCAGCAAACATTGACCCAAGCATTACGGCGTCTGCTCCTGCAGCTAGAGCTTTAACGATATCTCCGGTATATCGAATTCCGCCATCCGCAATCACGGGGACACCCTTTCCTTCAATTGCAAGAGCAACGTCATTCACAGCAGTTAACTGTGGTACACCAACACCCGCAATAATTCGTGTTGTACAAATTGAACCCGGTCCAATGCCAACCTTAACGGCATCGGCTCCTGCTTCCACAAGTGCCTTCGCAGCTTCGGCAGTGGCTATATTTCCAACAATTACATCTAATTTAGGAAACTTTGCTTTTACTTCTTTTAATTTTTCAAGAACGCCAGCTGAGTGTCCATGAGCGGTATCAATGACAACCGCATCTACCCCTGCTTTAACCAGTGCCTCTACCCTTTCCAAAGTATCTTGCGTTACGCCTACAGCAGCCGCAACACGAAGACGCCCTAATTTATCTTTGCATGATATCGGGTGTTCTTTTACCTTAATTATATCTCGGTATGTTATTAATCCAATTAGTTTATTAGCAGCGTCTACCACAGGCAATTTTTCGATTCGATTTTCTTGCAAAATTCCTTCGGCTGTATGTAAGTCTGTTGATTCTGAAGTCGTAATAAGTTTTTCAGAAGTCATAATTTCCTTCACTGGTCGATCTATGTTCTTCTCAAAACGCAAATCACGATTCGTAACGATGCCCTTCAAAACATTATTTTCATCCACAACAGGAATACCACCAATGCTATTTTCTCTCATCAATGCCAATGCATCGCGAACTAGTGCAGTTTCTCTCAACGTAATGGGATCGATGATCATACCACTTTCCGAACGTTTTACTTTCCTGACATTCATAGCCTGCATCTCTACACTCATGTTTTTATGAATGACACCAATACCACCTTGTTGCGCTATTGCAATCGCTAACTCAGCTTCTGTAACTGTGTCCATCGCTGCGGAAACAATTGGGGTGTTAAGGAAAATATTTCTGGTGAATTTCGACTGCAACGAAACTTCTCTTGGTAATACTTTCGAAAAGGCAGGAACCAATAAGACATCGTCGTAAGTCAATCCTTCTTTGATGTTGTTTAGGCTATTTAATGACATGTGAATCTATAACTATAAATTCTGACAAATTTAGGAAAATAAAAGCAGTTAATCTAAAGCAGTAATTGTTAAATATGGCTAAAAACAGAAGTCAAACGGAACTATTTTTGTATACTTGTTTTTGTGAGAATAAAAGCGCTACTCTTATTTTTGTTTTTTTGCGGGATTGTTAATTCAAATTTTGCTCAAAAAAAAGAAATTGATCCTCAACGTTTGATTCAACTTTCTGGTGTTGCAGTTTCTGATGGAAGCTTGGATCCAGTTCCTTTTATAACCGTTTATGACAGGACTTTAGGACGAGGTGTATTGGCAGATTCTTATGGTTTTTTCTCCCTTGTTACTTACCCCGGAGATAGCATTATTTTTAATGCATTTGGTTACAAACCCTCCACCTATATTGTTCCTGATACGCTTTCTGAAAATCGGTATAGCATTATTCATTTAATGGAAATAGACACCATAAATCTACCTGAAATCACCTTGTATCCATGGCCGACAAAAGAACAATTTGACGCCTATATTATTAATATGGAGCCCTATGATGATGCAATTCGTCGCGCTCAACGAGAATTATCTGGAGAGTCCTTGGCGATGGTCGCTGCAAAATTAGATGCTGATGGATCTCTAGCCTACGGAAATGCCTATAACCTACGTATGTCTAAATTGTACACCAATGGTCAGCTACCAGTTAATAATTTGTTCAATCCTTACTCGTGGGCTAAACTCGTTCAAGATTGGAAACAAGGAAAACTAAAGCGTCAGTAATGAACGTTATTACAGAGAAAAACCCTTGCTATTTTTACAATTCAACAGCGTTTCCTGAATTACAGGTTTTAGTAGATAACTGGGAAATAATTAGAAAAGAATTAATACATCTCTTAAGTTTAAACGAAGGAAAGCGATGGTTAAACACATTCCCTGAATACGTTGAGAATAAAGAAAATAAATCATGGAAAGTTTTTTCATTCTTATTTTTCATGATGAAAAGTAAACGAAATGCATCGTTATGTCCACAAACTGCAAATTTGATTTACTCGACACCCTCTATACTTTCCTGTGATTTTTCATTATTACCAGGCAAAACAAAAATAAAGCCCCATGAAGGTTATACGCGTATGGTTCTTCGCTGTCATTTGCCCCTTATTGTTCCGGAAGGAAATCAATGCGGCATTCGAGTTGGAAATGAAACTCATTTTTGGAAAGAAGGAGAATTGGTGGTCTTTGACGATTCATTCGTGCATGAAGCCTGGAACGGTTCAAACGAAAATAGAGTTGTGCTAATGTTCGATATACCGAATCCACTTTGGGGATATAGTGCAGAAGAAATTAGTCACTATAAAATTCAGCATTTAGAAGACCCTTTTCTACTCTCGTTTGCCTCGAAAGAGCAATGGATGAATTGTTTTAGAGCCCGGGAATTGCCATTGGTGGAATTTTAGCTTCCAAAAGAGTATTTATTTCTCGCATATTTAGCTCGCTGCTGGTGCCTTTTAATTCCATTAAATTTGACCCTTCACAATATAAACTCGCGACTTTATTTAATTTAAGACCATGTGTCAAATAGCGCTCACGTGAAAGTTCAAAAAGTTGATCGTGTGTATTTTTGGCACCAGGAATTTCTTCATACCCCATTAATTTATTGTATTGTATAGCGCGTTCATTTGTTTTCAATACCCGAATCCGTGATTTTGTAATATGTGGCAGAAGGTAAAAAACAAAATTAAGTAAACATAAGGAAGCAAAAACTGCAGCAAAAGAATCCTCATAGGCTTTATCACCAATAAAAATTCCACCTTCACCAAAACCTCTTTCGAGGTCATAGTCTTTCGCATGAATAAGCCCAACCTTGTTTCCTTTAAAAAGAAATAAGAAATAGTAATTGTGTGGATTGTTAATCGAGTTGAACCATTTTAATTGCATTTCGGCTGTTATATATTCTCGATAAATCATCTGTTGCGCAACATGTGCTTCATTTCGCCATTTTCTTACAAGCTCGATATCTTTCAGCTGAAGGCGACGAAGTTCAACATCAAATTGCTTTAGATTTAGCATTGCTTTTCGGATACATAGAATGCTGGAGCATGATTCAAATTTTTCATCATGTTTCTTAAATACTGGGCAATCACTCCAATTCCAATTAAAATTAGACCAGTGGAAAATAATATAGCAACCATGAGTGAAATGTAACCCTCAACTTTTATTTTGTCTATGAAGAATTTGTAGAGCAGAAATATAGCGACCAAAAAGTTAGCAGAGGCGAGAATAAAACCAGTAAGCGTAACTAATCGCAATGGAATTGCAGTAGAATACATTATAACTGTCATGGTCGTGCGCACCAGTCCTCCAAATTTATACCTCGTTTTTGTAATTGCTTGTTCGTAATTTTCAACATCCACAAATTGAACCTTAGATGTATACCAAAGAAGAAATTCGTCAATGAATACAAAAGAATGATGAGTAACGGCCAGTTTCCTTGCTAAATCCCCATCAATGAGACGAAAACTACTTCCTCTTCCCTTTAATTTCCCTTCAGATTTTGACAAAAGTTTATACACCCATTTTAAAAACTTCCTAAACTTTCCTTCTCTCGATTGGTATTCTCCATAGACAAGGCTAGCTTCACTATTTTGTTGAGCACTAATCAACTTGCTGAATTCATTTGGATGTACTTCTAGATCATCGTCCATGGTTAAAATAAATTGACCTTTGGACTCATTTATTCCGGCTAGTGTTGCCCCGTGCTGTCCGAAATTTTTCCCTAAACGAATAATTTTAATATTCTCCTGTTTCTTTTTGAGCTCTTTAAGCTTTTCCCATGAACAATCAAAAGAAGCGTCATCTACGAAAATAAACTCTGTATCCTTTTTGAAAAAAACGACAGAATTTAAGGTGTCCACTAATTGTTGAAGACCTTTTTCGTTATTAAAGACAGGAACGACTACACTGTACAACACGAAGCTAATTTACATTAACTTTCGGAAATAACTAAATCTTATCACGTTTTAACGTTTGTCTTATCACGATAGAAATAAATAGGAGCAAATCGATTACATTTTTACGAATGTTCTTGTAATGTTTCTTCCTCCTATGGAAATTGAAATAAAATAGCAACCCTCTTCTAACTGAGAAATATTAAGATTCGTAATCGTGCCACCTTTCTCAATTTGAGATTTCAGAATTTCTTTTCCTGATAAATCTGTGACTAAAACATTTGCATTTTCATCCATTTCACCTGTTTCAATTGTGATTTCATTAAACGCTGGGTTTGGATATATTGAAAAAACTAAATTTGACAAATCTTCCAATCCGATTGTAGAAGATGCAGTACACGCACATTTATTTTTTACACCTGTCGTTACAACGGCCTCAGGAGCTCTATAATTAGCCTTTACCCAACATGTTTGACCTGGTTGAGTTTGCGTAGCATTTCTAATTCGCATGGTATACCATCCGTCGTAAGCCGCTGTTATTGTAAAATCGTAAGGACCCGTTTGAGAAATTGAATCTACCGATTGACAATCTTTATCCAAAATCACCAATTGTATTCCACTTAAAGTATCCGAAGGAAATACTGAAAAAATCATGTCTGTTCCTGCTTTGGCATAAATCCGACCAACCGTTCTACAATCTTTTGAATTTGAAGGCAGTGCCCCGCCTTGTTGCAAGGAAGAAATATGTGAATCGCCAAGATCGTCCGCCATTTCCCATTCTTGTACAATATTTTCAGCTGGCCTAACGTAATTATCTGTAATTCCTTGAGGAGCCCAAACTGAATATCCTCTTCTTCCTTGAGCTGCACTACCATCACATGGAGGAATGGAAATATCCACTTTTCCTCCGCCGTAAACTGTTCGCTGCGCAGTTCCATTCGCTCCTGAATAATCAATTAGAATTGTTCCGTCAGCCCAAGAGGTTTGAACTCCGGTCAAATTCTGCCATTGCGTCCAACTATCTGTTACAGCAACCAAAGCCTTCGCCTGTCTTTCAATAACCAATGCATCAGCCGCTTGCCATCTCACTAAATAGGCTCCTTCTTTAAATCTCAGATTTTGATGACACCAAATTAGGTTTTCTATATCGCTTCGAGCTGGTAGGGTTGAATCAATTTTTGGATCATGAGTAAAACGATTTCCGTTGTAACCAATATTGAAAAGGTCCTCGAAAAATATTTGAGGAGCACCATCAACAGCAAGAGCTATAGCGTGAACCATGCTGTTTCGTCCATCATTTGGTTCCACTTCCGTTCCCAAAGCAGTATTCCATCCAACATAATTACCCTGTGAATTTAGTTGCGGCCTAAACGTATCGTGATTATTAACAAATGGTACCGTGCGCTGACGATTCAATTGTTGGGAACCCGGCAAGGTTGCTAAGTCGTAATTTCCATTTCCTGCAACAATATTTCGAAGATTTCCTCTTAGAGAAAAATCAAAAGTTCCTGACCTATTTTGGACTTGATTACACCAGCTGTCCATTTCGTTGATACCACCAACCCACTCTCCAACAGAAAATAAATCAGTTCCACCACTCGCCCAACCTGCATTATTTTGTAAGTTCCACAAAATATCCTCCGAAACACTTGCTGGAAAATGCTTTACGGCATCGAGACGAACACCATCCCATCCCATTTGCTTTTTATACCAAATCATCCAATTTCTCATTCCGTTTCGCATGTAATCAGAGGTTTGGGTTGGATTATATGTTAAAGCATTACTACTCTGACCGAATGCATTGCTCTCATAGGAAATATCTGGCCCCCAATAAGCACTATTGATTTCGTTTGTACAACATGCATTATTTGGATTCGGATAAAAATTTTGCCAGTTTTTAGGGAATCGACCGGCTCGAGCATAATAGTTTAATGAGGTTTCATTATTTCCTGGCGTAGCAAAACTGGTGTATCGAAAGTTTTTATAACGGTTCGTTTGACCATCATCCATGGCTGCCGGGTCTTGACCGCCACTTCCTGTTTGACTGCCAGCACCAACCACATGGTTAAGAACAATATCTTGAATTACATCAATTCCATTCGCCTTAAAAACTGCCATCATTCGTAGTAATTCGTCTTTGTCACCCATACGAGTTTTAACATTTCCTTTTTGCCATTTATCTCCTAAATCGTAGTGATCAAAAGGAGCATATCCGACACTATTCGTGCCTGTGTTTTTAATTGAAGGGGGTATCCAAACAGCATCTATTCCCATCGATTTTAATCGCGGCGCCAATTCAGCAAGGTAATTTGCCCAACCATTTTGATAATTGTTGTTCCAATAGTCCCACCAAAAACCTTGTAAAACCAATTGACGATTAGTCGGATTTACATTTGAAGGTGGGTTTGGATTTGTTGACTCAAAATTATAAGCTCCAGTCGAACTATTAAAGGAAATGATGTATTCTCCTGCCGGAACTTGAATGTTCGGGCCATCTTGAACACCTGTGCCAGATGGAAAACTAGAATTCCCCCAATTCACTATCCAAGAGGCATTTTGCCTAAATTTTACTTGCTCAGTTGCATTAAACGTATACGTTAAGGTCCAATTGGTATTATCCGTCGAATTCATGTTGACATCACTCGCCCAATTGGTAAATGTTCCGATGATACTTACTGTTTGCCCGAAAGTGAACAATGAAGTCAGTAACAAGCAAGTAAACAAAATTACTTTTTTCATAAGGTTGCAGTTTTAATGGTAGTTTTTATGCAGGATTTTCCGGCTTGGACAGGAATATTTTCATCAAAAAGTATCAATTCAAGATCTTGAGATCCTTTATTTATAATTTCACATTCATTCTGAGAAACTCGAATTTCAAGTGGCTGATTTCTCACAAGTAGTTGAAATTGGTAATTTTTCCACTGCTTCGGAATTACAGGATTCATCACTATTTTATCTGAAAATACGCGAATTCCGGCCATTCCCTCAACAATTGCCATCCAAGTTCCAGCCATACTTGTAATGTGTAGGCCTTCATCTGCTTCATGATTGTAATCATCAAGATCAAGACGTGAGGTCCGAAGATAAAGTTCGTAAGCTTTGTCTAGACGGCCAATTTTCGCAGCCAAGACGCTGTGTATACAGGGAGATAAGGACGATTCATGAACGGTTTTAGGTTCGTAAAAATCAAAATTATCTTGTATCGTTTTCAGGTCAAAATGATCTTCAAATAAATAAATTCCTTGAAGTACATCTGCTTGCTTTATAAAAATTGAACGTAAGATTCTATCCCAAGACCAATACTGATTAATCGGCCGTTGATTTTCTGGAATATCATTTACGGAAAGTTGCTCTTTGTCTAAAAATCCATCCTGTTGCAAGAAAATATTTGAACCTCCGATTTTTGGAAAATAGATTGCTGAGGTAAGTTCTTTCCAGGCTTTAATTTCCGCAGTTGACAATCGTTCCACTGTCGTATCCGATATCTTTGCGTTTACTTCGAGAGTATAATCAAGACACCATTTTGCCAAATAATTCGTATACCAATTGTTATTGACGTTGTTTTCGTATTCATTCGGACCGGTAACTCCGAGCATCACAAACGCTTTTTTATCTTCTGACCAATTAAAACGTTGCGCCCAAAAACGAGCGATTGCAAATAAAACAGGTCTTCCATATTGAATGAGATAGGATTCATCACCCGTATGACGAACGTAGTTGTAAATCGCAAAAGCAATTGCTCCATTTCGGTGAATTTCCTCGAAGGTGATTTCCCATTCGTTATGACATTCTTCACCGTTCATTGTTACCATCGGGTAAAGTGCAGCTCCATTTTTAAAACCTAATTTCTGGGCATTTTCAATCGCTTTATCCAATTGATTGTATCTGTAAATTAACAATTGACGTGCAACTTTCGGATCAGCAGTTTTTAAGTAAAAAGGTAGACAATATGCCTCTGTATCCCAATAAGTAGCACCTCCATACTTCTCACCTGTATAACCCTTAGGACCAATGTTCAATTTTTCATTTTTACCGGTGTAGGTTTGGTATAATTGAAAAATATTAAATCGTATGGCTTGTTGTGCAGCAGCATCACCTTCAATGATAATATCTGCTTTATCCCAAATATTTTTCCATGCTGAAATATGATCTTCAATTAATTTATCGAAGCCATTAACATACGCATCCCGCACCTTATTTATTGAGCGAGGTATTACTGAAAATTCAGAATGATTTAGAGTAGATGAAATTGAAATGTATTTCTTCAAGGTATATTTGGTTCCTTTTTCCAAGAAATGCTCAAAGTTATTCTCCACATAGAAATCTTTTGAAAAGGTATTCGGGTGTATATCCAAAAGTTCCTCTTTTCTCCAAAATGAAAATCTCATCGCTGTCGAAACAGTGAAATTCGTTTTCTTAGTGCGTGTGCAAACGTAGCCCTTTTGCAAATCCACTTTGTGACTGTCTTCATCCCAGAAAAACTCATCGTAGTTGGAATCGTGGTTTTTGACTTTTCCATCTAAATAAGGCGTGAATTTTACGTTTCCACTGAAATTAATTGGTGTTACGGAATAACGAATAGCAGCCAACTCATCATCGGCCATCGAACAAAGTCGTGTCGACTCAATTTCAAGCTCTTTTCCCGAATCAAAACGGACTCGAAACTTTCGGATTAACAAGCCTTGCTTCATATCTAATTCTCGGTAGAAAGAAAGAATTGTTTGTTTATTTAAATCTAAAATTTCACCGTTTACTTCAATGTTTATTCCAATCCAATTACAAGAGTTTAACACTTTTGCAAAATACTCTGGGTAGCCATTTTTCCACCAACCAACACGCGTTTTGTCTGGATAAAAGACACCTCCAACATAGCTCCCTTGTAAGGAATGACCGGAATATGTCTCTTCAAAATTTGCCCGTTGACCAAATCCTCCATTCCCAATGCTGAAAATGCTCTCCGCCTGTTTTTGCTTCGACGGATCAAATCCATTTTCAACTATTCTCCAATCGTCTATTTCAAACAAATTATGCATATTCTTCTAGGCTAAATTCTATTAAATTTGGTAAATAATAATCTACATGATCAATTAGCGCGGCATTTCCCACTCCAAAAGCTACAAACCCTCCTTTGATTGCCGCTTGAATTCCACTTTGCGCATCTTCAAATACAATACACTGTGAAGGTTCAACACCCATCAATTCAGCTCCTTTGATAAAAACTTCCGGATGAGGTTTTGGGTATGAAACATCGTTTCCATCTACAATTGCTGTAAAATATGTGTCAATTTCCAGTTTTGACAAGATAAATCTAGCGTTTTTACTCGATGAACCCACGGCGCATTTCAACCCCATATCTTTTGCTTTTTTTAGAAGTTCAAGTACTCCAGGAAGCAAGTTAGTTTGATTTAAGTTTTGAATGGAATTGAGATAAAATTCATTCTTCTTTAAAAGCAATTCATTGAAATATTCTTCTGAAATTGTTTTTGATCCCATTTCTAGAATTTTTTTCAAGGAATCCACTCTGCTTATACCTTTTAATTGCTCGTTGTCCTCTTCATCGAAGGAAATACCCAATACCTCGGCAGTATTTTTCCATGCTACAAAATGATTATGTTCTGTGGTTACCAAAACACCGTCCAAATCGAAAATAAGGGCTTTAATTTTCATTTTTAATTGTAAAATTCAATAAGCCAGCGAGAATCATCAAGCCACCTCCAAGCATTAGTGCATAAGCCGCATTTCCACCAAAAATATGTTTAACTATTGGCCCAGAAAATAAGGCGCTTACAATTTGAGGAAGGGTGATGAAGAAATTAAAAATCCCCATGAAAACACCCATTTTTGCTGCCGGAATAACACCTGACAACATAGAATAAGGCATAGCCAAAATACTAGCCCACGCAATACCTATAAATATCATAGGTAAAATCATGGCGTTTTTATCTGGCATAAAGTACATTAATATTAATCCTATCCCTCCCATTATCAATGAACACATGTGAGTTTTAGATTTACCGATTTTTGCGGCGATAATTGGAATTAATAGAGCGAAAATAGCAGAAACACCATTGTAAATACCGAATAAAATTCCCACCCAATCTCCTAGGTTTTCACTCAAAGCTAATTGACTCAAAGCGACTTGATCTGAGGGATTATGCTTTAAAATTTCTTTCAGAGAATCAATTGTTGGCAACCCATAAGTGTGCTCCCTTAATGCCGTTGTGGTATATACCCACATGCAAAACAACCCAAACCATGAAAAGAATTGAATCAATCCCAATTTCCACATAGTCATTGGAATTGAAAATTTTTCTTTTAATTTTTCAGGTTCAATGATGCCCATATCAATTCGTTCTTGCGGCGAATATTCCTTTGTCTTAAAAACTGTCCAAAGGATAGCTGCCATGAAAACAACCGCACCTATATAAAATGAATAAACTACGTTGGGCTGCACCTTTACATTTGGTAAATTATTAGGGACTCCAAACCAATTCGCAAGAATCCATGGCAAAAATGAACCAACAACCGCACCTATTCCAATTAAGGCTGTTTGTATTGAAAAACCAATAGTACTCTGACTTTCCGGTAAATTATCAGCAACCAAAGCACGAAAGGGTTCCATCGAAATATTAAAGGATGTATCCATTAACATTAAAAAACCAGCACCAACTAATAAAGCAGGAAAAATGCTTGTATACTTATCTGCATTTGGCAACAGCACCAATGCCGTACAAGCTAGAATTGCACCCCCTAAAAAGAAAGGGCGTCTTCTCCCGAATGATTTTGACCATGTTCGATCACTCCAATAACCAATAATGGGTTGAATAATCATACCTGTCAAAGGAGCAACAAGCCAAAACCAGGAAAGGCTTTCTACATTAGCTCCAAAATCTGTAAGAATTCTACTTGCATTTCCATTTTGTAGAGCAAATCCCATCTGGATTCCCATGAACCCAAAGCTCATGTTCCAAATCTGCCAAAATGACAATTTCGGTTTTTCTTTTAGCATAGTTTTAGTTTATGTTACTTCACCCAGACGCGGTAGCCCCAAGCCTCCAGATCAAGGGATACATCTTTTTTAACGCGAAGCTTTTCTCCGCTAAATAATTCTTTGTATTTACCAAATAATTTGGCATCTGTAATTTTCGTTGAAGCGTCTTTACCCGACATATTTATCGACACAATCACCTTATTTGCGCCTTTCTCTCTTGAATAAATTAAAATAGGTGATGCTCCATCAGTATGAAATAGAGTTGGCGCACCATATTCACCGTTCCACAAAGCAGGATTTTTTCTTTTCAATTGAAGTAGGTTTGTGTAGAAAGTTACTAAATCCATCTTTAACCAATCAATTGTATCTTTCTCGAAAAATTTCAATCTCTTGTCTAAAGAAGTCTCTTGACCGTTATATACAAGCGGCATTCCTTCGATAGTAGCCGCAAAAACTGCTAATGCAAAACGAGCATCTCCCATTCGCTCCATTTCAGTCCCATTCCATGAGTTTTCATCATGATTAGATGTAAAATGCATTCGATAATCTGATCGTTTGTAATTATTCTTTTTAAAATAGGATAAAACATCTTCTGTTGTTTTTTTTCCTCTTGCGATGTCGTTCATAACATGGTGTAATTCCCATCCGTAGGTCATATCAAAGGCTTGATGTTGGTCTGCACCTTCCGACTCTGCAAGAAAGAAAATAGGTTTTACAGCATCTAATTCTTTTCGCGCCTCTATCCAGAAGTCCATTGGCACCCAGCCTGCTACATCACAACGAAAACCATCAATATCAGCATTGGTTAACCAAAACTTCATGGAATTGATCATAGCTTTTCTCATGTCACGATTATCGTAATTTAAATCAGCAACATCCCACCAATCCGTTCCGATTGTCGGTTGTAAATTCCCTGTTGAATCAAGCGTATACCAATCTTTGTGACCTTGATCTACCCAAATGTTGTCAGGAGAAGTGTGATTGGCTACCCAATCGATAATTAGTTTCATTCCTAACGCATGGGCATCTTTTACTAGTTGCTGAAAATCACCTAAGTTTCCAAATTCTGCATTCACCTCTTCGTAATTTCGAACTGCATAATAACTTCCGAGACTTCCTTTCCTATTCTTCTCTCCTATCGGATGAATGGGCATAAGCCAAATTATATCGACCCCCATTTCCTTTAGTCGTGGCAAATGTTTCCCAAATGCTTTAAACGTTCCTTCAGGTGTGAATTGACGAATATTCACTTCATAAATAGTAGCGTTTTTCGACCATTCCGGAACTTTAAATTGTCCAAACGAAAAGAAAAAAGAGAAAAATACTACTAAACAGGATATCGCTTTCATAGATTCGTTAATTGGTTTTTAAGTATGTAATTTAAGTGGTAATTTACCAAGGCATCAACTGGTCTTCTGATTATTGCACCAACCGTTAACCCGAATGATGAAGCAGCTTCTTTCAACTCTTCCTCAAAAAGAGCAGAAATTGAACCAACAAAATTGATTTCAGTTTGAGCGTAATTTGGATAGCATGTGACATGAACATCGATAAATTGTTTGAAGCCATCCACGACCATATTATTTATAAACACATCCGATTTATGCTTGTATATAAATGGCATAAACGATGCAATAAATACATTGGCATTGGGTTCTCGGTACACTTTATCTACTATAGCATCTTTATCCAAACCATAGGTTAATATAAAATCGTTTTCAATTTCAGGGGATAATTTATGGTACAAGAAGGCTGCCAACAGTTGTTTTCCAAAGTAAGAACCACTTCCTTCGTCACCTAAAATATATCCCAAGGCTGGAACTTCTTCCGATAAATTTTGCCCGTCAAAATAACAAGAATTTGAACCTGTACCTATGATGCATGAAATAACAGGAACACCTCGGTAGGTGGAGTAGGCACAAGCCAATAAATCATGTTCTACTAATACAGTCGCATTTTTAAATACACGGCGTAAACCTTCAGCTACAATCTCATTCATTTGGGAACTTGAACAACCAGCCCCATAGAAATAAACACCTTTCACCTCTGGAGCTAATTTATAAATTTCTTCATGCCCCATTAACTCCGACTCAATCAAATCAGAGGAATGAAAATAGGGATTGAACCCCATGGTAGAATAAAAAGTTTGGTTATTTTTGTTATCTATTAATACCCAATCACTCTTGGTTGAACCGCTTTCTACTACAAAAAACATATATTTGTACGAGTTTAATTTAACTTCGTGTCATTTTAACACTTTCAAATTTAAAACATAAATTCGAATTTGAATTCAAATATGCAAAAAAAAGTAACACATGAATTAAATCCTAACGTATCTGTTGATTGCGTCATATTTGGTTTTGATTTAGAAAAGTTAACCGTTTTACTCATCGATCGAGGGCAACAAACCCAACATGGTCCGCGCTTGGCATTGCCAGGAAACTTGATTTACAACGATGAAACTTTAGATCAAGCGGCGAATCGAGTTTTGGATGAATTGGCAGGAATTAATGACATCTATTTAGAACAAGTTGGTGCCTTTGGAGACCCAAATAGAATTTGTAAAGATGCTGACAGGGAGTGGCTTCAAACCATTCGGGCAGAACCTGAAGCACGCGTAATTACAGTAGCCTACTATTCATTAGTGAAAATGTCTGATTACTCACCACATGCTTCTTCTTTCGCTAAAACAGCGGGATGGGCTCCTGTGAGTGAGATTTTTGAATTGGCTTTCGATCACTTTGAAATTTTACAGGCTGCGAAAGATAAGTTGCGTCAAAAAATTAAAATTCAACCCATCGGATTTAACTTATTACCTGAAAAGTTTACCCTTAGTCAATTACACAAGCTATACGAAAGTATTTTGGATAAACCTTTAGACAAAAGAAATTTCAGAAGAAAAGTTCAAAAAATAGGTATCGTAACAGCGCTCAAAGAAAAACAAAGAGGAGTTCCACACAAGCCTTCTTTATTATATAAATTCAACGAAGAAAAATATGAGGCTTTATCGAAAAACGGCTACGATAATTTCGATTTTTAGTATTCTAATTGTAGTTTATTCTTTTAGTTGTTCATCTTCGGAAGAAAAAGAGTCTGTACAGTTAAGTAAAGCAAAGGAAACCCTTAACGATTATAAAGATGATACGCCAACATTTGTTGCTGAAGTCAAAACTGAGATTAAAGAGAACTACCTCTTCTTTTCCTACAAAGGACCGGAATTTGCTGTCGTCCAAGGACAAATGAACGATACGGCTCACCGGCTTTCAAATTATGCTGCAAGAATTACAGGCGATCAGCTGAAAAAGTTATTCAATGAAGGAAAATATTCAAAAGTTGATTTATCAAGAATTGTGATGAAAACAAAAGGAATGGACAATAAAGATTCCGTGCATTATACCTTGAAAATCCCATTGATTCGTGTGAAAAGTGCTTGTGCTGCCTTTACCTCATTTGATCATTCAGGCGGTTGGAATCATGAGCCGGACCTAAAAAAACGTTTAGAAGACCTAAAAAAACCAGGCAGAACCAGCGTTCATTGTAATTCTCTTCGTGTAAGCAAGCGCTACATTACGAAAGAAAATTTACAAGAATATTGGATTCAATGGAAAAATAGACAACTTCAAGGAAATTGTCCTTGTAAATAATCATTCATCTACCGGTTTTAGTCATTTGTTGTATATTATTTTCATCAGTTTGGTATATTCGTAGAATAGTTACCTTAGGTGTAACTTTTGACTAGTTCAATTTGTTTTAACTGCAAACATTTTTAATTGAAACCATACGAGTACAACAACGCCGTAAATCAATTCAGCACTCCACTGATGAGATTTTCTGTTAACTTCCTTAGAAATGAGGAGGAGGCTAAAGATATCGTACAAGATGTTTTTGAAAAATTGTGGATGAACAGAGAAAAAGTAGAGTTAGGAAAAATAAAAGCTTGGTTATTCACATGTGCGAATCATGCAATGTTAAATTACATTCAGAAAAAAAATCGTTCATGTGAATTCAATATGACCCTTCATGAGAAAGGATCATATGACCAAACTTATTACGAATCGAAGCAAGTAATTCAACATGTTGTTTCTATTCTTCCTCCTTTACAAAAAAGTATTCTTTTACTCAGAGATTTAGAAGGTTATTCGTACGATGAAATCGGCGAAATTCTAGACATTTCTGCTTCTCAAGTGAAGGTCTATCTGTTTAGAGCACGCATGAAAATGAAAAAACAGTTAACACAATTGAACGAACTCGCATGACTTATCCTGAAAGGGAAAATATCGACCGATGGTTTTTTGACTTCTACGAAGGAAATTTATCTCCACAACAAGTAGAGGCCTTAGAAACATTTCTAGAAGATCATCCAGATTTAGTAGAGGATTTCCACGCGTGGGGAGAAAGTAATTTTGAAGCCGATACGTCCTTTTCTACAGAATTCGACCGCATTCCACAACTACTGAAAAAAGAGTCACGCTTCAAAATGGCATATGCACTTTATGGGCTTGCGTTGATCTTAAGTGCTTCTCCGTTTATTCAACGATTCACACTAAATCCATCTTCTGAAAATTCAACCCTACCGCTAGCTATTAATTCGGCTGCAATAAATGCAAAAAGTCAAACCAAAACTGACAAATTAAAAGTTATTGAAGCAAAACAAGAAGAGAACAACGAAACGGGAAGTTTCGGTAATTTGAACCGAATAAATAGTCAAAAAACTTCTTTCACGAATCAAGCTGAGGAAAGAATAAGAATTAATGAAGCAAATTCTTTAGTTGAGGAAATCACAACAAACATCATTTCTAAAGAAAATATAAGCGATGCATTAGTTGCAAATACGTCTTCGGAAGAAAGTATCAGTTTGTTGACTGAAAACAAGAACGAACTTCCTGTATATCTTACTAATTCGGAAGAAATTGAAACACGCAACATAGCCTCTACCCTACCTCAACTAGCCCAAAAAACAGCTTTATTAACTGATGAAGCCGATCAAAGTGTTCTCAATGAAAACAAAGAAATGGCAAATCGAGAGACTATCAAAATAAGTTTGGGGTCTTTTAAAATGAGGCCAATTTACAGAGCCTTGAGTAAAATCTCAACAGGTTTGGCTTACATTCCAGATATTTCATATGCTTTACCAGAAATGAATCAAGCGGATGTGATGATTTCCAATATTGGAGCTATTTCGCAAACCCGCTATCAGCAATCAGCTACAGCACGATGGATGGAAACCAACGAACAACAAAAAATCAGTAACCAAATTACCCTTGATGGCTATTCACGCTCAGCACGCATGGGAGTTGGAGTACAATTTAACCACCATTATTTTGGTAACGGAGCATTGACGCAATACGACGGTGCTTTGATATTATCGCCAAAAATTGCTCTTACAAGAACTTTGTCCTTAGAACCTGCGGCACGAATTAAATTCGGAAACTATCGTGTTGATGGAAACAAAATCCCCAGCTACAACAATCAATTTGTAGAATATCAAACCGGTGAGCAGCAACTTATAAATTTCGACACAACTGCGAGTATTGGTCGTAACTTATTGTATCGCGATTTAGATGCAGGTATTACACTTAACTCATCAAGAGGTTATGTCGGCGTGCAAGCTGAGAATATTACCGGTCACTTCAACGACATTTTCTCGAATCAAGAAAACGATTACCAACATGCTAAAATGCGTGTTTCCGGTATTGCAGGAACACAATTCATATCTCAAAATCAACGACTATCTTTCGCACCTTATGTCTATTCTACGTGGAAAGCTGGAACCTTAAGTTCATTTGTTGGTTTCAGTGCAAGTATCTACGGATTAAAACTAGGCGGATCTGTTGGTCATTTGCAACAAACAGCACAAATCGGCTATCAGTCAAAACACTTTGGAATTATTGCACAAACAAGCATTCAACAACGATTTACGCAAGCGCGTTTTACGCACCAATTGATGTTGCGTATTAATACAGAAACAAGTAAGAAAACGAGAAGATATATCACTTTATAACCACCGTATGAAATCAATCATTGTCCTATTATTCTTAGCCATATGCATGGAAGCACAAGCACAAGATCCATCCTTCACGCAATTTTATTCAAATCCTATTTATTTGAATCCAGCATTGGCAGGATCGACTGGTTGTCCTCGCATTGTATCCAATTACAGGAATCAATGGCCACAGTTAACTGGTAATTACATTACAAGTGCCGTTGCATACGATAGCTATGTTAAGAGCATCTCTGGAGGCTTGGGAATTATTGCACTTCACGATATGCAAGGTCAAGCAACTATTCAAACGTCGATGATTGGAGGTGTGTATTCATACCACTTGAGGTGGCGGAAGTTTTCATTAATGTTTGGTATGCGTGCAGCATATTTTCAGAAATTCCTTGATTGGGATAAATTAACCTTTGGTGATATGATTGATCCGCGTAGAGGTTTTATTTACCAAACAGGTGACGTACCTCGCGGAACAGGCAGACGTGGTTTCTTTGATGTCTCTGCAGGCGCTTTAGGTTTTGGGAAGAACTATTACTTTGGTATTGCTGCCCATCACTTAAATCGTCCAGACGAATCTATGATTTTAGGAACTTCTCGCTTACCGATG
>Ga0214923_10002338_pt1 | contig 25346 bp, 20 predicted proteins | sample LL1510_MetaG_FD_177993 | JGI IMG/M metagenome (GOLD analysis project Ga0214923, IMG submission 177993) | Freshwater microbial communities from Lake Lanier, Atlanta, Georgia, United States - LL-1510 | ecosystem: Environmental > Aquatic > Freshwater > Lake | place: USA: Georgia | collected...
GCCCGAACGCGCCGTGCGGATCGCGATCAACAACCTCGCGGGCGTGCCGAGCATCGTGTACGGCGCGTTCGGGCTCGGATTCTTCTGCTACGGGCTCGGAGCCGGCATCGACGACCTGTTCTTCAAGGCCAGCCTGGTGGCCGACGGCCAGCCGGTGTTCGGGACGGGCGGCCTGCTCTGGGCCTCGCTCACGCTGGCGCTGCTCACGCTGCCGGTGGTGATCGTGGCCACGGAAGAGGCGCTCTCCGCGGTGCCCAACTCGATGCGGGAGGGCTCCTACGCCTGCGGCGCAGGCAAGTGGCAGACGATCCGTCGGATCGTGCTGCCCCGGGCGCTGCCCGGCATCATGACGGGCCTGATCCTGGCGATGGCCCGCGGGGCCGGCGAGGTGGCGCCGCTGATGCTCGTGGGCGTCAAGAAGCTCGCGCTCGAACTGCCGGTGGACGGGACGTTCCCGTTCGTCCACCCGGAGCGGGAGTTCATGCACCTCGCCTACCTGATCTACGACGTCGGCTTCCAGAGCGCCGACAGCCAGGCCGCCCAGCCGCTGGTGTTCACGATCACCTTCCTGCTGGTGGCGATCATCGCGCTGCTGAACCTGACGGCCATCTGGCTGCGGGCCCGGCTCCGGCGGCGGTATGCGGCCCAAACGTTCTGAAGCCACGGTGTACAATCGGGCCTTCCCGTCCGGAGACCCTTCCATGCAGGCCGCCACCAAGCCCGAACTCCCGCCGGCCGGCGAACCGCCCCCGGCCGACCGCCTGCTCGCGGTGGCCAGCGGCTTCGATGTGGAGTCGGAGGTGCACGAGGGCGTGCGGGCCGAGCGGCCGGTGCTCGAGATCGACCGCTTCAACCTCTGGTATGGTTCGAAGCAGGCCCTCCACCGGATCACGATGCCGATCCCGAACGCCAAGGTGACGGCCCTCGTCGGCCCGAGCGGCTGCGGCAAGTCGACGCTCCTGCGGAGCGTCAACCGGCTCAACGACCTGGTGCGGAACGTCCGGATCACCGGCGACATGCGGCTCAACGGCGACTCCATCTACGACCCGCGGATGGACGTGATCGAGCTCCGCAAGCGGATGGGGATGGTGTTCCAGAAGCCCAATCCCTTCCCGATGAGCATCTACGAAAACGTCGTCTACGCCCTGCGGATCGACGGCGAGAGCAACCGCGGCGTGCTCGACGAGGTGTGCGAGATCAGCCTCCGCGGAGCGGCCCTCTGGGACGAGGTCAAGGACCGGCTCCAGGACAGCGCGCTCGGCCTCTCCGGCGGCCAGCAGCAGCGGCTCTGCATCGCCCGCGCGATCGCGGCCGAGCCGGAGGTGCTGCTGCTCGACGAGCCCTGCTCGGCGCTCGACCCGATCGCCACCGGCAAGATCGAGGACCTGATCCAGGAGCTGCGCGGCCGGTATTCGGTGCTGATGGTGACCCACAACATGCAGCAGGCCAGCCGCACCAGCGACTACACGGCCTTCATGTATCTCGGCCGGCTGATCGAGTACGGCGCGACGCCCGACATCTTCACCAAGCCCGTCCTCCGCGAGACGGAGGCCTACGTCACCGGCCGGTTCGGCTAGACCTCCCACCATGACGCGTCACATCGAGCGGCAGATCGAGAACCTCAAGGAGCGGATCCTCCGGGTCGGCACCCTGGTCGAGGAGGCCATCTCGAAGTCGATCACGGCACTGATCAACCGCGACGTGCCGCTGGCCCAGCGGGTGATGGCGAACGACGAGGAGATCGACCGGATGGAGGTCGAGGTGGAGGAGGAGTGCCTCAAGATCCTCGCCCTCTACCAGCCGGTGGCCGCCGATCTGCGGTTCGTGGTGGCCGTGCTCAAGATCAACAACGACCTCGAGCGGATGGGGGATCTCGCCAAGAACATCGCCAAGCGGGTGGCCCAACTGGCCGACGCGCCCAAGATCGATCTGCCCCCCGAAATCCGCTCGATGGCGATGCAGGCCCAGGAGATGGTCAAGCAGTGCCTCGACGCGGTGGTCCGGGGCGACCCGGCCCTGGCCCGGCAGGTGCGCGAGGAGGACGACGTCGTGGACGAGGGCCGGCAGCGGATCCAGCGGCGGGTGATGCAGGGGATCAAGAACGACCCCGAGAACGCGGAGAGCCTGCTCCGGATCAACTCGGTCTCGAAGCACATCGAGCGGATCGCCGACATGGCCACGAACATCGCCGAGGACGTGGTCTACATGGTGGAGGGGGAGATCGTCCGCCACCGGGCCGAGACGACGTAGGAGGGGATTTCACCTCCCGGCCGACGCCGTGGTAGCCTCTCCGGGCCTGTTCGGCCCGCCCGTGGGAGTCCCTTCGATGTCGTCGCGTTCGATGCTCGCCCTCGTCGTCGCCTGTCTGTCCGTCGTCCCGGCCCGGGGCGAGGATCCCGTGCTCGTCTCGATCACCGGGCCGCTCGTGGGCCGCGTCGGGGACCGCGTCTCGTTCGAGGTCGAGCTCGTCAATCGCTCGGGCCAGCCGCTGCAGAAGCTCCGCGTGATCGACTATTTCGACGCGGGCTTCCATCACGACGCATCCACCAGCCCGATCGAGCAGAAGGGCACGATCGACCTGGCCCCCGGAACCGCCCGGCGGCTGACGCTCGACTTCCTGCTCGACGAGCCCGGTCGGCAGTGTCACCGGGTGGCGATCCTCGACCAGTCGCAGCGCAACCTCGGCGGTGCCCAGCACTGCGTGGAAGTGGCGCCGAACCCGGCCTTCGTGCCACCCCCCGCCGCGCCGGCCTCGACCGTCAACGTGCCGGAGCCGCGGTTCAGTCCACCGGCCCCGACCGCCCTGCCCGCCACGCCGACACCGCCTTCCGTGATCACGCCGCCGCCGCTCGTCGTGCCGCCGGCGGTCGCCCAGCCCGCGCCGACCACCGTGCCGCTGGCGACCGGTGCGCCGGCCATCGGGCTCGACCTCAGCGGGCCCGCCCAGGTGAAGGCGGGCGAAGTGGTGAAATACGTGGCGATCATCAAGAACAACGGCACGGCCGCGTCACAACCGGCCACGCTCGAGTTTTCCTGGGACCAGCACCTCAGCCCCCTCGAGGCCTCCGACGGCTACGAACTCGCCGGCACGAAGGTCTCGTGGGTGATTCCCGCGATCGAGCCCAAGGGGGCCCAGGAGCGGCAGATCAATCTCCGGGCCGAAACGGTTCCGGGCGCCTTCAGCGACTCGCCTCCCACCCGGGCCTGCGTCCGGGCCGTGCTTTCCGGCCTGGCCGGCGGCTCGCTTCTCGCCGACGACGCCTGCGTCGGGATCACCTCGAGCACGCCCCGGCCGCGGGTGCGGTCGCCCTCGGAGGCGGGCCTCCGGCTCACGCTCGCCGATCTCGACGATCCCGTCCGGTCGGGTGACGCGACCACGCTCGTCTGCACCGTGAGCAACGGGGGCACGCTCCCCACCGGCCCGCTCGACGTCGTGGTGCTGCTGCCCGACGGCGCGCGGATGGTGGGCGATCCGATCCCGACCCGGGTCAGGATCGAGAACTCGCGGGTGAACTTCGGCTCCGTGTCGTCGATCCCGCCGGGCGGCCGGCAGGCCTTCGAGGTCTCGTACAAGCTGCCCGCCTCCGGCACGGGTACGGCCTCGGCACTCGTGACCGGGAGCGAGCTCGACGGGTCGCTCGAACGCACCTGCCAGACGACGTTCCTCGAGCCGTAGCCGCAGGGCCGCCAGGCAGGGGCACGGCCGCGAGTCAGGGGGTCCGGGAGCCGGGAGCACGCGGTTCACGAGCCGCTCTCCCGCTCGGAAATGGGCTGGAAAGTGCGGCTGGCCCGGCGATCCTTCCCTCGGCCGGCGCCGAAGGCAGGGCATACCCCAGAAACTTCCACCATAGCGTTCTGTCCAAGCGTGCCGTGCGCTCCACGCGGTCCTTGAACTGCAGCGCTTCGACGTTGGAGAGCGTCGCCACTCGTGCCTGGTCACCGCCGCGACGTGTCCGGACCTCGACCAGCGAGCCATCGGCCGCCAGCCTGGTCACGATGTACTGCGACCGATTGCCGCGGAAGATGGCCGTGTCGAAGCCGTCGTCTCCCTCGATCCGGTCGCTGATGCCGAGGGCCACGATCCGGTCGTCCCCCTGGGCACCGTGGATCAGGTTGTCCTGGCCGCGTCTGCCGAGGATCGTGTTCGAGGTCGTTCCGCCCCAGATGATCATTCCGGGAATCTGCTGCGCGATGCTCTGGCCCCGGGCGCTCCAACTGATCTGCTGGAAGGCGTCGTCGGAACTGGTCCGAAAAATATTGAACTGTGAGAACCCGGCCGAGTCATAGGCCGGGGTGGTCGTGAGGTCGCGCTCGAGGAAGCCCGTGGACATCTGCCAGCCTGCCGGGAGTTCGGCGTCGAAGAAGTTGCTGCGGACATCGGCCTGCTCGGTCGCGCCCGAGGTCTGCATGATGAACAGGCTGCCCCACGCATCGCGAATGAAGTACCGTTCGATCGGCTGACCGTCCGCATCCTTGGCGTCCCAGGTGACGACGGCGTTCTTGGTGTTGGCGGAATACTTGACGACACCCGGCGGGGGAGTCGTGGTCAGGGCGGCCGCCTCGTAGCCGCTCGAGTAGGGTGTCGAGTAGTCGTCGGGATTGAACGGCCAGTTCGCGCTCACCGTCTGCGCGATGAAAAGCCACGTGTAGCCGTCCGGCTCCGTCACGATGTAGGTTTCCCCGGTCGCCGAGTCGGGGCTCGTGAGGACAGTTTGCGTGTCGAACTGGACGTTCCGCGTCGTGTTCTTGATGTAATCATCCGGAGGGTCGTAACTTTCCCACTCCTCCGCCGTGATCGGGTTCGTGCCGCTAGCGATGTAGACCTTCGTCGGACCCGTGTAGTCCGGGCCGACGTCGCCCACGTAGGCGATTTCGAAGGCCGCCAGCGCGAACCGGCTTTCCAACCGCTCGAACGTCGGCGCTCGACGGCGCGGGCGAAGACGGTCGGCCGTCGTGCCGGCGGAGCCTTTCTTCACGGTCAGCGGGCGGCGGAAGAGCGCGAGCATGAGGTGCGGACTCGGCCGGGAGGTGCGATCGAGGAAGCGGGCGTCACGAACTCGAGAACTTTGTCCGCCCGGTAAATTCAAGGATAACCCGAGCGAAAGGGGGGGCAAAGGCACTTCCGCGGGCGAGTGGTCCGCCGTGGATTCGCTCGCAGCGGCAACCCGACTCGGGAGGTCTTCACGGTCGCCCGCCGCCCAGTTGGATGCGCGGCTCAGGGCCCCACGCCCGGCAGGGGCACCACTCGCGGGACTGGCACCACGGCAGGAACCGGCACGGCCTCGGGCACCGGCACCACCTCGGGCACCGGGGCGAGCAACGGCGACGGCTCGAGCCCGGTGCCGTAGGCGTCGAGCGAGGTGTCGGCCGCGCGGAGGTTGGCGTCGGCCCGCCAGTATTCTTGCCGGGCCGCAATCTCGAGGAGATCGGCGTCGAACTTGGCCTGCTCGCGGAGCGTCACCCGGAGGATGTCGCTGCGGCCGAGCCGGAACTGCTCCCGTTCCGCCTCGGCGACGAGCGCCGCGAGTTCCTCCTGCTGCACGGCCTGCTTGTGAAACTCGAAGGCCCGCTCGAGCTTGGAGTAGGCGTCTTGCACCTCGGCCCGCACGGAGTCGAAGGTGAACTCCAGCCGCCGGTCGAGCTGCACGAGTTGGGAGTCGACCGCCAGCAGGCGGCCGCGGGCGTTTCGCCGCTGGGCGGGCATCTGAAAGACGAGCGCCGCCTGGAGCACCTGTCGGTCCAGCCCGTCGATGCCTGAGAGCGGGCTCTTGCCGAAGCCGGCATCCTGGTTGCCGGAGACCTGACCGTCGATGTTCGGGAGCGTGTCGTTGGCCGCCAGCCGCCGCTCCACGAACAGCTTCTCCCGCTCGAGCGACAGCCGCTGAAACTCGGGCCGGGCGGCGATCGCCCGCGCGAGCGAGGCCTCGTAGAAGCTCACCGAGGGCTCCTCCGGCTCGGGCAGCGGCTGCATCCGCCGGCGGGCCGGCAGCAGCGGCTTGCCCCCCGAATCCCGCAGGAAGAGCGAGAGGTCGATCGTGGCCATCTGCACCTCGCGATCGGCCTGGACCAGCAGGCCCCGCCGCAGCGCGATGTTCTTCTGGTTGTCGACCCGCTCGATGTTGGCCATCACGCCGCGGTCCACCTTGGCGGCGATCTCGCCGTCGCGGCGGACGGCCAGGGCCTCGAGCCGCTTGGCCGCTCCCTCCCGCTCGCCGCTGCCCATCCAGGTCCAGTAGGCGAGCGCCGCGGTCCGCGTGTAGTCGAGCCGGCTCCGCACGATCGTCGGCTCGGCGAGCGCCTGGTCGAGCCGGGCCTTGTCGCGGCCGGCACGCGCCGAATCGATGGCTCGCTCGCGGGCCAGGGGCATGGTGATGCCGCCGCGGACCTCGCCCGCATCGGCCGTCTTCTGCGCGAGGTTGTAGGTGGGGAACGCGCCGAAGCCCGTCCGATAGCCGCCGAACACCTGGATGCCGCCGCTCTGCAGCAGCTGGGAGAGCCCGAGGTCGGAGCGGTAGTTCTCGTAGGTGCCCGGTGCCAGGGCGTTGCCGGCCATGTTGACGCTGGTGTCGAAGGCGCCCATGGCGGCCGTCATCCGCCCCGCCGCGACGCCCCGCTCCCGTTCGATCGCCTGGAGGAGCGGATAGTGGCGGCGCACGCTCTCGAGCACCTCGGCGAGCGTGAGCGGTTCCGGCCGGTCGTCGATCGAGAGGTTGGCGGGCAGCCGCGCGGCGGCCGGCGGCACGAGCGCCGGGGCGCCGGGCGCCGACGGCGGGATCGGCCCGTCGGCCGCGACCGGCCCCGCCGGGCCGGGCTGCCGCGGTCGGGGGGGCGGCAGCGGGTCGGCCGCCACCGCGCTGGTCGCGGCCAGCACGACCGCGGTCGCGACGAGGGAGCGGATCCGAGCCATGAGCGACCTCACCCCAGCTTGATCTTCGGGGCCTTGGGCGCGTCGTCCTTGATCTTCGGGGCCGGCGCGAGCACCGGCGGGAAGCCGTTGAGCCGTCGCCAGATCTCGAAGCCGAGCGACACCCGGTTGAGGAACACCCAGCCGACCACCTGGTTGCCCTGCCTGAGGAACTGGGGGTCCGGCCACTCGTCACCCGCGATCACCGGGTCGGGCTCGACCAGGATGCGGCACTGCCCCGCCGCGCCGCTGGCCGCATCGACCTGGCGGATCTTGCCGCCGAAGGTGCCGATCGCCAGTTCGGGCCAGCCCGAGAACTGCACCGCCGGCCAGCCCTCGAACTGCAGCCGCACGTGGGGCATGTCATCGTGGCGGTCGGCGTAGGCCAGGACGATCGGCGCGTCGATGCCGTCGAGGAAGAGCTCGGCCACGCGGTCGTTCGTGTCGGGCACGATCGTGCACAGCTCGTCGCCTTCCTTGATGTACATGCCTCCCTGGATCACGTTGGCCGCGACCCGGAACACGACGCCGTCGCAGGGCGCGACCACGCGGCGGGCCTTGAACCGCTCGATCTGATTGTCGATCTGCTGGATCTCCCGCTCGATCGAGAACAGGTTCTGCTCGGCCTTGCGGAGGTTGCTCTTGGCCACGGCGATGGCCGAGAGGCCGGTGGCGTCGGCCTGGACGAGCAGGGCCTCCTGGGTGAGCAGCGCGGCCCGGGTCCGGGCGATCTCGGCGTCGGCCTTGTCGGTGTCGGTGACGGCCTGGTCGGCCCGCATCCGGGCCTCGTCGCGGGAGAGCTTGCTTTCCAGCCCGCCGAACTTCGGATTGGTGAACAGGTCGTCGAACATCTCGTAGCGGTTGAGTTCGAAGTCGCGGGCGAAGGTGGCGTTGGCCTTCGACTGCTCGGCCACCTGGATCGCCTGCACCGCGGCCTCGCGATTGGCCTGGGCCGCCTTCACGGCCGCGTCGCGGGCCGCCTCCTGGGCCTTGGCGGCCGCGGACAGTTCGGCCATCTCCTGGCGGGCGGCGTTCAGCCGGTCCTGGAGGAACGCCCGCTGGGCCCCGAGCCGAGCCGCGAGTTCGGGGTCGTTGTCTTCGATGTCCACGAGGGGATCGTCCATCTTGACCCGGCTGCCTTCGACCACGTGCCACTTCCGCACCTGGCCCGAGACGCGGGCTGTGATCACCTGCATCCGCTCGGTCGGCTTGTAGGCCACGATCAGGCCCCGGCACATCACCGTCTGCTGCCAGGGGACGAGCGCCAGGGCGAACGGGATCGAGAGGAAAAAGGCGAACACCAGCCGGGCCAGCCAGCGCACGGCCTTCGGCGTGAGCGCGTGGGCCAGCGAGACGCGGTTCTTCGCGTCGCGTTCCGGAGGCAGCGGCTTGGCGATCACGACCATCTCACGATCCTCCCGCAGCGGCTCCGGATGTCGTGCCGCGCCGTCACGAGCACGACCGTCCAGGGGGCGGCCGGATCGAACAGCGCGTCGAGCAAGTCCGGGCAGGACTCCAGGTCGAGACCGTCCAGGCTGCCGTCGAGCAGCAGCAGCCGGGGCCGGCCCACGATCGCCCGCGCGATCGCCAGCCTGCCGATCTCGTTGTTCGAGAGCGGCTTGCCGTCGGGAGAGATCGCGGTTTCGAGACCGTCGGGCAGCCGGGCGGCGCGGTCGGCGAGACAGACGGCGTCGAAGGCCCGCCGGATGTCGGCGGCGGACACGTCGTCACGGCCGAGCCGCACGTTCTCGGCCAGCGTGCCGGCGAACACCTCGGGCCGACCGAGAAAGGCGATCTGCCGCCGCGTGGCGGGCCGATTCAGCTGGCGGGCATCGATGCCGTCGTATTCGAGCAGCCCATGCGCGGGAAGCCGCAGCAGGGCCAGCGTCTCGAGCAGGGGCGTCTTGCCCGTGGGCCCGACGATCGCGACCCGCTCGCCGGAGGCCAGTTCGAGCCGCTTCGGCCCGCCTGGCCCGCCCGTGAACTCAACGACGACCTCCATCGGTCGGCCGGTGTCCGGCAGCGGTTCGCCGCCGACCGGCTCGGGTGGCAGCCGGTCGAGCACGCCGAGTTTGTCGAGCGTGGCCTGGAGGTCGTAGAAGATCTCGACGTATTTCCCGATCTTCGAGAGCGCGACGAGCACGAGCGTCACGATCAGCTCGCTGGCCACGAGCTGGCCGAGCGTCAGCTGGCGGTGGATCACGAGCCAGCCCCCGAGGCCGAGGAGCACGGTGCTGCCCACGGCTTCGAGGAGCAGGGCGAACAGCGTCTGTCGCCAGACGACGGCGAAGTGCCGTTTGCGGGTCGTGATGTAGGTGTCCGACAGCTGATCGGCCCTGTCGAGAGCCAGCCGGGCACCCTCGCCGCTGCGGAACGTGTGCGGGCAGCGGGCCAGCTCCTCGAGCCAGGCGGCCACGTCGAACTTGGCATAGCTCTCGGTGATGCTCGTGCGGACGCCGTTGATGCCGAGCACGAACACCATGATCACGACCAGTACCGCCAGCACGACGGCGAAGGTGAGCAGAAACGGGTGGTAAAAGGCCAGCACGACCAACCCGACGACCGTGATCATCAGGATGCCGACGCCCTCGACGAGCAGGGTGGCGATCGACTTCTGGCCGGACGAGACCACGAAAAATCGGTTGACGAGGTCGGCGCGGTTGGCCCCGTCGAAGGAACCGATGCCCGTGCGGGAGAGCCGGTCGGCGAATCCGAGCGCGGTGCGGACGAACAGCCGCCGCTGGAGGCATTCGGCGACGTAGGTCTGGAGCGCCCGCAGCAGGGCTGACACGAGCAACAGCGTGAGCATGATCAGCGCCAGCACGACCACCGGCCAGAGCAGGATGCCGAAGGCGACCGTGTTGACGAGCGCCTCGATCGCGGCCGGGGCCACGAGCGAGAGCAGGCCCACGCCGAGGGCGAAGGCCAGCAGCGTGAACACGTCGCCCCACTCGAGCCGCGCCAGGTCGATCAGCCGCTGGCCCGGACTCTTGCCGTGCGCGTGCGGGGAACCTGGCCCGGCGGCGGGCGACTCGTGCGGCGGGTGGGCGACCGCGGTCACCATACGGGGGGTTCCGAGCGGAAGCGGCGGGCGGCAAGGTTTGCGCAGCCGCTAACCTTGGAATTATCGGGATTCTTAGGTTCGCGACGTCACTTCGGCAGACCAGAATGTTTCGATACAATCCATCGAAAAAAACGATGATTGGAGGTCTGGGTGAACTGGCTCAACTACCACCACCTGCTGTATTTCTGGGCTGCGGCCCGTGAGGGCAGCATCGCCGCGGCCTGCCGCCGGCTGCACCTGACTCAGCCGACCGTCAGCGGGCAGATCAAGGCCCTGGAACGGGCCCTCAAGGCCCGGTTGTTCGAACGCCGCGGTCGGTCGATCGCGCTGACGGAGACGGGCCGGCTCGTCTACCGCTACGCCGACGAGATCTTCACGCTCGGCCGGGAACTCGAGGACGCGGTGGCCGGGCGGGTGACGGGGGGCGGCCTGCGGGTCACCGTCGGCGTGGCCGACACCCTGTCGAAACTGATCGTGCACCGGCTCCTCGAGCCGGCCTTGCACCTTCCCGAAGACGCGCAGATTTCCTGCGTGGACGGTGATCCGGACCGACTGCTCACGCAGCTCACGCTCCACGAGCTCGATCTCGTGATCAGCGATTACCCGGCCAATCCCCGGCTCGGACTGCGGGTCTTCAACCACCCGCTCGGCGACTGCGGGGTGGCGGTGTTCGGCACGGCCGAACTGGCGCGGCGGTATCGCCCCGGGTTTCCCACGTCGCTGGCCGGTGCCCCGCTGCTGGTGCCCGCCGGCAGCGCCGCCCTGCGGCGGGCCATGGACCAGTGGTTCGACGAGATCGGCGTCCGGCCGCTGATCCGGGGCGAGTTCTCCGACAGCGCGCTCTTGAAGGCCTTCGGTGCCCGCGGCGAGGGGTTGTTTTTGGCTCCCACCGTCGTGGAGGACGACGTGCGACGGATGTACGGGGTCGAGGTGGTGGGCCGCGAGGAGCGGCTGCGGGAGCGGGTCTATGCCATCTCCATGGACAAGCGGCTGGCCCATCCGGCGGTGGTGGCCATCACGCGGGCGGCGAGGGCGAGCCTCGGTGGCTGCTGACGGCCGCACGACCGCTGCATCCCGCAAGCTCGCCCGCGAGACCGGTTCCCCCCAGGGAGGTCGCAAGCCGCGTCGGCCCGGCCGCCGAAACTGGGCCTGGGGGCGACGCAACCATGCTCGCGATCACGGCCAACTGGGGGATCGGCGACGGCTCGCTCGTGGATTCGCGAGCGGGGCGGGCGGCCGTCTGGCTGGACGCGATCCGACGGGCCGTCGCGCGGTCTGGATGGGGCCGCGACGGCCGCTATCGGCCGGTCGAACACGTCACGCTCGTCTTCGCCGGCGACACCTTCGATTGGCTGCTCTCCGAGCAGTGGGCCGGCCGGGACCGGCCCTGGCACGGCGGCGGCCGGGCAGAGGAGGCCCGCGCACGGGTCGTCGCGGCGACGGCTCGAGCGTCGCGACCACTGTTGCGGACCGTGGCCGGATGGGCTCGTCTGGGTTTGCCCGTGGCGGTCGCGACGCCCCGCGGCCGCCCCTCGGAGTGGGCGGAGCAGCGCGTCATGATCCAGACCGTCCTCCTGGCCGGCGACCGCGACCCCTGGCTGACCGACCATGCCGCCGCGGCCGCGAGGTTCGGGATCGCGACCGGCGAGGAGTGGTGCGACGGCGAGCGGCACGTGCGGCATGGCCATGACCTCGATCCGCTGGCTCACCGTGGCCCGGCCGCTGCCGGCCGGGGCCGGCGGCAGCCGACGCTCGCCGAAAGCCTGCGCTGCGACCTCCTGGTGCGGTTTGCGACGGCCGCTCGCGGCGACACCCAGCTCTGGCAAGCCGTGCGACCGAGGCTGGCGGCGGTTTCGGCCTCGCGGCCGTCGCAGTGGCCCGCACTGATCATGGGGATGACCGGGGAGGATCGGGGACTCGGGGGCGTCTGGACGCAGTGGCGAAGGGCGGTGGCCGCCTGGCACGCGGCCGCGGTCCGCGAAGTGCCCACCTGCGAGACGGAGTTCGACGCCCTGGGCGAACTCGCGGCGTGGCTCGACGGGGACCGGGGCGAGACGCCTGTTCCGGACGCGATCCGCAGGCTCGACGGCCCGACGTCCAGCCGACCGGCGGCGGTGATCGTGCCCGGCTCGGCCCAGCCGGATTCGCCGTCGCTCGTGTGTCACGACACCGACGGACACGCATGGGTGGAGCCGCTCGGAATGGCTCCGCCGGCGCCGCCCGTCGTGGCGATCGGTGCCGGTGCCGCTGGCAGCGGCTTCATCGATGCGGCATGATGCGATCTCCGCGAGGAGTCCGCCATGTCCCTGCCCCCTGCCGCCGAACTCGAGCGAGGGCTCATCGAGATCCGCACCACGTTCGGATCGCGGCAGGAAGCGTCCGCCTGTGCTGAACGGCTCGTGGCGGCCGGGCTCGCCGCCTGTGTCCAGCTGGACGGCCCCGTGCTCAGCACCTACCGCTGGCGATCCGCCGTCGAGACCGCGGAGGAGTGGCGGTGCACCTGCAAGACGACGGGGTCGCAACGCGACGCCTGCATCGAGGCGATCGTCGCCCATCACCCGTATCAGACGCCGCAACTGACGGTCACCGCCATCGAGGCTTCCGCCGGCTACGCGGCCTGGGTGCGGGAGAGCCTGGAGGCTTCATGACCGGCATGCACGGGCCGCCGGAGCCCGTCCTCTACGCGTTCGAGGCGGTGCTCCACCGCCGCCCCGACGATGCCGCCGGCGGCGGCCGGCACGCCGACGAGTGGGGCGAGTGGCCGATCCTCGCCGTGCGTCAGGAAGCCCTCGCGCAGCCCATCGCGATCGGCTTCGACGCGGCGATCGAGCGGCTCGCGCGGCTGCCGCGGATGTTCGTGGAGCCCGACGGCTCGTTCGTCTGGACGAGCCCGGCGGCCGACCACCTCTGGCAGGTCGACGGCAACCTGTTCGAGCGGTCCGGCCGCGTCCTGCTCGTCGACCTCAAGGGATCCTGTCCGGAAGCCGAGTTCGATCGGCTGCTCGAGGCCTTCGGCTGGCCCGAGGAGCCCGTGATGCTCGGCCTCGTCCGGGCAGCCGTATTCCTCGACCCGGGCACGTTTCGCCGGCATGCGGCGGCACGGGGGGCTGCCGGGGACGGGCAAACCCTGCGGCCTCGCTGAGGGACGGTCGTGCCGGTCGTGTCGTGGTCGCCCGGCGGGGGCGTGCCGGCCGGTCGGAGTTCGACGATATGATCGGAACAGGCGGAGGCGACCGGGCGGTCGCGGCGCCTTGGAGGACCGTTCAATGGCTGCGCTGGAGTGGGAGTCTCGTCGTTCAGTTGGCCCGGCCGCAGCCCTGGCAACGCTGGTCGTTGCAGCGGGTGTTCTGCTCGGCCCCGTTCGCGCCGAACCGGCGCTGACGGAGGTGACGGCGCTCGCGCGAGCCTATGGCGCCGGGGTGCACGCCTACTTTTCCGGCGACGCCCAGCGGGCCTACGACGATTTGACCCAGGCGATCGAGGCCGGCACGCGTGATCCCCGGGCCTGGTATTTCCGGGGCTTGGCGGCCCTCAAGCTCGGCCGCCTCGACGAGTCCGAGGCCGATTTTTCGACGGCTGCCGCCCGCGAGACCGAGGCGGCGGGCGACTGGGCCGTGTCGCGGTCGCTCGAGCGGGTGCAGGGCCACGACCGGCTGGCGCTCGAGCGGCACCGCGTCCGCGCCCGGGTCGCCGGGTATCAGCAGCGGCGGCAAGCGGTCGAGCGGCGGTACTCGGACATCGAATCGCGGCAGACGGAAATGCTGCGGGAGCGGCGGCCGGAGGGCATCACTCGGCAGCCGCCGGCGGAGTTTGGCGGCGAGGAACTTCCCGCCGCCCCGCTGACTCCGCCGCCGGGGGCAGAGGAGCCAGTCGAGTCAGCGGAACCGACCGACGGCGTTCGCGAGGAGCCCGCCGAGGAACGGCCGGCCGCAGACACGCCCGCTGACGACATGCCCGCCGAGCCGGATGCCGCCGCCGCCGAGCCGCCCATGGCGGAGGCGAGCCCCGAACCGGAGCCTGAGGCTACGCCCGAGCCGGCGTCTGATGCCGCGCCCGAAGCGGAATCGACTCCCGATGCGGATCCAGCCGACCCTGCCATGAGTGATGAGAAGCCGATGGCGGAGGATGGCGAAGCGCCGGCTTCGGCCGACGATCCGGGCAGCAAGGTGTTCGACAACTGACAGGCCGGCGGACTCAGTCGGTCGTCGGGAGCCGGGCAGCGGCGGCGGCCAGAAGCGCCCAGCCCGCGATCATCGACACGCCCCCGATCGGCACGATCGCCCCCAGGATCCTGATGCCCGAGAGGGCGAGCGTTGCCAGGCAGCCGCTGAAGACCAGGGTGCCGAACAGGAAGCACCAGCCCGCGGCGACCGCCAGCCGGCATGGCGGCCGGCAGCGCCCCGCGACGAGCCCCGCGGCGATGAGCCCGAGGGCGTGATGCATGCAGTAGGTGCAGGCCGTCTGCCAGTTGGCCGCTTGGCCGGTCTCGGTGAGCCTCGCGGCGAGGCCGTGGGCGCCGAACGCCCCGGCCCCCACCGCGATGCCCCCCAGGATGCTCCCGGCCACCAGGCAGAACTTCACCGGGGCAGGCGTCACGGCTTCCTCGTGCCCAGCAGCCGCTCCTCTTCCTCCTCCTGGATGATGATCCGCGGGGTGACCATCAGCATCAGGCTGTCGGTCGTGCGGCCCAGGCCGACGTTCTTGAAGAGCCGGTTGATGTAGGGGATCTTCGAGAGGATCGGCACGCCGAACTCGTTGCGGCCCTCGCGCAGCCGCTTGATGCCGCCGAGCAGCACGGTGCCGCCGTCGGGCACGCTGACGGTCGTCGTGACCGTGGTGAACAGGAACTCCGGCAGCTGGATCGTCGTGCCGTTGGACTGGACCTCGAGTTCGGCGGCCGAAGCCTGGCCGTTGGTCAGGCCCGCCAGACCGTCGACCCCCGGAATGTCGACGTCGGCCCCCGATTTCTCGTCGCTGCTCTTCGACTTGGTGGATCGTGAGCCCTCGAACTGGAACTGCTCGACGCGGCCGATCTGCGAGAAGAAGGGCACGAGCGTGAGCCGCACGAACCGCCGGTCGTTGGAGACGACCGCCTGCACGTTCACGGCGGTGCCCTCGTTGAGCACGGTGATCACCGGCTGCTGGGCTGCGGAGAAGTCGCCCACGACCGGTACGACGGCGGTCACGAACGGCCGTTGCCGCGTGTCGGAGACGAACGCCTGCTGGCCGTTGAAGAGCGTCACCTTCGGGGCCTGCATCACGTTCGACCGCGTGTTGCCCTGGGCCGCCTGGATCAGGAAGTAGGCCTCGATGTCGGAAAGGATCGCGAACCCGAAGTTGGCCGCCGAGGTGGCGGGGTCGGGAAGTCCCGGGAGCGAAGGCACGGTCGCGCTGCCGAAGCTGTTCTGCCGGAAGGGGATCGAGAAGAAACTCTGTCGGCGGCGGACGACCTGGTTTTGCTGGCCGGCACCGCCACCAGCTCCTGCGTTGCCGCTGATCGTGGGGCCGAGGGCCACGCCCGGGTTCCCCGTGTTGTCGAGGCCGATCAGCTGGGAAGGGCCACCCGGCGCGGCGCGGATGCCATCCTGGATCGGCGACAACGACCCGTTGGCCTGGGTCGGGATTGCGGTCATGTTGAGCGGCTGGTTGACGCCCGTCTGGATGTTGAAGTCGAAGTCGACGCCGATCCGCTCGAAGAATGTGTCGTTGAGCGTGATGAAGCGGACCTCGATCGTGACCTGGAGGTCCTGGAGCCGGCGGAGCTGCTCGAGCAGGTCGGCGATCTCGTCGTGCACCTCCTGCGTGGTGCTGATCACGAGGCTGAGGTTGGTGTCGAACGGCCGGATCGCGCCGGGACCGCCCACGGTGTCCCAGGTGTCGGCGGCCACGGTGCTCTGGATCAGGTCGATCAGCGGCTGGAAGTTCTGCTGGCCGCCGCCGATCGACGGGGGGCCGAACGGGATCGAGGGCGTGGCGCCCGTGGTCGGCGGCCCGCCGCGGCCCTGAAACTGCGCGAGCGCCGTCGGGGCCATCGCGGCCTCGCCCCCCTGCGCGACCGGGATGCCGGCGGGCGGCGGCCCGACCTGGACGGAGAGCGAGTTGCGGAGGGCGGCCTGCTCGTAGCCGTCGCGGAGCGCGCCGGTGATGCCGAGCCCGTCCGAGGAGAAATTGGGAATCGGCAGCACGAGGTCGGCCACGGGGTAGGTGACGGCGTACACGTCGCCCTTGACGAGCCGCGGGCTGGTGACTTTGAGCACCTCGTCCCGCACCACGTATCCCAGGTGGAGGGGTTCGAGGAGCAGCTTGAGGGCGCTCTTGAGCGAGATCGGCTGGTCGAGCGAGAGCGTCACGGGCGTGTCGCTGCCGACCGCCTCCTGCTCGAGGCCCACCATGTCGATGTGGATCGCCACGCCCGCCTGCTTCGACAGCGCGTCGAGCACCGCCGCCAGCGGCTGCTCGCGGAAGGCCGGTCGAACCTTCTCCTCGAGCTTCTTCTGGATCTCGAGTTCGGCGGCGGTGACCCGATTGCGGCCCTCGGCGAGCCGTTCGGTGCGGGTCTTCGTCAGGTCGGCCCACTCGCGGGTGGAGGGGAACTCGATCGGGCCGGCCATGGGCCGGCCCGATCGGGCGACGTCCTCGACCACGTCGAGGAACCCGGCCTGATTGTCGCCGTCGATCGACCGCTGGGTGTCGAGCCGGCGGATCGTGCGGCTCTGGGCGAGCAGCTGCCGCACGACCGCGTTGTCGGGCGCCAGCTGGCCGGCCTTCTTCGCCACCGCCTCCGCCTCGGGAAACCGCTGCTCGTCGACCAGCGTGTTGTATTCCTCCACGAGCATCGCGATCCGCTGGTCGACCTCCACCCGGCGGGCCCGCTCGCGGTCGATGTCGCCCTCGATCTGCTCGTTTTGCTTCTCGAGGGCGAGCTCTGCCCGCCGCTTGCCGGTCGCCTCCTCGATGTCCTGGCGGGTCCGCTCGATCCGGCGGAGCAGGCGGTCGCGAGCCTCCTCCGGCAGCGGTTGCTCGCCGAGGCCTTTGGCCAGATCATCGAGCAGCGCGAGGGCGTCGCCGGGAGATTTCTGGGCGAGCCGCTTCGCCTCGAGTTGCCGGGCGGCGACTTCCGCCGAGACCCGCGCCAGGGCCAAGCCCTCGGGCTCGCCGGCGGGGGGTGCCGGGAGAACCTGGGCCGCTGCGCCCTCCGCGGCCCGGGCATTCGCCGGCTGGGCCGCGGCGCGGTCGATCGCGTCCTGGATCATCCGGCGGGCCTCGGTCTGGGGCTGTGCCGGAACCGGTGGCGGCAGATCCTCGGCGGTGCCCGGCAACGGCGGCAGGATCGCGGGCAGGGTGGCGGCCAGTGCCCACGCGAGACTGCGACCGAGAGACTGGCCGGCGAGAGGGGCTCGGGGGCGGAGCATGCGTCGGAATCCCTGGGCGGAAGAGGCCATCGGGCGGGAGAAATACGGGGCGACCGCGGCGGGGGTCAAGCCCATGTCGGCCACCGTGCAGCGGCCGCAAGCCCGGCAAGCTGGGGCGTCGGGGAGGGCCCGTCAACGGCCGACGGCGGGGGCGCCGCGGCGCACGACCGACTTCTCGACCGTGTCGAGAAGTTGGTCGACGCGGAACGGCTTGAAGAGCACGAGGTCGACGCCGGCCTGCCGGGCCTTCACGATCGAGTGGCCGGGGTCGTAGCCGAAGCCGGTCATCAGCACCAGCGGCACCTGATCGAGCAGTTCCTGCAGCCGCAGCAGCAGCTGATGGCCGCTGATGTCGGGCAGGCGGATGTCGGCGATGATCACGTCGTAGGCGTCGGCGCCGCCGGCCCGCACCATCGACACGGCTTCCGCGCCGTCGCGGGCCGTCTCGACGGTGCATCCAGATCGTTCGAGGAGGGCATGGGCCGCGGCCCTCACCTGCTCGTCGGAGTCGACCACCAGGATGCGGCGGCCCACGAGCGCCGGGCGGCGCTCGGAATGCCGCCGGTTCGCCTGGGCGGCGCTCGGGGCCATCTGCTCGCCCACCCGCTGGATGACCTGCTTGATGTCGCGGGCATTCCGCAGGATGCGCTGGAGCCGGGCCACCACGTCGGCGTCATGGCCGATGTATTTCTCCATCACGCCGACCGCATCGTTGAGGATGTCGTCCACCGGCAGGGCCACCGCCCCGTGGATCGCCTCGATGCTCTCGGCGGCGGTCGAGGCCTTCTCGGCCACGAGCAACTCGAGGGTGTTGAGGGCGGCCGCGACGTCGTTCGAGAAGATTTCCAGGAACTGCAGATCGGTCGGCGTGAACCCGCCGGGCACCGGGCTCTCCACGTTGAAGGTGCCGATCACCTCGTCGTGGAGGAGCAACGGAACCGTCATCGAACTCTTGGCTCCCTTGCAGCCCTCGAGGTACAGCCCGTCGCGGGTGGTGTCGGAACACGTGTAGCTCCGGCCGGTGGCCGCGACATAGCCCGTCACCCCGTTGCCCTCGGGCCGGGCGTAGAGCACCCGGGCCTCGGCCTCGGGCTGCATCCCCTCCGCGAGCAGTTTCTCGAGCCGCCCGGTCTGCGGATCCAGGAGCCGGATCTCCAGGACGTCGAACTTCAGCAGATCCTTCGCATAATGAAGGATGTTGCTCTTCAGCAGCTCGATGCGCTCGTCGACGGTCATGTCGGCGAGTTCCCGCGGTGAGAGATCGGCGAGCTTCTGGCCGGCGGCGTGGATCGCGGCCCGCTTCTTCTGCTCGAGGATGGCGTCGGTGACGTCGCGAACGGCCACCACGGTCCGGGTCGGTGTGCCTGTCGCGGCGGCGACCGGAAAGGCCGCCGCGGCGCGGACGTCGAAGAAACGGTTCCCGGCCGTGCGGAGCGTGGCGGTGGCCGGAAGACCGGCCGCCAGCGCCGCCCTGAACGCGGTCATGTCGGCGTCGGGCAGGTCGAGCGCCGCGAAGAAGCTGCGGCCGTGCGGGCTCCCGCGGCACCAGGCGGCGAACCGGTCGTTGGCCCAGTGGATGCCGCCGTCCGGATCGAGGACGGCCACCCCGTCGGGAAGGTGGGCGACGATCTGGTGATCGCGGTCGAGGAACGACGAGTCGTTCAATCCTTCGGGGGGCGCCGCCACCAACCGCTCTCCGTCGTGCTGCTTTCGAGTCGCGGGCCGGAGCCCCTTCGGAGTATAAAATCATCGGGGTCGCGGCGACAAACCGACGCCGCCGTTGTCGGCCCGGGCGACGTTCCTATACTCCACCGGGAAGCCCGGGCGAGCGGGCCGCAGCCCGAGGGCTCCATTCCCGCCCGTCTCCCTGAAAGCCGATCGTGAGCGATTCCCCCACGTTTCTCGAGCGCCATCAGTTTCTGATCTACCGGCTGTTCTCCCTGGCCGGACTGATTCCGGTCGGTGCCTTTCTGGTGGTGCACCTGCTGACGAACGCCTCCGTGCTGGCCGGTGCGGCGTCGTTCCAGTCGCGGGTCGACCTGATCCACTCGCTCGGACCGCTCCTGATCCCGATCGAGGTGGCCTTCATCTTTCTGCCGATCCTCTTTCACGCGGCCATCGGCTTCGTGATCATCGCCAACGGGATGCCGAACGTGGGCTCGTATCCCTTCGTGGGCAACGTCCGGTACACGCTGCAGCGGGCCACGGGCATGATCGCGTTCGTGTTCATCGTCTGGCACCTCTACCAGCTGCATTGGCTGGGCGCGCCGCTCGGGGGCGGCGAGTTCGATCCCCACCGCGCCACGAGCACCGCGGCCGCGGCGCTGCGGCCCGCCTGGGTGACGGCCTTGTATGCGATCGGCGTCCTGTCGGCCGTGTTCCACTTCGCCAACGGGCTCTGGACCCTGGGCATCACCTGGGGCATCTGGACGAGCCCGGCCGCGATGCGCCGGGCCAACGTGGTGAGCGTCGCGGTGGGGTTGGCCCTGGCGGCCGCCGGCCTGGGCTCGCTGGCCGGTCTCCAGGCCGTCGACGTCGATCAGGCGCGGGCCACCGAGGAGTGGATGGAGCAGCAACGCGAGCGGCTCGAGCCGCCGGGAACGGGCCGGATCCACCCGGCCCGCCAATCGAGCAGAGGAGGGTGAACCGATGGCCGAGCCGAGGATTCTGGTGGTCGGTGGCGGGCTGGCCGGTCTGGCCTGCACGATGCGGCTGGCCGAACTGGGCGTCCATGTCGACCTGGTGAGCCTCGTGCCGGTCAAGCGGTCGCACAGCGTCTGCGCCCAGGGGGGCATCAACAGCGTCAATGCCCTGACGCGCCAGCAGGGCGACGACGAGTGGAAGCACTTCGACGACACCGTCTACGGCGGCGACTTCCTCCAGCACCAGCCGCCCGTCAAGGAGATGGCCGAGTGGGGGCCGCGGATCGTCGATCTGATGGATCGATTGGGCGTGCCCTTCAACCGGACGACCGAGGGCTTTCGGGATCAGCGGCGGTTCGGCGGCACCCTCTTCAAGCGCACCGCGTTCGCGGGGGCGACGACGGGCCAGCAACTGCTCTACGCGCTCGACGAGCAGGTTCGCCGCCGCGAGGTGGAGGGCAGGGTCAAGAAGTGGGAGTTTTGGGACTTCCTCGCCCCGGTGCTCGACGAGAGCGGCCGGTGCCGGGGCGCCGTCTGCCAGGATCTCGTCACGATGGAGTTTCGGGCGTTTCCCGCCGACGCGGTGGTGCTCGCGACGGGCGGCAACGGGCTGATCTACGGCCGCAGCACGATGTCGATGGTCTGCACGGGCAGTGCCGTGAGCCGGGCCTACCGGGCCGGGGCCTGGTACGGCAACGGCGAGTTCATCCAGGTGCACCCCACGGCCATTCCGGGCGCCGACAAGCTGCGGCTGATGAGCGAGAGCGCCCGCGGTGAAGGCGGACGGGTCTGGGTGCCCCGCAAGCCGCAGGACCCGCGCGACCCGCGGGAGATTCCCGAGGCCGACCGGTACTACTTTCTCGAGGACCGCTACCCGAAGTACGGCAACCTCGTGCCCCGCGACATCGCCACGCGGGAGATCTTCGACATCTGCACGACCGACGGCCTCTCGGTGGAGAAAGACAAACTCTGCGTCTATCTCGACCTGACGCACATTCCCCGCGAGACACTCGACCGCAAGCTGGGGGGCATCCTCGAGATCTACGAGAAGTTTCAGGGCGTCGATCCCCGCTCGATGCCCATGAAGATCTTCCCCGCCGTCCACTACTCGATGGGCGGGCTGTGGGTCGACTACGAGCGGAGCGCCGATGGCGGCATGCTGGAAGGCTCGCCGCGGAATCAGCAGACCAGCATCCCCGGCCTCTACGCGATCGGCGAATGCGACTACCAGTATCACGGCGCCAACCGGCTGGGGGCCAACTCGCTGCTCTCCTGCATCTTCAGCGGGCTGTTCGTCGCCCCGAGCCTGGCCACGGCCCGGGAGCGGGCGGGCGGAGGCGACGCGGGCAAACTGTTCGACGCCGAGATCCGCAGGCAGCAGGAACGGCACCGTGAACTGCTCGGCAGGACCGCGGGCGACGAAAACCCGTACGACCTCCACCAATCGCTCGGCGGCCTGATGACCCGCGTGGCGACGGTGGTGCGGCGAAACGACCAGCTCACGGAAGCCTATGCCGAAGTCTGTGCACTGGAGCAGCGGTGGCGACGGTGTGCGGTCTCCGACACCGGCAACTGGACCAACCAAAACGTCGTCTTCACCAAGGCGCTCGGCGACATGTTCCCGGTCGCCAAACTGATCCTCAAGGGGGCGCTGCTGCGGGACGAGTGCCGGGGGGCGCACTTCAAGCCTGAGTTCGCCATGCCCGGCATCGAGGCCACCGATCCCGAGGCCAAGCGGGCCGAAGCCGAGCGGTGGTGCGACCGGTTCGAGGAGAACACCGCCCGCTGGCTCAAGTCGACGATCGCGGCCTGCGACGCCGACGGAAACCCCCGGATCACCTACCAAGACGTCGACACCTCGCTGATCCCGCCCCGTCCCCGGCTCTACGGCCTGGTCGGCGCGGAAACGATCGAGGAGGTGTGGAAGGAACGGCAGGCGGCGAAGGTCGCCGCGAACGGGCACCACGGCGCGGCGGTCGCGACCGCCGGCGCGGCGGGCTAGACCGAACGACAGGAGCACCGAGCGATGATCAAGGCGGTCGAAACCAACGGGCACGCGGGCGGCGACCACGACGGCAACGGGGATCACGCGGCCGCGCGAAAGGTACGGGTGCGGATCCTGCGCCAGGACGTGGCCGCGGGGGAGAGCTACTGGGAGCGGTTCGAGGTTGCCTACGAGCCGAACATGAACGTGATCAGCGTGCTGCAGAAGATCGCCGCGCTGGCCCGCACGCCCGACGGCCGGCGGGTGGCCCCCGTCGCCTGGGATTGCTCCTGTCTGGAGGAGGTGTGCGGCTCCTGCACGATGCTGATCAACGGCCGGACGCGGATGGCCTGCTCGGCGCTCGTCGACAAGCTGCTGGCGGAGGACGGCGGCGAGATCGAACTCAAGCCGATGTCGAAGTTTCCGGTGGTTCGCGACCTGGTCGTCGATCGCAAGCGGCTGTTCCGCTCGCTCGAGCGGGTGCAGGCTTGGGTGCCGGTCGACGACTCGTACGATCACGGCCCGGGGCCGAGGATCGCTCCGGAGGAGCAGCAGGACGCCTACCCGCTCGCCGAGTGCATCTCCTGCGGCTGCTGCCTGGAGGCCTGCCCGCAGTTCACGAAGATCGAGGTGACCCGGCGGGAGGGCGAGCCGGAGGCCGACTTCGAGGCCCGCCGGCGGCAGGCGTTCGATGCGGCCTTCCTCGGGCCGCATGCGATCAGCCAGGCGATGCTCTTCAACTCCCACCCGACCGGCCGCATGATTGCCGACGAGCGGCTCGAGGCGTTGACGGGCCGCGGGGGCATCCAGATGTGCGGCAACGCCCAAAACTGCGTGGCGGTCTGCCCCAAGCGGATCCCCCTGACGCGGTCGATCGCCCGGGCTGGACGGGCCGCGACGGTGTGGGCCATCAAGAAGCTGTTCGACCGCTGATGGCTGTGCCCGGTGGGGCCTATTTGCCCAACCAGGGTGCGGGGTGGTATCGTTCCGGCATGACGGGGCGGTCCTCCAGCGGGTCGTCCAACCTATGGTTTGCGAGCCCGGCGGGCGGCAGGACGCTCCGGGGCTCTCCGCGAGCCAGCGACCGCACCAGACGCGAGGACTACGAGTGTTGATGGATGACAGGCGCGGTCGCCCGGAGGATTCGGGCAGGGCCGCCTCCGGCCACCCCCAGCCCGACGACGGCGACGGTGGTCGACCCGCCCTCCGGCGGGCCGCCGACATGGCGGCAACCGATTTTCGTTCCCTCGGGCTCTCGCCCGCCACGATGGCGGCGGTCGATCGGGCCGGTTACGAGGTGCCCACGCCGGTGCAGGCGGGGCTGATCCCGCGGGCGCTCGCGGGAGTGGACGTGCTCGGCCAGGCCCGCACGGGCACGGGCAAGACCGCCTCGTTCGTGCTGCCGATCCTCGAGGCCGTCTCCAAGCCGGGCCGCGGCGACGGCCCGCGGGCCTTGATCATGGTGCCCACCCGCGAACTGGCCGTGCAGGTCAAGGATGAGTTCGAGAAACTGGCCCACGGCTCCGGAGTGCACTGCGTGGCCGTGTACGGCGGCAAGCCGCTCAAGGGGCAGATCGACAAACTCGCCAAGCATCCGGCCGTGGTCGTGGGGACGCCGGGCCGCGTGCTCGACCACATGAGCCGGGGCACGCTGCGGCTCGACTCGCTCGAGATCGTCACCCTGGACGAGGCCGACCGGATGCTCGACATCGGCTTCCGGCCCGACATCGAGAAGATCCTGCGCCGTTGTCCCGACAGCCGCCAGACGCTGCTGCTCTCGGCGACGGTGCCGCCGCCGGTCCAGAAGCTCGCCACCCGCTACATGCGGGATCCCGAGATCATGGATTTCTCCACCAACGAACTGGCGGTGGAGACGATCGAGCAGCGCTACTTCACGGTCGATCCGACGCGGAAGTTCGACCTGCTCGAGAAACTGCTCGAACGGGAGCAGCCCCGACAGGCGATCGTGTTCTGCCGCACGAAGCGGGGCACCGACAAGGTGTTCGAGAAGCTCGCCCGCCGGCGGGCCCGGCGGGGCGGCGCGGAGGACGTGGCCTGCATCCACGGCGATCTGGCCCAGAACGTCCGTGACCGCGTGATGCGGCAGTTTCGCGACGGCTCGGTGAAGATTCTCGTGGCCACCGACGTGGTCGGGCGCGGAATCGACGTGTCGAGCGTGTCGCACATCGTCAACTACGACATCCCCGAGTTCTGCGACGACTACGTGCACCGGGTGGGCCGGACGGGCCGCATGGGCCGTGAGGGCATCGCCTTCACGTTCGTGAGCCCGGAGGAGGGGCCGCAGCTGACGCGAATCGAGATCCGGATCGAACGCCTGCTCCAGCGGGACGAGATCGCGGGCTTCGAGGCCTTCGACCGCCGGCCGGCCCCGGCGCCCATCGAGCAGGTGCCGACGGGCGGATTCGATCGGGCGGCCGCCTCCCGGGCGACCTCCGAGCCGGCCGTCGCGGAGCCTCCGAAGCCGCCCGCCAAGACGCTCCTCGGCAAGGGCCGGGGACCGAAGCGGCACCGGCGGGCGCTCTAGCGGCCGCGAGCGCGAGACCTACACCACCCGCGATCGGCAGCCATGGACGGACGCGAGGCCCGGGCGGTGCGGCAACGGCTCGAGAGCCTGGCCCGAGCGGGCGTGGGGCAGTTGCCGCGCGGCGGCAGCCGGCCGGGCCTCGCGGGACCGACACCGGCGGCTCAGGCCGCTCCGGCTGCGGACGTTCGGTCCGCTCCGAGCCCGGGTGCGGCCGCGCGGGTGGCGTCGCTCGAGGTGCTGCGCGGCGAGGTGGCTGGTTGCACGCGGTGCGCGGAGCTGGCCGCGGGCCGCACGCAGACCGTCTTCGGCGTGGGCCGTCCCGACGCCCGGCTGGTCTTCTTCGGCGAAGCGCCGGGCGCCGACGAGGATGCCAGTGGCGTGCCCTTCGTGGGCCGGGCCGGACAGTTGCTCACCAAGATCATCGAGGCCTGCACGCTCTCGCGCGACGACGTCTACATCATGAACGTGCTGAAGTGCCGGCCCCCCGGCAATCGCACGCCGTCACCCGACGAGGTGAGCCACTGCCGGCCCTTCTTCGAGCGGCAGTTGGAGATCATCGGCCCCGAGTTCATCTGCTGCCTGGGGGCGTCGGCGGCCCGGGCGCTGCTCGAAACGGAGGAGCCGATCGGCCGGCTCCGGGGCCGGTGGTTCACGCACGGCACGGCCCAAGTGATCTGCACCTACCATCCTTCCTACCTGCTGCGCAACCCCGCGGCCAAGCGGGACGTCTGGGAAGACATGAAGCTCCTGATGGCCCGAATGGGCGTCGATCGGTAGCCAGGGCCGGTTTTGCTG
>Ga0214923_10002340_pt1 | contig 25330 bp, 24 predicted proteins | sample LL1510_MetaG_FD_177993 | JGI IMG/M metagenome (GOLD analysis project Ga0214923, IMG submission 177993) | Freshwater microbial communities from Lake Lanier, Atlanta, Georgia, United States - LL-1510 | ecosystem: Environmental > Aquatic > Freshwater > Lake | place: USA: Georgia | collected...
AAGTTGCGAGCCTGGCCGACGACGACGTTCGCTGGGCCACCGAGATGGCCACGTGGCTCGTTCGCAGTGACGAGGCCACGCCGGAGGATCGCAACTTGCTGGCGCGGTGCCTTCGCGTCATCGCAGAGCGCACGTCATCGGCCAACATCCGCAACTGGTGTGTGACGCGCGCGCGCCACTTAGATGGCTCGAGCCCGATGGACGCGATGTACCAGCACCGCTTCAACGCTCGCGCGACGGGTTCACTGTCGAATCGTGAAATTCTCGACACCATGCGGGTACTTGTTGATCCGGCGCGCGCTCACGGCGTCGACGGCGCGGTCACTTTTGATATCGAAGGTGACCGCTTCGTCGTTCATGTTCGCAACTGCGTTTCGGTTCTCGATGACAACGCATCAAGTATCGCCACGATTGCTCTGAGCCGCGACACCCTGAACGCTCTGTTCTCGAATAAGAAGTCGCTCACGGCAGCACTGGCCGACGGCACGGTGACGATCACGGGCGATCGCGAAGCTGCGCTCGAGGTCATCGCCGTCTATGAGATCGACGGACTCCGCTCATGAGCCGGCTGCCCTACGGGACTCCAGAGTTTGACGGTTCAATTGGCTCAACCTTTGCCAACTCGAAGGCGGCGCCCATGAAAGTGGTCACGCCGCCGACCGGTGCACCCAACGTCATCGTGATTTTGTTAGATGACGTCGGCTTCGGAACATGTTCCACATTCGGTGGTCCGATTCCGACACCGGCACTCGACCGGGTCGCCCAGCGAGGATTGCGTTATAACCAGTTCCACACCACGGCTCTGTGTTCGCCTACTCGCGCTTCCTTGATGACAGGACGCAACCACCACACGGTGCACATGGGACGCATCCCTGAAGGCGCCAACGTCTTCCCGGGTTACGACTCAATTATCCCCAAAGAGGCCGGAACGATCGCTCAGATCCTCAACATGAACGGTTTCTCCACGGCGGCCTTCGGCAAGTGGCACCTGACACCCAGCTGGGAGCAGACGCCCACCGGGCCGTTTGACCGGTGGCCGAGCGGTTTGGGCTTTGACAGTTTCTACGGAATTTTGTCGGCTGAAGCGAGCCAGTACGAACCACCGATGTACCGCGACCACACGCCCGTCATGCCGTATCTCGATAAGCCCGACTACCACATGACCGAGGACATCACCGACGAGGCCATTTCGTGGATGGAGATGCAGAGGGCGACGAACCCTCATCGACCGTTCTTCCTCTACTACGCGACCGGCGCGATGCACTGCCCGCACCACGTGGCTCCCGAGTGGAGTGAGGCGTTTCGCGGACAGTTCGATCAGGGCTGGGATGCACTACGCCGTGAGATCTATGAGCGTCAGTTAGCACTGGGAGTTATCCCTGCTGGGACGAAGCTGACCGAGCGTCCTGACGAACTTCCATCGTGGGATGAGTACCCCGATCGGTACAAGCCAGTGGCTAGTCGCTTGATGGAAGTCTTCGCGGGCTTCTTGGCGCATACCGACGCTCAAATTGGTCGTCTCCTCGACGCGACCGAGCGACTCGGGATTGATGACAACACCATCGTGATGTACATCACCGGCGATAACGGGGCGAGTGGTGAAGGCACCATTCACGGTGCCTGGAGTGCACCGAGTTTCCAAAACGGAATTCCCGAGGATCCCGAATGGCTCCTCGAGCACATCGACGACTTCGGGACCGCACGTTGCGAGAATCACTACAACGCCGGGTGGGCGTGGGCCCTCGATTCCCCCTTTCAGTGGATGAAGCAAGTGGCCAGTCACTTTGGCGGGACGCGCAACGCGATGGCCGTTCAGTGGCCAAAGGGCATCACTGACTCTGGCGGCCTGCGCACGCAGTTTCATCATGTGGTCGATGTATTTCCGACCATCCTGGAAGCGGTGGGGTTAGAAGCTCCCGACGTTCTCAATGGCATCGAGCAGATGCCGGTGCAGGGTGTCTCCATGTCCTACTCCTTTGCCGATGCCGCGGCAGCGAGCACCCGCACGACGCAGTACTTCGAGATGCTGGGAAACCGTGCGATCTATCACGACGGGTGGATTGCGTCGTGTTTCCACGGTCGCGTGCCCTGGAACCGATTTGGTACATACGATTTTGATGGGCCGCAGGAGAAGTGGGAGCTCTACCACATCGATGTGGACTTTTCACAAGGCGACGACCTGGCTGATCAATTTCCCGAGAAGCTCCGAGAACTGCGGGCCCTCTTCGACGACGTTGGTTACGCCAACAACGTCTTCCCATTGAACGAACCCGGCGCCATGTTCTCACTTGGAGCAATGCCACCGAGCAATCTCGGCTCGCTGACCGCAATGACCTACACGCCCGCCCATATTCGTATGCCCGAGCGCAGTGTGGTGAACCTCAAGAACTGTTCATTCCGCATCACCGCATCAATCCGCACCGAAATCGAGACGCACGGCGTCATTGTGGCCCAAGGCGGCAACATGGCCGGCTGGTCCCTGTATCTCGATGATCAGTCGCGGCCGGTGTATCACTACAACTGGTTCGGTCACGAGCACTACGTCGCGACCGGCGCCCCACTGGCACCCGGTGCGCACGTCATCGTCGTGGAGTTCGCCTACGACGGTGGGCTCGGTGGGGGTGGCAATCTGGCCCTTCTGGCTGACGGCGAGTTGGTCGGACAGGTTCGTATCGCCAAGACGGTTCCCATCGTCTTTTCCATCAGCGGCGAGACGTTCGACGTCGGCGTCGACACCGGCTCGCCCGTTGGTCCCTACCACCACGGATTCGCCTTCACGGGAGTCATCAACACGGTCGTGTGCGAACGTCTGAGTGAGCCTCCACCGGAGATTGCTCGACTCATCGCCGAGGGTGAATTTCGGGCTTCGCTCGCAACGCAGTAGCAAGGGCTCCTCGCACTCCGGCGACTGGGGTGGGGCTCTTCGAACTCTCGTAGTCTGCAACTATGGCAGGCACACTGGCTCTCGTGGGATCTGGGGAGTACCTCGCTGCGATGCGCCCTCTCGAGGCCCGGCTACTAGAGGGTCAGCCGGCGACTTTCGTCCAGATTGCCACGGCGGCGGTACCCGACGGGGAACAGCGCCTCACCTACTGGCACGAACTGGGTGCGGCTCAAGCGACCGCCCTCGGAGCGGAGTGCATTATTGCCACTCCACGGACCGTGGAAGAGGCCAACGACCCCGCGCTGGCGGAGAAGGTTCGTGGGGCCGGCTTGATCTATCTCTCCGGTGGACATCCCGGATTCCTAGCCGATGTGTTGCGGGGTTCGCTGCTATGGCACGCGATTGTTGCTGAATGGAAAAGTGGTGCTTCACTCGCGGGTTGCAGCGCCGGGGCGATGGCCATGACATCGTGGATTCCTTCACTCCGCCACCCCTTTGAGGGTGGCGTCGAAGGTCTCGGTCTCCTGCCTCACATCCGAGTGATTCCACATTTCGATGCGTTCTTTCAACGCATGCCGTCCATCGTTGATCGCTTTCTCCACGGCAAGGATTCACGAGTGCAACTCATCGGTATCGATGAAAACACCGCGCTCATTGGTGGGCCAGAGACTTGGGAGGTTTTCGGAGTCGGCGGGGCTTGGGTTTTGAGCGAGGAACGACACCGTCTATCAAACACCCAGACACTTGTCACACCTAGTTTTGAGCTGTGACCACATCCGAACACGAAATCACGCAGCCCGTTGCACTGTGCCGCGAAGACGGCATCACACTCAATCCCGCGGCACGCGGCTGGTCGCGAGTACCACTCCACATTGACAACCTTGGGCCCTATCACCATCGCAACAAGCGCTGGGACTACTGGGCTGTCGTCAGTCACAATTTCACGATTAGTTCCGTCTTCGCCGATATCGACGTTCTGGGTCTCGCCGATGTGTACTGGGCTGACTTTACGACGGGACACTCGGGCGGACAGGCGGTGGTGGTCGCGTCCGACGACAACTTTTCGCTACCCGCTCGTGTTGGAGCACATCCACTTTCAGTCGTGAGCGACGGTTTCGCCCTTGAGATTCATGACGACGAGAGCGCGACCTGGTTTGAGATTTCATGGCGAGAAGCTGACGGCCGTGACGGCGAACTCTCCATGCGTGTCGAAAAGCCAGCGGGACACGAATCTATGAATGTCGTCATCCCTTGGAGTGACGAGATCTTTAACTTCACCTCCAAGCAGCAGGCGCGACCGGCACACGGCTTTCGCCGAGTGGGCGACGACGTATGGCGCTTTGGAGATGACACGGGAGTGGATGCGTGGGGCGTCTTGGACGTTGGTCGGGGACGCTGGCCGCAGCGCATCACCTGGAACTGGGGTGGTGGTGCCGGACGCGTTGGTAGCCGAACCATTGGACTGCAGTTCGGAGCACGATGGACGGAGGGAAGTGGCTTTACCGAAAACGCAGTGGTAGTTGACGGACGGCTCAGCAAAATCGGGCGCGAATTGGAACTCTCCTACGACTGGAATGCACCGATGGAGCCGTGGACCGTCCGGGACCCCGGGGGCCAACTCGAACTCACTCTTCATCCTCAATTCGACAAGTACACCCACACTGACGTCAGTGAGGATCTCGGGAGCGAGGTGCACCAAGTCTTTGGTCGGATGTCGGGCACCCTGACGACCGACGAGGGTGAGACCATTGAATTCACCGACCTGGTCGGCTTCATTGAAGAAGCCCGTCAGCGGTGGTAGCCGCTAGAGACCGAACTGTTCCTTCAGCGAAGCCGGCACAAAGTTTGTTTCCTCAGTCGTCTCTGCTTCCACTAATCGGACCATCTCGTCGACGACCTCTTGAGGATCCATCTGGCCCTCGGTAATCATCTGACGCATCATTTGAAACAGTGGCGTAGAACCAGCGCTCACTGCGTCATCACCAAACCACTCCCACATGGAATCAGCCATGCGGTCATTGAAGCCGGTGAGGTAGGGGCCGGGATTGAGCAAGCAGACATCAACCCCTTGACCAAACATCTCTCCACGAAGTGTTTTACCCATTCCCTCTAAAGCAAACTTGCTCATTGTGTAGGGACCAAATGCGGGACCGGCGAGGTGGCCGGCGATGGAACTGACAATAATGACGCGCCCATTGCCACGAGCGACCATCTGCGGCAGAACCGCCTGCGTGACGCGCAACGTTCCAAAGACGTTCACGTCGAACACCTTGCGAACAATCGCCTCGGGGACATCGGCCAGCGGACCCGTTTGGCCAAATCCGGCGTTGTTAATCAGGACATCAATTTCCATCTCGCGAAGCTTCTCCACGTCATTTGTGGTGATGTCGACTCGCTCAACACGTAATTGGGGCGCTTCACTACGAAGTGCTGCGGCCTGAGCGTCAGTCTCCGTGGTGGCGATCACATGGTGACCTCGAGCGGCCAACGCCAGACTGGCACCTTTGCCGAAACCGGAACCGGCACCTGTAATCAGAACATTCTTCACTAGGCCATCAACCCAGCAACGAGACAGGCCACCGACAGACCAAAGAGAATGATGGCCGGCACGGCTTTGCTCAGCGGGTCGTTCACCTTCTTGTGAGTGTTAATGGCTAGTGCGAAATAGGCCACGAAGCCGAGGCTCGCGAGCAGGCCAATCTTGTTCGAAAACATGCCCACGAAGAGACCCCAGGCGCCAACCAACTTGATCAATCCGAGCACGCGCTCGAACCCGGGCCGGTAGCCCCAACGAGCCACATCGGCCTTAAGGGCCGCCGGACCCACAAAGTCGTAAATCGCTGACAGCGATGCAATTGAGCCAAGAATGACATAAAAGAGAGCTTCCATATCACTAACCCTACGAGGCAGGTGGCTGACAACGAGGAATTACCCCCCGGTGAGCTCCACTCAACAAAATGAGGGTTTAGAGCGCACGCAAAACACAGAACTCATTGCCTTCGGGGTCCGCCATCACGATCCACGTAGTGTCAGGATCGCTGTTTTGACCGATATCAACTTTCGTTGCTCCGAGTGACTCGAGACGCGCAACCTCTTTCGCCTGGTTGTCGGGTCGGAGGTCGAGATGGAGACGATTCTTCCCTTCCTTCGAGTCAAAGACCGCCAGAAAGAGCAGTTCGAGCGTGCCACCCTGAGGAAGGGAGACAGTCACAACGCACTCGTCGCCCTCATCACCAATGAGGGAACCATGCAACGCTGCGGACCAGAAACGTGCAACGAGATACGGCGAACGACAATCAATCGTCAATGACTGAACATGCAACATGTCGGCAATCTACCGGGGATCCGGGGAAGGGGGAGGATCCTTCCCCGGATCCGACTGGGATTACGCCTGTTGGCGCAACACGTGATTCGAATGAAGAATCCCCAAGGAGTCGCGGCGGCGCTCCATGGCATGCACTTCACGAACGACGAGACCCGTCATGCCAAAGAAGACCGCGGGGAGAAGGAGGACCAATAAGTAGTTCATGCCGTCAACTTAGAAACGGTCCATTAACTCAGCATGAAGCTCATTGAAGAACTACGTAAGAATCATTAACCCACGCTGAGCAGCAGTACACCAAGAACCACTAGGGCCGCTGGAGGCACGAGGCGGCGGAAACGTCCTTCTCGGAAAAACACCACTCCAAAGACCGACGCCCACAACACTCCTGTTTCGCGCAAGGCGCTCACCGTGCCCATCGCCGTCTTGGTCTGAGCCCACAACACAATGAAATACCCAATCATCGACAAAATGCCACCGGCCAATCCAGAGAGCACTTTGGGAGCGGCGGGCAACCACGACCAACCTCGACGAATCGTGACAGCGATCGTCCACGACAGAGACTGCAGCAAGAACAGTGTGGTGCCGTATTGAAGAGCCGATCCCCCGGCTCGAACGCCCAGGCCATCGATAACTGTGTAGGCAGCAATCGCAGCACCGGTCGTGGCGGCCCAGAGAACCGCTCGGCGCGATGCTGGTGCCATTACTGATCGACCGGCCAACACGACAATCCCGGCAACGATCACCAAGAGTCCGCAGAGACTACGAGCGCTCAGGCGCTCGCCGGCCAAGAGAAATCCACCGAGGGAGACGAGAAGTGGAGCAACGCCACGAGCGATGGGGTAAGACTTTGAGAGATCACCGTGTCGATATGCCGCCATCAGCACGAGTTCGTACACTTGGTGAAGAATGACGGCGGCGGCGATATAGACGAACGTGGCACGATTCGCAATTCCTACCAGGGGCACAGCCACCACGCACGTTGCCAATACTCCGACGTTGATGAGGGCAAAACTGTCCCGTAAGTCAGGAAAATTCTTGGCGATGGCATTCCACAGTGCATGGAGTAGCCCCGCCACAAGCACCGCCGCTACGACGACAGCGGGCGGTGATACGGGAAGCGCATGTAGGGCGATACACCATCTTGTTCTGGCGCGTCGGTGAAACTAGGTTTTGCGGGTGCCTCACGACTGTCTTGCGTCAACTGGTAGTTCAGCTCTTGTGTGGCTTGTCGCCGGTTTGACGGTGTGTAGTGCCGGCGTCGTGATGTTGCGGTGGAGCCGAAGTGCGGCAGTTCTCCTGCTTCCCTGCCTTTTCCTCGCGGCACTCACGACCTCTGATTCCCTGCAGAAACCGGTCAGTGCAGCATGCTCGCCAGCCCCGTCGTCCATTCTGCAGGGTCAACTCCGCATCATCGGGGGGACCGTGAGTTCGGCAGAACTGCCAGTAGTCGTCGCTACCAATGGAACCACCACCGTAACGGCGGTTTGGGGAATGCCCGAACATGTCGGATCGGATGTCGTAGTGCCCTTCGCCTTGCCAAACCTGACCCCAGGCGATTGGTCGCTCGACATAACGGAATCCCCGTCGACGAGTTTTGAGTTCTCTGATTCTGACCTTTCCTTCGTAGTGAACTCATCCCGGATGCTCACAGGGGGGCCATTTAATGCGTCAACTTCTGAACCGATCAGCGTGGCCGCAACCGGGCGGTCATTCGAAATCGCGGTCACCCGTAGTTAACGAACTGTGGTCGGGCGAACCTTCCACCAAATCAGATAGTCCTTCGGGCGGACATGCCCTTTACCAAACGCATCATTAAGGCGTTGGGCTACGGCGATAGGGTCGGCTCCGGAATACTCCATCACAATCACATCGACATCATTCCTGCGAACGAAGTTCCGGAGCATCTCTGAGGTGTGAGGGCCTCGAGGTGGCATGGGTCCGACCGAAACGTTGTAGATACTGAATAGATCCTCGCTGAGATACCCCCGAGCGAACAGATCGAAGAGCCCACGCGGTTGCAGTGGTTGAACTGACTGACCGTGGCCCCGGCTGTCAGGTACTGTCGCTTGCCCGCCAATCAATTTGTATCGCATCCCCGCTACAGCTTGATCCAGCATGGGCACGTTGACAATGTTTTGTGGGTAGGGATACGTAAGGACCACTGATCCGGCCGGTATGACGGTGCGGCCCTCGGAGCTAGTCAGTCAGCTCTTCAGCGCCACCTTTGTTGTCGCAAAACTCTGATTCGGCGCCATGGACAACGCCACAATGACCACGCCCGCTCCGACGAGCCACCGTCGCGCTGTAGTCGACGCGAGGTAGTCATCGACGGCAAGACCAATAATGATTGCCATCGCGATGGATGAAACAATTTGGAAGTTCAAAGGGTGTGCGGAGTTGAATCCGGGCAGATGTTGCAGGGCGGCGTACACACCAGGGATACTCCAGCTGTCCTCGGTCCACGCAATTTCGGTCCCACACGAAAGAATCAGGCCGGCCAGCGCGGCGATAGCCAGGCTCCGGACGAGAGTGGAGTTGCGCAGACGCCAGATGCCCCACGCGCACGCCAAAAACATTGGAATCCCGACGTAGCTCGCATCGGTGAAGTTTCCGGCTAGGAATCCAGTGGTGTTATCGCTAGGGCCAAAACCGTGCACCAGCATCCATGGCCCTGCCGTAACGAAATCACGGACATGTGAGGAGTAGCCCATCAGCCAATCGTGCGGAGGGCCATGGAGAGCCTGATCACCGAAGGCGAATTCGTACAGCGGCCACGCAAGGACGAGGATGCTGGCCCCTGCGAATTTCGTGAAGGTGAGGATGCGGCTCCGAAAAACATCCTCAGATCGGAAGCTCCACATTCGTAGCACTACGTAGAACGCAATTGGAATTGACAGGACAAAAAGCCGCTCCAACGACACAAGGGCGCTCCACCCAACCCAAAAGACCGCCTGAGCAATTGCGGCGAGGTGACGTGCTCGGCCCTCCACGAGCTTCCAGATGGAGTACAGCAACCAAGGAGTACCGACAGCAAAGATGAGGAAAGGTTGACCTTGACCATGGATGATGCGAATTGGCGCGAGTCCAATGAGTACCCCCACCATTAGCGATGCGGCGAGACTCAAACCCATCTTTCGCGCAACGTACCCGTAGCTCCACGTGGTTGCTGCGACTCCAGTGATGAATACCAGGTTGAGTGAGACAATCGGCCCGAATCCCAACGTGACTGGTGCAAAGAGTGCCCCCACGGCGATGGTGGACGTATTCGCCATCATGTTGGCGCCGTCGGGAAAGTTGATGAGATACGACACAAATGGATTTGAGAGCGAGGCAATGGCGTGAGCCGTATTAGCAAGAAACCATGCCGCTTGGTTCGGGTCACCATTTCCAAAGCCAACCATCGTGGAACTGAAGTGTGGAAACAGATGTCGATAGAGGAGAACGGCGTACGCCAAACTCACGAGGGCGCAACCGACCCAGACCCTCTTTTCGCTCCCAGACATCGAGAGGTCAAAGTACTGAAAACTTCGGGAAATGTCCGGTCGCCCCGACAAAATTCTCCCTTCTGCCACTCGTGTAGACTTTCTACTTACGTCACTGCATCTCGGTGTGGTGGCGCACCAGGACCTGTGGTGCAGCTCGGAGTGCACGCCGCCCTGTCAAGGCGGAGGTCGCGGGTTCAAATCCCGTCAGGTCCGCTCGGTGCCCGCAAGGGCAACGAACACTGGTCGAGTAGCTCAGTTGGTAGAGCACACGCCTGAAAAGCGTGGGGTCACCGGATCGACGCCGGTCTCGACCACCAAGGGCTCGGTATCTACCGAGCCCTTTTGTGTTTCGGCGTATCGTCACAGGCATGACCTCACTCCCTTTGGTCCGACCGCGTTCCAATCCTCAACCGGCGAACATTCCATGGCCGACAGCACAGTGGCCCGAAGCCCTGCATCGGGCTACCGATGGACTCCGACAGGTCGCCGACCGTGCCTTTGTCGAGCCGGAGCTGGCGGAGACCCGTTCCCTGGTCGTTATCCAAGGCGGTGAGGTCATTTACGAACGCCACGGCGGATCCATTCCGTTTTTTGATCGCGCACCACTCGTTGTCGATCCCACCACCACTCAAATCTCATGGTCGATGGCCAAATCAATGACTCAGTTTCTCGTCGGCATCCTCGCGGACGAAGGGCGGCTCAACGTTGACGCCCCCGCGCGCATTCCCGAGTGGGCCGATGACGCACGTCGATCCATCACGGTGCGTGATCTGCTGAGTATGCGGGATGGATTGGCTTTCGTAGAGGACTACCTGCCCGACCACCCCAGTGATGTGATTGCAATGCTCTTCGGGGAAGGCCAAGACGACGTGGCCCAGTACGCAATTTCTCGACCATTGGCCCACGCCCCAGGAACTCGCTGGAACTACTCGAGCGGAACGACCAACATCATCTGTCGCATTCTGGGGGACCTCGTGGGTGATGGTGACGACTTTGCCTCCTTTATGCACTCTCGACTCTTTGAACCAATTGGAATGACGAGTGCCGTTCCGAAGTTTGATGCCCGCGGCACGTTTGTGGGCTCGAGCTACGTCTTTGCGACCGCTCGAGATTTTGCCAAGTTCGGATACCTCTACTTGCGTGGAGGCGAATGGGACGGCAAGCGCCTCATTTCGACACAGTGGATCGACGATGCTCAAATCCCCATCAGCGTCGACGAAGAGTCGGGCACCTTCTATTCGCAGCAGTGGTGGGTCACGGGCGATGAATTTGGTTCCTATTGGGCCAACGGGTACGAAGGGCAGTCGATTACCGTCGTACCAGAACTCGACGCCGTCATCGTTCGCCTGGGCAAGACCGATGCCTCCCGGTACCCCGCTCTTCGAGCGTGGCGACACGACCTTCTACGAGCGGTGCCCCTCGGCTAGCTCCACGCGCTCTCGCGAAGAATCATTTCTTAACGGCAGTGACCACGATAAGAGCATGACTAGAAGCGTGGTGAACAAGAGGGCGTTTCGGGCAAAGAACAGCAGAACTGTGATCACGTCAAATCCCACGTAGGAGAAGTTTTCGTCGCGCGCCAGGCCCCACGGCACGACTAGTGCGATGAACGCGGCCACGGCGGCGAGACCCATCGGGCGTCGCCAACCCACTTCGTAGGCCACGAGTGGCAACAGCACTGCCCATGCAAAGTAGTGATCCCACACCACCGGAGCCGCCAAGGTCGACCCCATGAGCGCGACCACAAAAGATGACAGGCGGTATCCGTTTCGGTAGAGGCGCACGGCCGCGAACATTCCAAGCACCGCCACCGCAGCGACTGCAATCATCCCGAGGGTGCTCCCGAGGGCGCCGCCGTGAAACGGCGGACGATAGAAGAAAGAGTACGGACTAGCTGAGGATGATCGCCAGTGGATGTTGTCGTGGAAGTGACTGATTTCTTTACCCGAACTCAATCTCTCAAAGAAGAATCGAAAAGAATGGTGCGGCCAGATGGCCCACGCCAGAAGTGTTGTTGCGGCCCCCGAGGTCAATGCCGTTACCGCCGGGCGCCACTCGCGTCGTACAATCCAAAAGCCGACGAAAAAGATGGGATAGATCTTGAGCGCGGCAGCTACTCCCGTGAGCACGCCTCGCCCCCTGCCACGGATTACGAGAGCATCGGCGGCGACCATAAACGCCAAAATCGACGCTGTCTGACCCTGCGACAAAAGAATTGACATTGTCGGTATGAACGTGATGCCGACTGCGACCGCCACGAGCGAAATACCGACGGTTCGGCCCGAGAACTCACGACGCAGCCAGAACCAGGCAGTCGCCACGAGGCCGCCGTACGCAAAGATCGACAGCGCCGACCACAGGTAGATGGCGACCATTTTCGGAACCCACGTCAAGGGGTAGAAGAGAAACAGTGCCGCGGGCGGATACGTGAAGTACTGCTTGTGCGGATAGAAGGTGTAGAGCACCCGACCTTCGCGGACGTTCCACACATCACCAATTCGTGACTTGATGTCACAAAATTGACAGGCGTAGTGACCCGTGAAGAACCAGTTGCCGCGTGGAATTTGATAGGTCGCCAACCACGCCATCAGGAGAACGGCACTGACACCGACAACGAGCCACGTGATGTTCGAGGTCCGAAGGCGGACGATAAGTGCGTTAGGCACCTTCATATGCAAATCCCAGGTCCGGCGCAGTAAAGAGCGCCGTGAAGACCAGTCCCTCTGCGGCGGCCATCGCCTCCGCGGTGCCCCCACGATCGACGACCGCGATGAGCTGGACTACCTCGCAACCGAACTCTTGCACTACATGCGCTGCTTCCAACAAGCTGGTGCCGCGAGTTACCGTGTCTTCGGTGATGACGACTCGATCACCAGGGTGCAGGTGGCCGGCAATGCGACCACCAGCACCATGCCCTTTGACCTCCTTGCGCACGGAGAACGCAGATAAGGGGCGTCCTTTCCCAGCTGCCACGCCAGCGGTAATGAAGGACACCCCGTCGGCGCCCATCGTCAACCCTCCGATGGCCGTGGCCCGCGGGTCGAGAACTGCTAACACGAGATCGGCGACGTCAGCCATGGCATCTGGCGCGCAAATCGTTTGCTTGGAATCGATGAACCAGTTCGACTCGCGACCACTCTTTAAAGTGAACGTCCCTGTCTTAACCGAATGTGCCAGCAGATGACTCTTCACTCGTTCACGCACACCACTCATGCCAGCACTACCTGACCATTTCCAGAACGAACCGTTCCAATTTCATTCCCGACAACCCCGAATTCATGCGCAATCTCGATGACGGACTCGACATGACCTGGTGCTACGGACAGGACCATTCCAAGGCCGCAGTTAAACACTCGCAACATTTCCGAGGACGTCACCTTCCCGCGACGCTGAATTTCGAAGAAGATTTCTGGAGTTTCAAAGGACGTTACGTCAATAACTGCGTCGAGATGGGGCGGCAACATTCGAGGGACGTTACCGACAATTCCACCGCCCGTGATGTGGGCCACGCCGTGGAGCGAGTCGCCCAGAGACTTCTTCACGGCCACGACCGCCGGCGAATAGATCACCGACGGCCGGAGTAGTTCATCAGCTAACGACGTATCCGCTCCGGGCCAGGCAGGACTCTCAAGTGGACGACCATCCATCAACACCGAGCGTGCGAGCGTGTAGCCATTGGAACGAATACCTGGTGAATGAAAGCCCACCAACGCATCTCCGGCTGCAACACGATGCGCCCCGAGTTGCGTTCCCTCTTCCAAAACCCCGACGGCAAAACCCGCCACGTCAATGTCATCGACTCCCATGACACCGCCGTGCTCGGCGGTCTCTCCCCCAATCAGGGCCGTCTGAGCGCGGCGGCATCCCTCCGCAATGGACGTCACGATGGTGGCGACTCGCTCAGGGTCGAGTTTGCCCACCGTAATGATGTCGAGCAAGAACAAAGGTTCCGCTCCGACGCAGACAAGATCGTCCACCAACATTGCCACCAGATCGTGGCCCACGCCTTCGAAGCGCCGCGCAACTTGGGCCACGTGCAACTTCGTCCCCACTCCATCTGCGCTTGACACCAGAACTGGCTTCTTGATTCCGAGTGAACCGAGATTGAAGAGGCCGCCAAAATCACCGATGGATCCCATGACGCCCGGGCGATTCGTTGACGCGACAACCGCCTTGATGCGATCGACCGCCGAGTCCCCCGCTGCGATATCGACTCCGGCTGCGGCGTAGGTTGCGCCGCCTGATTCGAATTCGAGAAGGCGGCTCACCGAGCCGAACCCGCGCGACCAAGGGCGACCGGAACCGGAGCGGGGTAGTTCCCCGTCAAGCACGCATCGCAGCACTCCCCCGACAATCCAATGGCAGAACGCAAGTTCTCCATGGAGATGAACTCCAGAGAGTCAGCACCAATAAAAGCTCGCATCTCTTCGACGGAGTGACCCGCCGCCAACAGTTCATTCCGAGTCGGGGTATCGATGCCGTAGAAACACGGCCACGCAAAAGGTGGCGATGAGATTCGCAGATGCACTTCTCGTGCCCCCGCGTCTCGCAACATGGCCACGAGCGCTTGTGTGGTGGTTCCTCGGACAATTGAGTCGTCCACTACGACGAGGCGCCGGCCCTCAATATTTTCTCGGAGCGGGTTAAGTTTGCGCCGAACGCTCTTCGAGCGACTGATCTGATCCGGGGCAATGAACGTGCGACCGATGTAGCGATTCTTCACCAGACCAAAACCGAAGGGAATGCCCGATGCTGCCGCAAACCCTTCGGCGGCGGGCACCCCCGAGTCAGGAACCCCCATGACCAGGTCAGCCTCGACTCGACTCTGGCGAGCCAACGCTTCACCCATTCGGTGACGTGTTGAGTGAACCTGGTGTCCCATCAAATACGCATCGGGGCGTGCGAAGTAGACAAATTCGAAGATGCAGAGCTTTTCATTCTCCGAACGGGGCGCCAGCAGTTGCTTCGAGCTCACTTCATTGTTTTCAATTGTGACGAGTTCACCAGGCTGGAGCTCACGCACAAAGGATGCGCCGATCACTTCGAGCGCGGGAGACTCGGAGGCCAGCACCCAACCCTCTGGCGCATCAGGCGTGCCAAGGCGACCGAGGCACAGTGGACGAAAACCAAACGGGTCGCGAATTCCGTGCAACACGCCGTCGCCGAGAATGACGAGAGAGTACGCACCCTCAACTGTCGCGAGTACGTCGCCAAGCGATTCAGTTAACGATCGGCCTTCGTCGCAACGAAAGGCGATGAGTTGCGCGAGAACATCGGAGTCAGAAATGAGCATTCCCGGCAACACTCCCGCGCGGGCCGCGAGTTCGTCCGTGTTGGTCAGGTTTCCGTTATGACCGACCGCAAAACCAACGCGGCCCGCCGATCGGTAGACGGGCTGCGCCGCCGTCCAGTTGGCTGAGCCTGACGTGGAGTAGCGGGTATGGCCAATCGCGAGATCTCCGCGAAGCGAGTGAAGCGACTGTTCGTTAAAGACCGATGCGACAAGCCCATTGTCCTTAAAGACGGTTATGCCCTCGTGGTCCCACGTGGCGATACCTGCGGACTCTTGGCCACGGTGCTGCAGTGCAACGAGGGCGTCAAAGACAAGGTGTGACACGGCACGACCTGGGGCCATGATTCCAACGACGCCGCACGCTTCCTTCATGCATCCCTCACGCTACGGGAACTGGCCCCGCTCTCCACCGATGCCTAGTCTCTCACAGCCGTGCGAGGTCCGAGGGGGTCGGTACGCTTCTCTTGATGATTGACCTACATATGCACTCGAATTTCTCCGACGGTTCTGACGACCCCGAGTTCTTGGCCGCCGCCGCCAAGAAAATTGGCCTGTCGGCAATCGCCCTGACCGACCACGACACGACCGATAGTCATCTACGAATGGCCGAGGCCTGCGCTCTGGAAGGCATCGAACTCATCCCGGGCGTGGAGGTCTCCCTCACCGACATCATGGCCACTAAGACGCGCGAAGACGGGGCGGTCGAGCAGGGCGTCAGTGTCCACGTGCTCGCCTACTTCGTTCCTGTCGACCCCGAGCATCCGTTTCAGCAACTACTCGTCACACTCCGCAACGACCGCCGCAACCGGAATATCAAGTTGGTGGAGTTGCTCCATTCACACGGTTTCACGCGACTGGACTACAACGAAATCCTCCAGCGGGCCAAATCGGAGTACTCAGTGGGCCGCCCCCACTTCGCCCAAGCGATGTTCGATTACCACCCAGAAATCGTGGGACCACAAAATCCCGAGAACTGGCAGAAGCTCTTCAACGAGTGGCTCGGTCACGGTGGTAAGGCCTATCTGAAAAAGACGGAGCTCACTATCGAGGACTTTGTTGAAGCGGCTCGGGGAGCCGGTGTGGTCTTTTCTATCGCCCATCCCACCTTGAACTACTTCGGACACTCCATCTCCGACGCCGAGATTGCTTCGAAGTTTCCTCCAATCTTGAATTCGCTACGGGAACGAGGCGTGCGAGGAGTGGAGTGTTACTACGGTTCGTGGCCCGAGTCTCGACGCAACCTGTTGGTGAGCCTCGCCCGTAACGCCGGCATGATTCCCACCGGTGGTTCGGACTATCACGGTTCCTTGAAGGCGAATGTCCGCATGGGGGTCGGGCTCGTTGGAGACCTCCACGTTCCCGATTCGATTCTTGACGAACTACGTGCGGCTCGATCTAGTTCTTAGCCGGCGGCACGGAGGCGACGCTCGAGGGCGTCGCGGCGGTGTTGTTTCACCTCGTCGAGTGTGGTCGAGAGCGCGGAGTTCAGCGCAACTTGATTTCCGCTGGCAACTCCAAGCTCGGTAATCGAAACACCCGCACGATTCGCGCGGTCACGTAACGCGGCGACGTTCTTCGTCGCCACAACAAAACGTCCGGGTGTTTCAGTCAACAGTTCAGCACTGGACATCTCGACATCGCTCGTCAGGCCACAGTTTGAGGCACTCGCCATTTCGAGAATGGCTTGGGCTACGCCACCGCCCGACACATCGTGAACCGCAACAACGTCAGAGGGCGAGCCCCCGCAAATCCACGCGATTTCACCGGCAACAAATCGAGCAGTTCGCAAGAAGGACTCGCCGTCAAATGGAGTGACTGTTCCGCCCCGCTGACCCTTAGCCGTTGCCCAGCGACCACCACTGACATTGGCCGTGGGTCGTTCTCCAACGATGGCGACGGTATCTCCCTCTCCCCACGTCCATCCCGGGGGCGGCGCGACGAGTGTCTCGACTAATCCCAAGAGACCAATTGTCGGCGTGGGATCAATGTCACGGCCGCCGGACTCGTTGTAGAGCGATACGTTGCCACCAATAACGGGAAGATCCAGGGCGCGACAGGCGTCACTCATCCCGTCAACGGATTCGGACAGTTGCCACATGACCTCGGGGTGTTCGGGGTTACCAAAATTCAAACAGTTAACAACGGCTGCGGGAGTTGCTCCAACGCAAGCCAAGTTGGCTACGCCCTCTGCGATAGTCCATGCGGCGCCGGCCCGTGGATCAAGGGCGCACCATCGTGGATTGGAATCTGTGGATAAAGCGAGACCCCGCTGAGAATCCGGGAGGCCCGGTCCAGCCAGCCTGAGGAGTGCTGCGTCGCGACCCGGTCCCACCACGGTATTTAAGAAGAGCTGTGAATCGTACTGTCGGTACACCCACGCCGGATCAATCAAGAGATCGACAACATCGTTGGTGATGTTGTCGGGGACAAGGCCCGTCGGATTCTGTGCGTGAAGTGCATCGAGTGCTTCGGGACGCTGACGTGGTCGGTCGTACAGCGGTGCGTCGTCCGCCAGCGATGCGGCGGGCACCTCGGCCAGAATCTCACCTTCGAAGCCGCGTCGTACGCGCAACATGCCAACTTGCTCACCGTTCCCCATCGTCACGGGATCGGTGACGCGGCCCACGACCGTTGCTCGTACTTCCCAGCGGTCGCAGAGCTCCTTGACGGCTTCCCACGAGCTGGGTTCGATGATGGCCAACATGCGCTCTTGCGATTCGCTCGTCATAATCTCAAATGGCTGCATGTTTGGCTCGCGCTGCGGAACCGCCGTCACGTCAACATCCATTCCGACGCCGCCGCGGGCTGCAGTTTCGCTGGTTGCGCACACGAGGCCGGCGCCGCCGAGATCTTGAATACCAACGACGTAACCTCCGTCGAGCAGCGCGAGACAGGCCTCGATGAGCCGCTTCTCTTCGTAAGGGTCTCCGACCTGAACGCTCGGTCGCTTCGCATCGTCCAGAGAGGCCGCACCATCGTCGCCAGCGAACCCCGCGGACGCCAGAACCGACACTCCACCGATCCCGTCTCGACCGGTGGTTGAACCCAAGAGAACGGCCAAGTTACCCACGCCCGACGCGCGACCGAGAACCAGTCGATTCACCGGCAGCGCCCCGGCGCACAGCACATTGACCAGTGGGTTCGTCGTGTAGCACTCGTCGAACGTGAGTTCGCCGCCAATCGTAGGAACACCAACCGAATTTCCGTAACCGGAAATGCCCGATACGACGCCCTCGACGAGCCACCGTGAACGCGCGTCGGAGAGCGGTCCAAAGAAGAGAGGGTCCATCACCGCCAGTGGTCGGGCGCCCATTGTGAAGACGTCGCGCAGGATTCCCCCGACTCCCGTAGCGGCACCTTGATACGGCTCAATGGCCGAGGGGTGGTTGTGGCTCTCGATGCGAATCGCAACGGCAATGCCGTCACCGGCATCAATGACGCCCGCATTTTCTCCAGGGCCGACGAGAACGTGATCTCCCTCCGTCGGTAGTCGACGCAGATGAATCCGCGACGACTTATAGGAGCAGTGTTCGCTCCACATCACTCCATACAGTGCCAGTTCAAGTGGATTGGGATCGCGTTCCAGAACATCACAGATGTTCTGGAGTTCGGAGTCAGTCAGACCGAGAGCCCGATGGAGGGGTTCGGTTTCGCTTGCCACAAAATAAAACTACCCGTGGATTCACCATTCCTCGCACCATGCCATCGTGTCCTCTCTTCGTCCAAAATCGAAGGAAAGCCATCACGGAGCACTCCCATAGGTATTGATTCGTAGACCCGATTTCTAGCGACTGTTGTGAAGGTAAAAATCTATGACGCCATATAGAAGAATTTTCTAATTACTTTGCACGGCCCAACAAATCGCTCGTGACACTTCATTTCTAAATGAATGCACTAAAATAAGAAGTCCACCGACATTTGTATGAAAGATGACTGCAATGGCTCCACCAACGAAAAGAGCGCCGAAGAAGCGTGCCATGTCCGACGATCACAAGGCCAAGTTGGCCCAAGGTCGCACCGAATCCCGGGCCGTCTCTCGATACCTCGAAGCAGTCGTTGCCGGCAAGGGAAAGCGGGGACGCAAGAGGACTCCCCAATCCATTGCTGCACAAGTACACCGCATTGATCAAGAAATTCAAGAAGCGGCGCCAATCAAGAAGTTAGAACTAATCCAGAAGAAGACGGATCTGTTGGCAGAAAAAGATCGGCTTACAGCGCGCGTTGACATCGCGACTCTTGAAAAAAACTTTGTGAAAGTGGCGAAGTCCTACGCCAACCGAAACGGCATCACGTATAGTTCGTTCCGCGCTATGGGAGTCTCGGCAGAGGTTCTAAAGAAAGCGGGAATTCCGCGCACGCGCGGCTAGTCCTTCACAAGCTGACCGCTTACGAAACCTTCAAAGAGCACCCGACCATCGGCGCTGCCGAGCAAGGTGGACATCGACCGTTCAGGGTGAGGCATCAACCCGACCACGTTGCCGGTGACGTTACTGACGCCCGCGATATTGTCCCGTGAACCATTTGGATTCTCGACATACCGGACGACCACTTGATCGTTGTCAACGAGCGAACGAAACGTTTCGTCATCGCAGGTGTATGAACCGGAGAAGTGGTTAATCGGAATCGAGAGCTCTTGGCCGACGGTGGCGTGACGCGTCAGGACGGATTTGGTTGAAGCAACCTGGAGCAACGAAGGCTGGCAGAGAAAGGTCAGTCCGCGATTCTTCTGGAGAGCGCCAGGCAAGAGACCCGCCTCAGTCAGCACTTGGAATCCATTACAGATACCGAGCACTGGGCCTCCGTCTCGAGCGAATGCGCTCACAGCATTCATCACCGGAGAAAAGCGAGCCAGTGCCCCGGGGCGAAGGTAGTCGCCGTGAGCAAAGCCTCCGGGGAGAATGACCGCGTCGAAGCCCTGCAGTTCCGTGGCTGAGTGCCACACGAACTCGGCCTGCGCACCGACGGACTCGATAGCCGATAGCGCGTCATATTCGCAGTTCGATCCAGGAAAGACGACGACGCCAACACGCGTCACGCCGTCATCTCCACACGCACGGTGGACTGCTCAATCACGGGGTTCGACAACAGTCGATCGGCGATTGACGTGGCCGTGGCGATGGCCTCATCTTCGGACGACGCCGACACGTTGAAGCGAAAAACTTTTCCAGTTTGGAGATGGGAAATCCCCTGAAAACCAAGAGCGGGCAGGGCGCGTTCGATGGTGGCTCCCTCAGGGTCAGAGATACCGGGACGGAGTGAAACCTCAACGACAACAAAAAACGTCACGCCGTGAGCGTACCGGCTGGTGACCTACTCACCGAACCACGTCGCCAAACTGCGACCGGTCACGCGCTCGTAGGCCGCGACGTAACGCTGAGAGGTCACCGAAACGACGTCGGACGGTACGTGGGGAGGGGGTGGCGTCTTGTCCCACTCCAGCGATGACAGCCAGTCACGAAACGGCTGTTTATCAAACGACGGTGGAGTTGAACCGGACACCACGCTGTCGGCCGGCCACATCCGGGAACTATCCGGCGTGATGACTTCATCACAAACCACTAACTGTCCGTCGACGTAACCCAGTTCAAATTTGGTGTCGGCGAGCACGAGTCCGGCCACCGCCATCTTGGCTGCGGCACGTGCAAAGAGAGCCAGACACAGCGTGGCCGCTTCTTGCACGACCGCTGCACCGACCAATTCCATCGCGTGGTCCACACTGATGTTGATGTCGTGACCTGTCGCCGCTTTAGTGGATGGGGTAAAGAGTGGCTTGGGGAAAGCATCGGTCAGGTCCATACCTGGACCGACCGCCATTTCGTGCACCGTGCCGCGCGTCGAATACTCATCCCACGCCTGCCCCGCCAGGCGACCGCGAACGATGCACTCCAGGGGCAGCATCTCAGCCCGCCGTACCAGCATGCTGCGGCCATGCATCTCTGTGACCTTCGTGAATCCCGGTACAAACTCGTCAATAACCAGCGGGTCGCAGCTCACGAGCGCCCTTGGCACATCCGGTAGTTCGTCGAGCCAGTAGCTCGTCAACGCGGTGAGAACGCGTCCCTTATGGGGGATGGTCTCATTCATCACCACGTCAAATGCACTGAGCCGATCTGAAGCAACCATCAAGAGGTGGTCCTCCCCTACGGCGTAGAGATCTCGGACCTTGCCGCTGTAGAGATGCGGTAGGCCGAGGTCGTTCACGGAGTGGTCCACGACAAAGCATCCAGGAAACGCTGACGATGGGCTAGTAGTCGTGTCGCGTCAAAGGCACGATCAAGCACATCGGAGGCCAGTTTCACTGACGGGTCGGCCTCGATAACTTCTCGAAATGGTGTTCGAGTTTCAGCGGCCTGCCGAGCGGCGGCCTGCACGATGCGATAGGCATCATCACGCGACAGCCCACTGTCGATCAGGGCGAGTAGGACCGACTGGGAAAACACCAGTCCGTGCGAGTTCACCTCAAGATTCTCGCGAGCCCGGTCGGGGTGTAACACCAGATCGGTCACTAGACCCGTTGCCTTTCGCACCATGTATATGGTCAATAAGAAGGCGTCCGGCATCACAACGCGCTCAACGGACGAGTGAGAGATGTCCCGCTCGTGCCATAGCGCCACATTTTCGAGTCCCGATTGGAGATAGCCACGCAATACACGTGCGAGTCCACAGAGACGTTCAGAGAGGACGGGATTTCGCTTGTGCGGCATCGCCGACGACCCCTTTTGGCCCTTGCCAAAAGGCTCCTCGGCCTCGCCTACCTCGGTTCGAGCCAGGTGGCGAATCTCGAGGGCGATCTGTTCAATCGTCGTTCCGATGGCCGCCAAGGCGTAGAGAACTTCAGCGTGGCGATCGCGAGCAATCACCTGCGTCGCCGGCACTGGACGCAGGCCCAGCTTGACACAGACGTACTCTTCAACTCGCGGCGAGATGTTGGAGTACGTACCGACGGCACCCGACAGTTTGCCGACGGCAATGGCCTCGCGGGCACGTCGCGCCCGTACCAGATCACGATCGGCTTGTAGGGCAAAGAGCGCAAACTTGGCGCCAAACGTCGTGGGCTCAGCGTGCATGCCGTGAGTGCGCCCCGTGACGGGGAGGTCGATCGTCGCCTTCGCGCGCGCAGTCAGAGCATCGCGTAGTTGCGTGACCGCCTCCACCACGAGGTCCATGGCGTCGGTCAGGACTTTGCATAAGGCCGTGTCGACGACGTCAGAGGACGTCAGACCGTAGTGAATCCAGGTCCCTTCGGGCATTCCAATGCGATTTTGGACAATATCGACGAAAGCCGCGGTGTCGTGGTTCGTAATCTCTTCGCGCGCGGCAACGGCCGACACGAAATCAGAATCAACCACAGGCCGACGGGCGCGTAGAGCCGACGCGGCAGCGGCGGGCACAATTCCTTCGGCCACGAGCGCTTCGGCCGCCAGGATCTCGACTTCCAGCATGGTGTCAAAGCGATGTTCGTCGGTGAAGAGGGCCGCAACGTCTTTTGGCGAGTAGCGAGGTATCACAGGGTGCCTTTCTGGGCGATATCGGTACGCATCACCATTCCATCAAACGAGATCTGTCGCGCGGCGTCATAGGCACGGTATCGAGCACCAGCCAGAGTTGCCCCGGTGGCCGTCACCATCAACACGCGACCACCCGCGGTCACGAACTGTTGCGTGTCGTTTCGCTTGGTCCCAGCGTGAAAGACCACCACGCCATCGATTGGTTCGCGGAGTTGCCCGTCGTCACCGAGTCCGGTGATCACGTCACCGACGACGGGACTATGCGGGTAACCGCGGGAGGCGAGCACGACGGTGGCGCAGGCCTCGTACGAAAAACGAGGATTTTCGGTGAGGTGTCCTCGAGCCACATCTCGAAGGCAGTCAAAGAGGCGGTCGGTCACTAGGGGAATGATCACTTCCGTTTCGGGGTCGCCGAAGCGCACGTTGTACTCCAGCAGCTTGGGTCCATCGGCCGTCACCATGAGACCGGCGTAGAGGACACCACGGAAATCAACGTTCCGACGGCGAAGTTCACGCATCGTCGGTTCGATAATCGACATCATTGTCTTCTCCAAAGTACTGGCAGGCACTTCGAGAGGAGCAAAGGCCCCCATGCCACCTGTATTGGGACCCTCGTCGTTGTCGCCCACTCGCTTGAAGTCGCGCGCGGGGATGAGTGGGACTGCCCGCTGGCCGTCCGTCAACACGAGGAGTGAGCACTCTTCGCCGCGCAGACCTTCCTCGATCACGACCGTTGTTCCCGCCGGACCAAACGCAGCCCCCGAGAGCTTGTCGCGCACGTCAGCCTCCGCATCGGCCAATGAGTCCGTCACGAGGACGCCTTTGCCGGCCGCCAATCCGTCGGTCTTAATGACATACGGTGGCGACATCGTGCGAAGAAAACGAAGTGCCTCGTCCATATCGTCGAATGCCCCATACGCGGCCGTCGCCACGTTGGCGTCAGCCAGGAACTTCTTGAGAAAGGCCTTCGAACCTTCTAATTGAGCTCCGTCCGCTCCCGGACCAAAGACGTCTTTCCCCTGTTGACGTAGTGTGTCGGCCAGACCGGCAACGAGCGGAACTTCAGGGCCAATAACAAATAGATCGGCCTGGAGATCGACGGGTGACGCCGTGGTGCAACGAATGCCATGGGCCGCTATTCCGGCGTTTCCAGGCGTTACCGTGACGTCCACATTCTCGCGACGTAGGCCCCAAGCAATCGCGTGTTCTCGAGCTCCCGACCCGACAACGACCGCGGTTCTCACGACGGCGTAACGAACTGTTCGCGACCGGGCCCAACACCCACAACGGAAATGGTGACCCCCGTCGTCTTCTCAAGAAAAGCGATGTAGTCCTGGGCGTTCTTCGGGAGTTGAGAGAACGATGTGCAGTGCGTGATGTCCTCTTGCCATCCCGGTAGTTCCTCGTACACCGGCGTGACCTCGTGCAGTGTCGACTGGTGGTACGGCGGGTAGTCGTAGCGCACTCCGTCTGCTTCGTAGGCCACACACACCTTGATCGTTGGCAGGGTGTCGAGAACATCAAGTTTGGTAATAGAGATATCGGTCAATGAGTTGAGTCGTGCGGCTTGTCGCAGCATCACGGCATCGAACCAGCCCACGCGGCGGCGGCGACCGGTGTTCGTACCGTACTCGTGTCCACGGTCAACCAACAGTTCGGCCAAGTCACCGTCAAGTTCCGTAGGGAATGGACCCGCACCGACGCGGGTGATGTAGGCCTTCGCGATACCCACAATGCGCGTAATGTCGCGCGGTCCCAGTCCCGCGCCGACGCAGGCGCCACCGGCGACAGGATTCGATGACGTCACGAACGGATAGGTACCGTGGTCGAGATCCAAGAACGTGGCCTGGGCGCCCTCGAGCAAAATGCGCTCACCACGCGACAGCGCATCGTGAACAATCGTCACCGTGTCGCCAATCATCGGAGCGATGCGAGGTGCTAGTTCACCGAGGTAGAGGTCAAGAATCTCGTTCATCTTCAGCGGCAGGCGGTTGTAGACCTTGGACAACACTGAATTCTTTTCGCGCAAGACCACATCGAGCTTTTCCCGGAAGATAACTGGATCGAGCAAATCTTGGACGCGAAGCCCAATCCGAGTCGCTTTGTCGGCGTACGCCGGTCCGATGCCACGCTTTGTCGTGCCGAGAGCGTTCTTGCCCAAGAACCGTTCAATCACGCGATCGAGCTCTTGGTGGTAGGGCATGATGAGGTGTGCATTGCCCGAGACAACAAGGCGCGAGGTATCGACACCCTTGGCTTGGAGCGTGTCGATCTCTTTCAGCAATACGGCGGGGTCGACAACGACTCCATTGCCGATGACGGGCGTGAGATGGGGATACAAAACGCCGGAGGGGACCAACTGCAAGGCGAAGGCTTCTCCGTCAACCACGATGCGGTGACCGGCGTTGTGGCCACCTTGGTAGCGGACGACCATGTCCATTTCGGCAGCGAGGAGGTCGGTAAGTTTGCCCTTACCCTCGTCACCCCACTGGGTTCCGACGACGACGGTTGCTGGCACGAGAACTCGCTTTCCGGAGTATCTCTACTCCCACCAAAGTTTAGGCGATGGCCGTCTCGTCTCGAGGTGGTGAATCTGCCAACCACAACGACACCCCGATCAGTGCGACCAGGTCGAGTCCGAGGCGGTAACGCCAGTGGCCAACGAAGATGGCGGCCAGCGCCACACTAAAGGCGGCCGTGACAAAAATCAGGCGTCGGGCTAGCCGTTCGACAGGCGACGACGGATGACGACGACGCCACATCGCCCAGAGGAAGATCGGGAAGAGAATGTAGCCACCGACGGCCTGCGCCCACGTCGCCACGCCCGTTGCCCCG